>OHBM01000799.1_pt1 | contig 24752 bp, 25 predicted proteins | sample 1577251 | NCBI WGS metagenome assembly OHBM01 (sample SAMEA3541557, study PRJEB24748) | human gut metagenome | biome: human gut; feature: human-associated habitat; material: faeces | place: China | collected 2012 | reverse complement strand
GCCGCCATCAAAGTGGTAGCCGGAGAAGTGACCTGGTCTTGGTGCGGTTTGTCCGATATTCTGGATCTGGCACAGAGCGGCGATATCCGCATTCTGGGCATCTGCGACAGCAGCCCCCGGGAGATCGACTGTGCAAAGGGGAATTATACCGTACCCAGCCTTCTGGACGACTACCCCGAGTTGAGCGATCTTCAGGGATTGCTGTATTAGGGCTTCCGGGTTTCCCGAGATACACCGGCAGACGCCGTGGCAAAGATCCGCGACGCATTCCAGAGTACTGTGGACAGCAAAGAGTGGGCGCAGTTTTGCCAGACCAAAGGGCTGGAGCCTGCGGCAATAATCGGCACAGAGAGCGACGAAATATGTGCAAAGCTGGAATCCATCTATGCATGGGGTCTGTATGACGCCGGGATCTCTACAATCAACCCGGCCGATTACCAGATCCCAAGGATCGAGGATTTCTCGTTCCCAGCCAATGACCGCACGGCTGCGGCGCAGGCATGGCCGGAATAGGAGAGCGCATTATGGATAAGAAAAAACTGCGCCAGTGTGCAGAAGGCTTGATCGTGACGGCAGCGGGACTGGGATACGTCCTCCTCTCTCTCGGCATCCGCAGAAATCCCGTAAAAACCGACGGTTTTTGGGGCTTGCTGACGGAAGCTAAATTCCTGCCGCTGTTGCTGTCTGCCATGCTCACCCTGCAAGGCGTGCGTCTGACAGCAGCGCTTTGGAAGGGGCAGGAGGTTTCGGCAGGCGGCCATAGCATAACAAAAAGATCCGTTTCTGTGGTCCTGCTGACACTTGCCTATTTGCTGTTGATTTCCAAAGTAGGTTTTACCCTGCCGACCGCGGCGTATTTAACGGCCATCCTGTTTCTATTGAACCGAGGCAGGCGTCCACTGGAGCTGCTATTGCTCAGCGGAGTGTACTGTCTGGCGGCTCTCTTGTTGATCCCCGGCGTGCTGGGATTGCAGCTTTTGTAAAATGGGAGAATGCACATGTTTTCTGAATGGCTCTATCTGCCCGAGGCGGCAGCTGCGTTTCTGTGCGATCCGGGCGTCTGGCTGTTCCTGATCGGCGGCGTGTTTCTGGGCTTTGTTGTCGGCGTCGTGCCAGGACTTGGGCCGACGATGGGCATGGCACTTTGCCTTGGGCTGGTATTCCACTTGGAGTACACCCACGGTATGGCACTGCTCGTGGGCATTTTTGTGGCCTCGTGCGGTTCTGGCGGCATTACCGCCAGCCTGATCAACATCCCCGGCACACCCGCAGCAGCGGCGACCTGTCTGGATGGCAACGCCCTGACAAAGCAGGGCAGAGGCCGGGAGGCCGTAGGTTATTCCATTGCAGCGTCTGTTGTGGGAACGCTTGTGGGCACGATCCTTATCTTCCTGATCCAGCCCTTTGTGACTGGCATCGCCCTGAAGTTTGGCGATTGGGAGACCTTTCTGTTCTGCGTTTTCGGTCTGCTCATCTGCGGCTCTATTTCTGGCGGCAGCCGGCGGCGGGGGTGGATTGCCGCCTTGGCGGGGTGCCTGCTGTCTCTGACCGGAGCGGATGGGGTACAGTCCGTGCTGCGCTTCACCTTTGGGCGCGGAGAATTGTTATCGGGCTTCAACAGCGTTATCGCCATGCTAGGGCTGTTTGGCCTTGGAGAGGTTCTCTACACGCTGCGCGCTCCCGAACCGGAGCGGACCGTGGAAAAGACCGGCTTTCCACTCATCAACTGGACGGTCTTGAAAGCCAATCTCGGCAACATGCTCCGTTCCGCTCTGGCGGGATTGTGGATTGGCTTCATCCCGGGCATCGGCGAGTCTGCCGCTTGCTGGTTTTCCTACGATCTTGCCAAGCGCTCCTCCAAGCAAAAAGAGAAGTTCGGCCACGGCTCCGAGGAAGGGATCATTGCGGCGGAAGTCGCCAACAATGCCTGCTCGGCTGGTGCGCTGATCCCGGCTCTGTCGCTCGGGATCCCCGGCAGTTCCACAGCGGCGATCTTTCTGTCGGCTATGTTCATCATGAATCTGCGTCCCGGCCCCACGCTTCTGATCGAGTCACCGGGCATCCTCTGTGGGCTGTGCCTGTTATTGCTGATGGCCGCAGCGGCAATGGGTGTCGTCTCCTTCCTGTGTTCCAAGCTGACGATCCGCATCCTGACCATTCCCCAAAGTCTTCTGATGCCGCTGGTGGCGGTGCTGTGCGCAATAGGCGCTTACAGTGCCATAGGAACACCGTTTGCCCTGATCCAGCTATCGCTTTTTGGTCTGCTGGGATATCTGATGAAACTGTATCGCTACCCGATCGCACCGTTTGTGCTGGGCCTTTTGGTTGGACCCACTGCAGACACCTCCCTGCGACGGGCGCTGATGCAGTACTCCGACAACATTTTCGGACTAATCTGCCGTCCTTTTGGGTTGGGCCTGATGGCAGTGCTTGCACTGCTGTTTGTGCTGAGCCTGAAAAGTGAACGTGCAGTCCGCAAGCAACAATAGAAAGGAAAGAAGTGTCATGTCCAACAAAGCAATTTATACAGCCGCTGCTCCTTCGGCCATCGGTCCCTACTCTCAAGGGATCTCCGCCAGGGAATATGCATTCATTTCCGGTCAGCTGCCCATTGATCCCGCTACCGGCGCCTTCCCCAGTGAGGACATTGCAGCGCAGACTAGGCAGTCGCTCCTGAACCTGAAGGCAATCATCGAGGCCAACGGTATGACAATGGCAGACGTAGTAAAGACCACCGTGCTACTGGCAGACATCAACGAGTTCGGTGCCATGAACGAAGTGTACGGCGAATTTTTTGCAGAGCCTTATCCGGCCCGCGCAGCCTTTCAGGTAGCAGCACTTCCAAAGAATGCAAGGGTAGAGATCGAAGCCGTCGCCGTCAAACGCTGACGGATCGCTTTGATGAAAGACAGCCGAACGGCGCACTGCATCCAAGGTGTGTTCTGTCAAACAGACAGAATAATAGGTTTATAATAGTTTTGGGGTCGGGATTTTTCCCGACCCCAGTATTTGTTTAGAATTTGCTTCTTCCGCTCCGCTGTTTTGAAGCAGCCGCAGCATGTTCTGACACAAATCACATGAACCGTGCGCCGACCGTGCAGAAACCGTGCGCCCATGCTCTGATACCATATATAATGATGATGCCGCCCACCTGTGGAGACCCACGGTGGGCGGGCATTTTGCGTTTTCAGATGGACTGGAATCCTTTGCCGATGATCTTGCTGGAGTTGACAATGGTCAGAGTCCTCCCGGCGCAGGAAATCCCGCAGCAGCCCTGCCTGCCGCCGGGTCAGCGCCACCATGATCATGGTGCGGGGCTCGCCGGTGTACACGCCGGTGGCGTCCTGCTGGGTCGCTGTGCGCCCCAGTGTTTCCGTAACGAAACGCCGGATGGGCTCCGGCCTTGAGGTGATGACCGTACACACCTTGCGGAGGTTCAGGCTCTCGATGGCGGTATCCACGATGGTGCTGCGCCCGATGAGCCCCAGCACGCAGTACATCCCGGTCTGCGGGCCGTAAATGCAAGCCGCAAACAGCACCGTGCCGATATCGCTGAGCAGAAGAGCCCTGCCGATCTCCACCTTGATGTACTTGTGTAAGATCATCGCCACGATCTCGGTTCCGCCGGTGGATGCCCCGATGTTGAACACAATGCCGCTGGCAAGGGCCGGCAGCGCCACCGCAAAGCACAGCTCCAGCAAGGTGTCATCCGTTAAAGGCTGGGACATGGGAAACAGCTTTTCGCACATACTGGAGTAAAAGCTGAGCATGAAGGAGGAGTACAGCGTCCATCCCATGGCCTTTATCCCCAGAAAGACGCAGCCCAGCACATCCAGCACCGCATTGGTGATCCACATAAAGGTGCTGACGCTCAGAGCCGGAAAGCAGGTGGCCAGAACGATGGAAAGACCGGTGGTGCCGCCAAATACAAAGTGGTTGGGCGCACAGTAAAAGTTCAGTGCTACTGCATAGATGATAAGTCCCAGATTCAGCAGCAGAAAAAAGCGTGCGCCGCTCCACAGCTGTGCTGGGCTCAGGTTTTTGCGCAGGCCGTTCTTGATCGCTTCCATCTCAGTCCAGATGCTCCTTTACATCCATCAGCTGGGTGATGATGCAGTCTGCGGCGGACTGGTCCAGCGGCTCGCCGTGGCGGGGTTTCAGCGCCAGCACCTTCAGTCCTGCTGCCTTTGCGGAGGCAATGCCTGTGGGAGAATCCTCCACCGCAATGGCCTTGTCTGCCGTCAGCCCCAGTGCCTTCAGCGCCTTGAGATAGATGTCCGGCGCAGGCTTATGGGCGGCGCAGTCCTCGCCGCTGAAGGCGAAATCCACCATCGCTTTCAGCCCACCCTCCGTGAGCATCTTCATGATATCCGGCGCTGCGCTGGAGGACGCCACCGCCACCTTCAGCCCACGGCTGCGGAGCGCATTCATCAGTGGCTCTGCCTGCGGGTCGGTGAGCTTGTCATAGGGGGTGGGGCGAGCCTTGCGGTACTCCCGGTAAGCCATCAGCATCTCCTGACGGCGCACAGGGTCGTTGGGGACAATGGCTTCCCAGATGGCTTTTTCGTTGGAGCCGATGAAGTTGCCCTCCGGGATGGGGATGCCGTTTTCCAGCAGAAAGTTTTTACGGCGGTTCTCGTAGTAATATTCCGTATCCGCCAGCACCCCATCCATATCAAAAATCACTGCTTCAATCATTCTTCATTTCCCTCTTCATCAAAAAGGGGGAGGGGCAAGCCCCTCCCCCCAAGCATGGGTCTATTGATTCCGGTTAACCGCTTAGTACTCCAGCTTCCACATATAGCGGCGCAGGGTCAGCGGATGCTGACGAACGTAGGACAGCTCCTCCGCATAGACGCGGAACACAGCGGTGTGCATCAGCGGGTTGAAGTAGGTGATGACGCTGCTGTCCACAGCATTGCCCAGACCGTAATCCTTTGCATCCACAACGGTGGTCAGAGCATCGAAGCGGTGCAGGAAGGTCAGTGCGCGGGCATCCACGGGACGGGTCTTGCCGTCGTTCATCAGCAGGATGAAGGGCACGTCCTTGTCCACGATCTCGAAGGGGCCGTGGAAGAACTCGCCGCTGTGGAAGGAGCCGGAGTTGACCCACTGCATCTCCATCATCAGGCAGATGGAGGTGGAGTAAGCGACCTCCATGGAAGCGCCGCTGGACATGACGTAAACGACGGGAGCGTCCTTGTACTTCTCAGCGAACTCCTTGGCAGACTTGCGGGCAGAGTTGGCAGCGTTCTCGGCAGCCTCGAACACGTTGGTCAGGCCCTCGATCATCTTGTCGTACTTGTCGAAGCCTTCCACCTGCTGCAAGATCTCCACAGCCAGTGCCAGAACGTAGCCCATCTTTTCCAGCTTGGCGGCGTAGTTTGCCTCAAAGCCGTGGACGATGGTGTAGTCAGCTTCCTTGGTCAGGGCAGAACCGGCAGCGTGGGTAACGCTGACAACGGTTGCACCGGCGGCCTTTGCCACGCTGTTGGCCTTGACGGTCTCAGGGGTGCTGCCGCCCAGAGAAGCGGTGATGACCACGGTGGTGTCGCCCAGCCAATCGGGGGTATCGTAGTTGAACTCGTTGGCGGTGTAGTGTGCCACGCGCAGCTTCTTGCTGCAGTTTGCCAGGAAGTACTTTGCGGGGTACAGCTCTGCCTTGGAAGCGCCGCAGCCAACAAAGGCCACGTTCTCCACGTTGTGCTTTGCCACGATGTCTGCCACGATGGACTTGACGTTTGCCAGATCAATGTTATACATAATGCAATCCTCCAAATTATTTTTCTTTTTGTTCTGATGAATCACAAATTACAGGCGTACGGATATCTATGTAAGCCGGAAACCCGGTTACACCAACAGACCAAGGGCGTTGATGGCAACACCGCCCACGATGCAGATGCCCAGCAGCCAGCCGGTCTTGACCTTTTTGCGGATCAGGGTGTACATCAGCATCACGATGCCAAGGTTCAGAAGGTTCGGCAGAATGCTGTTCAGCACATCCTGCAGCACCAGACCGGTGCTTGCGAAGGTGATGGGGGTGGTCAGACCCACCATGCTTGCCACCATGGCACCAATGACCATCAGGCCTACGATGCCACAGACGTACATCAGCTTGTCCATCATGCCGCCGTTGAGCTTGGTCAGGTACTTGCTGCCCATGGTGTAGCCCAGCTTACCGGCAAACCATGTGACCAGCACCGTGGGGACGATGGAGATGATCATGGCCAGAATGGGACCCAGAACGCTGCCCTGCTGTGCCAGAGAGATACCCAGACCAAATGCAATCAGGCGGACAGTGCCCTGGAAGAAGGAGTCGCCCACACCGGACAGGGGGCCCATCAGCGAGGTCTTGACGGCGTTGATGGTCTCCGGGTTGAAGTTCTCACGGTCGGCGGCGTACTGCTCTTCCATGGAGGCAGCCAGACCCAGCGTAAAGGCACTGGTCTGCGGGGTGCAGTTGTAGAACGCCATCTCGCGCTCGTAGGCTTCCTTTTTGTGCGCCAGCTGCTCGGGGTCGTTCTCGTTGGGGTACAGCTCGTCCAGCGTGGGAGCGATGCCGTACAAAAAGCCCATGTTCATCTGACGTTCGTAGTTCCAGGAGGCCTGAATGTTCAGGGAGCGCCACATGAACTGGAAGTATTTCTTGAAGTCGCTGCGCTTTGCAGTCTTGGTTGCGTTGCTCATTTCAGCTTCCTCCTATCAAAGATCATCGTCATCTTCCAGCGGGTCGTAGTCCGGGTTGGCAGCAGCTGCACCGGCAGCGGCTGCGGCAGGTGCGCCCTTGCCATACTTCAGGCCGGTCAGGATCACAGCCAGAATTGCGGCGAAGATCGCCACAGCGGTGACATCCAGACCCAGATAGCCTACAAAGAAGAAGCCCAGCAGGAAGTAAACGGTCAGATCACGGTTGAGCATGGTGGACAGCAGCAGGGCAATACCGTAAGCGGTAAGGAACTTACTGCCGAGGTTCAGGCCATCGGTCAGCCATGCGGGGATGAAAGCCACGATCTTCTGCACCAGATCCGTGCCGAAGTAGACGGACAGGAAGATGGGGATGAAGTACATCAGGCTGTACAGCAGTGTGCCCCAGACGATGTGCATGCTCCATGCCTTGCGGAACTTGCCTTCTGCAATGGCGTGGTCGGCAACGTGGGTCAGGTTGGACAGGATGGTGCGCATCAGCACGCCCAGCATCTGGCCCAGAACAGCGATGGGGATGGCCAGCGCCAGTGCAGTCTCGGCAGAAGCATCGGTCAGGATGGCAAAAGCTGCGCAGATGATGGCAGCCATGTTCATGTCCGGGGGTGCTGCTGCGCCGATGTTCACGATGCCAAGGCTCATCAGCTCGATGGATGCGCCAAGGGTCAGGCCGGTCTGCAGATCACCCAGCAGCGCACCGACGATGGTGCAGGTGATGAGCGGACGCTCGAAGTTCATGCGGCCCAGAATGCGCGAGTCCAGAATACAGAACACGCCAACCAGACCCAGAAGCAGTGCGGTAACAAACATGGGTCAATTCCTCCTTCTTATCTCCTTACGATCAGATGTGATCGATGGGTACTACCTTAAAGGTGGGGGTCTGCTGGCTGTAGATCTTAATGCCCATATCCAGCAGCTTCTGGGTGTCGGCCTGCTCCTCCGGGGTCAGGAATACCGACTGGTCAAAGGCCACGGAGCCGGGCTTATTTGCCACAGCACCGTAGTTGATCTCTTTGATCTTGGGGTATGCCTGGCAGAACTTGAGCAGGGCAGCGGTGTTGCCGAAGATCATCATGATCTTCTCGTCCAGCTGCTCCACCTTGGGCATCTTGGCGATGGCTTTGTCCACCGTAAAGATGTTCACCCGGACACCGGCAGGCTTGCTCAGCAGCAGGGCGGACTTTTTCATCTCGTCGTTGGCGGCGTCATCGTCCACCACGATGATGCGCTGTGCGCCCACATGGCCGGTCCACGAGAATACCACCTGACCGTGCAGCAGGCGGTAGTCCAGACGTACTAATTTGATCATAGGTCATCCTCCTCATCTTGGGCTGCGTTTTTCAGCAGCAGGTTGCAATCAATGATCTGCGCCTTGGCATCTGCAATGCACTCGGCCAGTTCGTCCTGTGTCAGGGCTTCGTCGTTGGAAGCAAGGGTCAGCACCAGAGAAGCGTTCATGCCGCAGATCAGGTGCACCGCCGGATACTCCGGCAGCAGGGTCAGCATCTCGTTGTTCACGCTGCCGCCCATCACATCGGTCACGATGTACACAGCATCCTCTGCCGCAAAGCCGTCCAGCAGCCGGCGTGCCGCCACCGTGATAGGCTCGGTCTCATCCCGCAGGGTAGCAAGGGCATAAAGGTTCGGCAGCTCGCCAAGGATCATCTGCACGGTGTCCTTCATTCCGGCAGACAGCCCTCCGTGCGAAGCAAGAATGATTCGGTTCATACGCACCCACGACCTTTCTTGTGTTTTCTTCATCTCTTCGGCGTCTGTATCGTCTTATTCGTTATAGACGTCATAATCGTCATGTACATATTACCACATTTCACACAGACGTCAAGAGGTTTTGTCAAAATAATCTCAGCTTTGGTAACGTGCACAAAGCTGCACCGTCATATTTTTGCAGTTTCACCAATAACCTTCCGTAGAACGACAAAAAGAGCGCCTCTTCCGCAGGGAAGAGACGCTCTTTTGGGACAGAATTCTGCCCTTAAAACTCAAACATATACCGACTTCCAATATAATACTGCCGCCCGATGCACAGCGGGTGGTCATATTGGTCATGGAAGTAGGCGTTCAGATACAGCAGCGGTTCGCCCAGCGAAAGGTTGAGCAGCTGTGCCTGTTCTGCTGTGGCGCGCACTGCCTCAATGCGCTGATGAGCGGTCGTCGCAGGACGCAACCCGGAGATGCATGGGGCCGGAATACGGGTTTGCCTTTACTCTGGAGAAGAATGGATGGTTCAAGGATGCGGACGTTGCGGTCGTGAAAGCTTCCCGGGACGGCGGCGACAATTCCCATTGGCGGAAAAACGGCCAGGCTTACAGGACGCTGGTGCAGGCCGTCAAGAATGCCTGTGCGGGTGTGGACAGGTCCAAGTATTCCAAAGTGGAGTTTGCCGGGCTTTTGTATTTGCAGGGGGAAAGCAATGCCGGAACTTCCGTTCCGGAGAGCGCTTCCCGCTTTCTGGAACTTCTGGGCAATCTGGCGGCAGATCTGAAACCGTACGGGGATACGTCCGCACTGGCTGCGCAGAAAGCCGTCCTTGGAGAAAATGCCAATTGGGCCGGAAAGAATGAATCTGATCCGGAAACGGGTAACCTTACCGGCGGCCTGGAAGGACGCGATACGGAAGTTCAGGGAAAGACAACCCGCCAGGTGATGAAGGATCTGGCGGAATCCCGTCCATCCCTGGGCTATGCCCCTACCCGAGATCTTCCCAAACTGACCGCAGGAGATCAAATGGGAGTGCATTACAGCGGCCAGTCTCAGATCAGCATAGGAGCCCGTTTTGCTTATGAAGCCGCCCGGCTGGCCGGGAAGGATACCGGCTCCGTGCGAAGCGGTCGTTACGATCTTCCCCTGGGTTCTCCGGACGCGTGGATGAACCGGAAAATGCCGGGGAAGAACGTATGCGTGTGGAATGTAGCTTCTTCCGTAAAACCCACTGCTGCGCTTCGCCGACGGAAACGTAGGTCTGCGATGTGTGGAGCTGCGCCACGCGGGATGTGTCGCTGAGCAGCGCGGCGGCTTCGCTGAGCGCGGCTTCTTCCTCCGCGACAATCAGCAGATACGATGTGTCGCCATCCGTCGCGCGCTGCACCAGTGCGCCCGTTGCAGGAACGCTTTGCGTCAGCAGAGACAGCAGATACTCCGGCGTGTTCTTCTTCAGTCCCACATACAGCACGTTTTCGCTTTTCGCGTCCGACAGGCGGCACAGCGTCATGGCGTTTTCGGCAGACAGACTGTTGCCCATGCCCGCCATCAGCATCATGGCGGCGGTCAGCTCGGCTTCGTCCGCCGCGTCGCTGACGGCAACCACACTCTCCGCGCCGTCGGGATTCATCAGCGAAATGAAGGGGTACGGGTACATGTACAGTTCATCCGCATCGTCGGAAATCTCGTAGTAGATACGCAGGCAAGTCGTATCGGCGATCTTGACCCAATTCGCGCCGTTGTAGTCGTCGCGGCAGCCTTCGTCGTCCGTCAGGCGGACATACGAGAGAATTTCGAGCAGATTATAGCCCGTCGTAAGCAGCTCCACCGGGACGCTCACATACAGCACGGTCTGCGCGCCGTCGGAACGTGCGACAATCTTCGACGAGCCGAACGGCGTGCCGTTCATATAGTACGTCAGGGAGGAAATGTCCGTCAGAATCAGGTCGGATGCGGTGTAGCTCAGGCGCAGCACGGCGCTGACGGGCTTGGCGTACTTCGGCAGATTTGCGTACAGGCTCAGCGTCGTCGTAATGCCGCTGAGTGTCTGCACGCCGCCGAAGTTGAAATCAGCATAATACTCCCCTGCCGCCGCGCCTGCCTCAAAGGCCGTTGCGTCACTGGCAGATTGCTGCTTTTCAATTTCACTCTGGACAAAATTGTCCACTACACCGCTGGGAATTTCGGTTTCCTCCGCCGCAGCGCAGGAGAAAACCAGCAGCGCTGCGAGCATCAAAGACAGCAGACGGCTTGTGAAATAGCGTGTGTTCATCGTTCTCAGTCCATCCCTTCTGATTAGTCTGCGGAAGGTTCGGTCTTATACCAAGTGTAATCCGTTTTGCTGACGATTTTCTTCACCGTCATCCACATGGCGCGGAGGACGACAACCACCCACAGTTTCGAGTAGGTAAACAGCATCAGCAGAACCAGCGCCGCCGATTGCAGATTGAACTCATTCTTCTCCTGCGCCAGCGTCAGCATGACGTTGCACTCAAACAGCGCGCACGCCATCACCCACACCATCGTGGACAAGCCGCCCAGCGACACATGGCTGTACCCCAGCACACCCAGAACGAACATGGTGTCCGAGCAGACGAGCGTGAACGCCATCAGGATATAAACCAGCGCGTAGTACAGCACATCCATGCGCATTTTGCCGCCGGACGGATCAAAAATATACTTGAAATTGTTCATCAGCACATACAGGTTGCCCATCGCCCAGCGGGTACGCTGCTTGAACCAAATCCCCAAGCGGAACGGCTCCTGCTCCCACGTCACTGCCTGCGGCACAAGTTTGATTTTGTAGCCCATGCGGTAGATGCGGAAGCTGATTTCCGTGTCCTCCGACAGCGCGTCCGGATCCCAGCCGCCGATTTCCTCAATGATGTGGCGGTGCATGACGAAGTTCGTGCCCGGAATGGTGCACAGCCCGAAGTAGAACCAGCGCCCCGCCTGATTCATGCACTGGTGCGCCAGCGTCTCGATGTTGACAAAGCGCGTGAGCAGCGAAGCGTTTCGATTTCGTGTGCGGAATTTGCCGATGACCGCGCCCAGCGACGAATCGCTCATCAGATTCTCCACCAGAATGCGCAGCGCCTGCGGTTCGGGCGTGTTGTCCGCATCGTAAATCGCAAACACGCTGCCTTTTGCTACCGAATAGCCGATGTTCAGCGCGTTAGACTTCCCTTTCCCGCCGACAACGTTATCCGTATTGACGACAATCAGGTTGCGGCCGGGATTCGCCGCCTGAATCTGCTTGAGCACATTTGCGGTGTCATCAGTGGAGTTGTCGTTGATGACGATGATTTCGTAGCGGTCGTGCGGGTAGTCGAAGTTGAGCAGGGCGCGGACGGTGCGCCGGATGACGACGCTCTCGTTGTGCGCCGGCACCATTATCGACACGAACGGGTACTCGTCAATCGGCACATGCCCGTCCGTTTTGCTGCATTGATGGTAGTACAGGAATCCGCCGACGGACAGAAAGACGTTAATCGCCATCAGCGCCCAGATGCAGACCATCGAAATCAGCATCAAGTAATCAGCCGCCGTCATGCAGATTCACCCCCTCCTGCTCGTCTTTCGCGTGCGTATGGTTGCCCAGCAGCTGCCGTCGCGTCGTCCGCCGGGAAATAATCATCCCGACAATGAAAATCGTGCACGCCACAGCCACGAACACCAGAATCAGCTTGTTGCTCGCCTGAATCTGCTCAGTCATATACTGCACAAAGCCGCGGTCGTAGACGTAGTCCTCGTCGTAATTGAAGCGCTGATAGGCAAGCGACGCTGCCTGTCCGTTGACATACAGCCCATCCGCCGGATAAAAATGCACATACAGGTCGCCCGCATAGACGATACCTTCCACATCTGAAAGCTTCTTGAGCGCCGTGCGGGAGTTCTTCAGCCGATTGACCTGCGTCCGGAGCGTCTCGATATCCTCTGACGGGTCAAGGTAAATCGCCTGTGCATAGGCGTTGGTGAAGGCGGTCGTGTCAGCGTAGGCAGGCGCGACGATTTGGTGGCCGTCGCGCAGCGCCGTGTTCTCCGCCTGCTTCTCGCCGAAAAGCGCTTCATCCGAGCGGAAGAGGAACACCGTTCGCCAGCCGCGCAGGACATCCTGCCCCTTTTCGCTCATCAGCCACACATCCGGTGCTTCAATCGCCAGCGGGTAGACGCCATAGCGCGAATAGGCGGAATACGCATTGGCGATATTCTCCTGCAAGTCCTCCACCGTCACGTTCGCCAGCGTCACCTGCGGAACGTGCATCACAATGCCCGCGCCGCGGCTCTGCGCATACCGCAGCACCTCGCAGAAACGCTTCATCGCCGGATAATCGGCATTGGCGTAAATCGGCATGACACACAGGACGTACGGCACATTTTCCGTCTCGAGCATCTCCACCAGCGACAGCAGTCGCTCCGGGTCGGTAAACGGATAAATGCGGTCAAGCACGAGATACTGCCCGTACGCGGTCGGGGAATTCTTGTAGGGCCACAGCCACGTTTGCAGCAGCGTTGAGAGGAACGCGCACTGCGCTTCCTGCGACGGGTCAAAATACGCCAAATGTGTGATGTTTCCCGCCGTTTGGCAAAGCGGAAATGCCTGCGCACCGACGAAAATCTGTCCGCCGAGCGATTCGCCGCTTTTCTTCATCAGCAGAAGCGAATTGCCGGAAAGCAGCATATCGTTCGCGGCGTTTGCCTGCGTCTGCAAGCGCAATGTCAGCGAACCTTCATATACCTGCGTTTTCGTCAGCTCCGCCAAGCCGCCCGCGCCGATGACAAACACAGGCAGTTTGCTCTCTTGAATCGCCAGCGCCACCGACGCATTCAGCGCCCGATTCGGGTCGGTGCAGATGATGACGGCGGTGTACCCGTCGGTGTCCGGCACATCCTCGCTGCTGGCAAACGTGCATGTCCAGCTGGAATAGAGCGCGAATCGCCGCAGGACGTCCGTCGCCGCTGCGCTCGTCTCACTTGTCTGCTCGTCGTTCAAAATCAGCAGACGGGTCACATCCGCGCGCGCCTGTGCGGGTATCAGCAGAAGCAGCAGCCCCGCCACCAGCGCCAGTACCCACGCTTTCGCCTTACACATCATACGCCAGCTCGCTCTCAACGGCTTTCTTGAACGCCATCATGTCCTTGCCGAAATGCTCGTCGTACTCCTTGCAGGCAAAGCGCAGATCCATGTGCGTCCCGCGCTCCAGAATGCCGTCAAAAGCATCCTCCTTCGTCACCGCTGCAATAATACGGCTGCGGACATAGGCGCTGTTTGCCTCATTGGAGGTCAGCAAAATCGCCATCGTGCCATGCTCGTCAATGCAATAGACCTTATCCTCTACGCGCACGCTGTCCATCACCAGTTCCGCCAGCCGCTTGCGCAGTTGGATATAGCGGCTGTGGGACAGCATCCCGCGCAGTTCACTTTCGTAGCGCATCTGGATAATCATCAGTGAAATCGGCAGATGGTTGCGGACGCAGTAGCCCGTCATCATCTGCGCATCGCGATACATGGCGCGCAGGTTGTACAGCTCCGTCACATCGTCCACCAGCACCTGTTCATCCACCTGACGGCGCAGCAGCTTGTTCTCAGCATTGACGTGGCGCATACTGCGGGAGAAGAGCGCCGCCGCGCCCGATCCCAGCAGCGGCAGTACAGTCACAAAATAATCTGTCAAGTACACCGTTTCGCCCACGGCATAAAAAGAATACAGCTTATATGCCACCCAGCCGCAGGTAATCGTCGCTGCAAGCGCCGTGCCGGTGTTGACGCGATCCATAAAGCCGCACAGCACAGCAATATCCATCAGGAACAACAGCAGCAAATACGTCGTCTGCGTATCCGCAGGTGCCCAAATCATCAGCAGCGCCTGCATAAACGCCCAGATCAGCAGCAAAATGATAGCCGCGTCCCGCGCTACCAGTGCCGATTGCGTTTCGTTTTTCATGGCAGCCTCCTTTATTGCCCGTCCGTTTCAATAATTTTCAGTCGGTGGAGTCCCTCAGTGCACGCCATAATCGCCAGCAGGTCAATCAGACAGCCCATCAGGAAGCTCTGGCGCAGCAGCAGACTATCGCCGCTGAGGATGACGACCGTCATCAGCTCGACAGTAACCGCCGCGAAAAGCAGCACGCTGAGCATGGTGTAGACACTCGCGGCTTCCCTGCCTGATTCCAGCTTTTCGTCCGCTTTGCGGCGGAAGAAGAGGAAGGCGACGACCAGCAGGAGCAGCGACGCCGCCGTTTGCGGGGCGGAACGCTCCTTGAACGTTGACCAGATAGAGAGGAACAGGGCCTTTGCCCGCGCGGGCATTCCGCTGGACTGCTCGTAGTTGCCGGAATAATCCGTACGCGTGAAGAACGCGTTGCGCACGCCGACCTCAAACAGCCCCAGCAATTGAATCGGATGGCGCAGATAATACAGCGTCACGTCCGCCGTCGTGTAGTGGTCAAGAAAACCCTCATCCAGCGCGCCGCTTTCCGGCAGCACAACGGGGTAGCTCTGCGTGGAATACGTGTCCGTCAGCACGGAATACCGCGCCTCAATGCCGAACTGCGCCAGTGCTTTTTCCGGGTCAGTCGCCTCAAAGAGAACGCCGCGCGTCATTTGGTCGTACTTCTCGTTAACCGTCTGATTGTTGACCATATCGCCCGTCTGCATGACGCTGACGACGCACAGCAGCACTGCAAGGAGCGAATACAGCCCCTTATGAAGCGCATCCGCTTTGTGACGCATGAGCATCCAGTACGCAACAGAAAAGACGACGCCCATCAGCGCGCAGTACTGGTTGACCGCCATCATCAGGATGACCGTGCCGGCAAGCCCAATCTGCGGCAGAAAGCGGTTCAGGCTATCCGGAATCTGCAGGACGCAGTTCGCCAAGGCAACCATCAAAATCAGCTCAATGGGCTGCGTGTAAAAAGAGGCAAAGCGGGTTATCATGGCGGTATCGCCGAAAATTAGCACAGCAAAAACCGCGATAAACAGCCCCTCGGAGTAAACTTTGACGCGTCCCAGCAGCTTGGAGAGCATCGGGATGAGAAGCAGGATGTAAATCAGCAGATAGATTGCTGCGAGGAAGCGCATGTCAAACAGTCCGTCATGCGTCACCAGTTCGTCGATGACGACCGCCGTGCGCACCAGTATCCGCTGAATTAGCGGCGTTGTACCGGTCGGAAGCGCGGACGAGCCGACGTTATAGACACGCTCATAATAGTTGAAGAAAGCGCTTGTATCAGACGGGTCAAGCCGGGACAGCCCGGTATCCGCCAGCACAGCGGCAAAGCTGCCGTCGTTGGACAGTCCCAGATACGGCGGGACAAAAAGTGTAATCGACGCTGTAATCGCAATCACCAGCACCACCATCAGGGCAAGGTGCTTGGGGCGGTAGCGCTTGCGCATCGCGCGGTCAAACCGGCGGATGGCGTTCAAAATCAGGTGGTACAGCTTGACAAACAAGCCGCTGAGCTTCACAATCAGCCACGCAATCGCGCGCACACTGCACTCTCCTTTCCTGCGTTACGGCTTCATGGCCATGAGCGCAAAAAGAGCTTCCAATTCATCAAATGTATAGGATGTTTCGCCTTTGACGCTGCCATAAGCGCCCGCGAATGTCCCCGTCGCAACGCGGCGATTCTCCAGCTTCGCCAGCGACAGCCGCGCAAGCTCCGTACGCCCGCTGACGGCACCGACCTGTGCCAGGACGGCATACGATCCAATCGCTTCATAGCGGAATCCATAGCCGACCTGCCCGTTTGACGCGTACTGCGCATAAATTGCGCCTGCGCCAAGCTGCGCATCCAGCCAATCCAGCGCCTGCTCCCCTGCCGCGCTGATTTGCGCCGCGTGCAGGATTGTCAGCGCCGCTTCGGTCATCTGCGCCGCCGCATTGCTGAACATATCCTTTGCCGGGGTATAGGAGGCACGGTAGAGCGGGAGTTCGCTGCTCATGAGCGCGCGCGAATCGGTCAATATGGCTTCGCTGCGGTTCGCGACGGCTGTCCACCGGACGTCATAGGCGGATAAGGCTCGTATTGTCTGCACATCCAGATAGCACAGGGTGACACTATCGCCGCGCCCCGAACCATCGACGTTCGCGAAGCTGACCAGCGCATCATCCACCACGCAGGCAGCGTACAGTGCCGCCGCCCGTTCGCGGATTTCACGCTCATAGCCGCCCCATACCGCATCCGCTTCCATCAGCGCGCGGAGAATGCGCAGATCATCCAGCGACGCATTAGCCGCCGCTTTTTCGCCTGCCTGAATCCGCCAGACGGTTAAGCCGCCGACGGTCATTTTGTCACGGACATAACGCCAGGCATCGGAGAAGAGCGCCGCATCCTCCGTTTGCGCCGCATAGAGCATGGTCTGCCCCATCGTCTCGGAAAGCACGGTATCGCCCGGATGAACCTCGCCGCCGGACAGCGTATAGGTGGATGGAATCGCCCCATCCGCCTGAATCAGCTGTTTCAAAAACGCGAGTGTCTGCTGTGCCGGACGCTGTGCCGCGTCCAGCAGCTGCGCCATTTCATCCGCATTCGGCATATCCGCCGTTGCGCGAAGCAGCTGCCCCTGCGAATCGAAAACCGCCAGAGACGGCACGCTCCGCAGTCCCAGCGTGTGAAAGAGCGCCGCGTCCGCATCCATGTACAACGGAATGCCTGTAATGCCGCATTCCGTCAATTCTGCTTCCGCCTTCTCGCGCGTGTCGCCGCGAATCCCCTCTCGGCAGACAAGGACGACTTGCGCTCCCGCCGCTTGTGCGGCCTGTACCGCCGCCCCAAAGTCGCCCGCCAAGTACACCTGGCAGTCCGGACACCAGCTTGACCAGAACAGCAGGATGGTCGTTTTTCCGCACAGGGCGGATAGGCGCACTGGATTTCCGTCCGCGTCGGTCAAATCTCCGTCGTAAGGCAGAAACCACTTTGCCGGGTCGGGTGCAAGGTCGGAGGACATCAGCAGATCGCCCGAATCCGCGGTATCCGTCGCTTCCGGCAGAATGTCCGGCGAATCCTCGCGGGTTTGCAGCAGTCCGGCGCCGACGATGGCCATGCCCGCCGTCAGCAGAATCATCAGGCTGATCAGTACAGCGAGGATGCGTTGGTATGACTGTTTTTTCATCCGGAACGCTCCTCCCCATGTTTCGACGATGATTGTATGTGCGCCCAGCGCGGTTTATTCACACAGAATATCCGCAATCCGCTCGCAGGCGTGTCCGTCGCCGTAGGGATTGCTGGCGTGCGCCATCGCCGCGTAAGCCGCCGGGTCATCCAGCAGCCGCGTAAACTCGCGGTAAATCGTCTCTTCCGACGTGCCGACGAGCTTGAGCGTGCCCGCCGCAACGCCTTCCGGGCGCTCGGTCGTGTCGCGCATGACCAAAACAGGCTTGCCCAGACCGGGCGCTTCCTCCTGAATGCCGCCGGAATCGGTCAGAATCAACGTGCTGTGCGCCATGATATTGTGGAAATCCAGCACATCCAGCGGCTCAATGATGTGCAGACGTTCCAGCCCGGACAGTTCTTCCGCCGCTTCCTGCCGAACAACTGGATTCAGGTGAATCGGGTAGAGCGCCTTGACATCGGGGTGCTCCGTCAATACGCGGCGAATCGCACGGAACATATGGTGCATAGCTTCGCCAAGGTTCTCCCGCCGATGCGCGGTGATGAGAATCAGGCGGCTGCCCTGCGCCCACGTCAGTTCCGGGTGGGTGTAATCCGCGCGAACGGTGGTTTTCAGCGCGTCGATGGAGGTGTTGCCCGTCACGAAGATAGACGATTCGTCTTTGCCCTCGCGCAGCAGGTTCTGCTTTGCCTTTTCCGTCGGCGCAAAATGATACCGGCAAATCAGTGAAACTGCTTGCCGGTTGAACTCTTCCGGGAAAGGGCTTTCGAGGTTGTAGGTACGAAGCCCAGCCTCCACATGTCCAACCGGAATATGCAGATAGAAGCACGCCAGTGCGGTAACAAATGCCGTGCTGGTATCACCATGCACGAGCGTCAAATCAGGCTTCTCCTGATTGAGAACTGCCTGAATGCGCGTCAGGATAGCGGTAGTAACATCGAAAAGCGTCTGGTTCGGCTGCATAATCGCCAAATCGTAATCCGGCACGACCGAAAACGCATCCAGCACCTGCTGAAGCATCTGCTTGTGCTGCCCCGTGACGCAGACAACTGTCTGCACCTGCGGGCGGCGCTTCAACTCATTGACCAGCGGACACATCTTGATGCCCTCCGGCCGAGTTCCGAAAACAAGCATGATTTTCTTCATCTTGCGAAGATTCTCCTTTCGCGGATAAGCCGATTCTCATCCGTTGCTGCCTTGAAATGCCATTTGCAGTACAATTCCATTATAGTCTGTTTTGGTTCAAAAATCAACACTCCATTCGCACATGAAAATGGCTATTTCACGCTAATTCGCGCTTTTTTGCCATGTTTTCCTTGCGAATGTGAAGCGCATGTCCAAAGCGGTGATAGGAGCAGACACGTTTTTCATCCTACCATCACATTCCGCGCATACCAAATAGCGGATGCCTCCCGTAAGCAGCAGGAAAGCATCCGCAAAAGAAGCTATGGGCAAAAAGTCACTACAGCATCTTACGCCATGCGCGACGCAATAGCTTCGAGGAACGTGCGGCTGTTGACCGCCTGCGCAGGCGTCCCCTCCCACAGCAGCGCAAGGTCTTTGGTCATTACGCCGCTTTCGATGGTGTCGATGGTCGCCTTTTCCAGCTTGTCGGCAAACGTCATCAAGTCCGGCAGATGATCCAGTTCGCCGCGCTTGCGGAGCGCGCCAGACCACGCGAAAATCGTCGCGACGGGGTTGGTCGACGTCTCCTCGCCCTTCAGATACTTGTAGTAATGGCGCGTGACTGTACCGTGCGCGGCTTCGTACTCAAACTTGCCGTCCGGCGAAACGAGCACGGAAGTCATCATCGCCAGGGAACCGAACGCCGTCGCCACCATGTCGGACATCACGTCGCCATCGTAATTCTTGCACGCCCAGATAAACCCGCCCTTGCTGCGCACGACGCGCGCCACGGCATCATCAATCAGCGTATAGAAATAGGTAATACCCGCCTGCTCAAACTTTTCCTTATACTGCGCATCGAAAATTTCTTGGAAAATGTCCTTGAAGCGGTGATCGTAGGTCTTGCTGATGGTATCCTTCGTGGAGAACCACAAGTCCTGCTTGACCGACAGCGCGTACTGGAAGCAGGCATGGGCAAAGGACGTAATCGACGCATCCAGATTATGAATGCCCTGCACGACGCCCGGCCCCTTGAAATCGAAAATCGTCTGGCGAATCTCCTGCCCATCCGCACCCGTGAACACCAGCTCCGCCTTGCCCGCGCCGGGGATGCGGATTTCCGAATTGCGGTAGACGTCGCCATAGGCATGACGGGCGATAGTAATCGGCTGCTGCCAAGTGCGGACTGTTGGGCGAACGCCGCTGACGAGAATCGGCGCGCGGAAGACCGTGCCGTCGAGCATAGCGCGAATCGTGCCGTTGGGCGACTTCCACATCTCGTGCAGATTGTACTCCGTCACGCGCTGGGCGTTCGGAGTGATGGTCGCGCACTTGACCGCGACGCCGTACTTTTTCGTCGCGTTGGCGCTGTCAATCGTCACCTGATCACGCGTTTCGTCGCGGTGCGGCAGACCGAGATCGTAATACTCCGTCTTTAAGTCCACGAACGGCTCAATCAGCAGCTGCTTGATGTCTGCCCACAGGATGCGGGTCATTTCGTCGCCATCCATCTCCACCAGCGGCGTTTTCATCTGAATCTTTTCCATAATAATGCGCTCTCCTTGCCTTTCCGCTGATGCTTCCTTGCACCGCAGATTTTTTACGCTTCCATTGTACCCCACGCCTTCCCTTTTCGCAAGGGTGAAACAGCAAAAGAACAGGAGCGGCTACAGGCTGCAAAAAAACAAAATAATTCTCGCAAGATACCTTGACAGGCGAAGTATCTTGTGATATAGTAATACTCGTCAAGGCGAGATACCAAGACAAAGGATGAACCATAGGAGGTGAAGCACATGGCATTGTCCGCAGATATTCTTCGCGGCTATACCGACACCATTATTCTGCACCAGCTTTCCCACGGCGACAGCTACGGCTACCAAATCAACAAGACCATTTCGACGCTCAGCGGCGGCGAGGTGGAATTGAAGGAAGCGACGCTGTACACCGCTTTCCGCCGGCTGGAGGCCGCCGGGCTGATTCAGTCCTACTGGGGCAGCGAAACGTCCGGCGCGCGCCGCCGCTACTACGCCATCACGGCGCTGGGGCAGGAAAAGCTCATCAGCGATTTGGTGGCGTGGGAGGACACGAAGCGTCAGCTTGACCAGCTGTTGGAGGGATAACATTATGTGCAAGGAAATTTTCGCATTCCGTCGGGTAACGCCGTTTTCGGACTTTTCTCTGACGGAGCGTTTGATTGGCGATACCATCTCGTGGGAGGAAATCAGTCGGCAGCGGCTGCAGAACGCAAATCAGGAGAATCAGGAGGAACAGCACTATGCGTAACGAAACGGTCGAGCGGATTGTGAATCTGCTCTTTCAGGATGTGGAAATGACGGACGAGGTGCAGGCACTCTACGACGAGACGATGAGCAACTGCCAAGAGCGCTATCAGGACATGACGTCCCGCGGGCTGAGCGACGATGACGCGATTGCCGCCGTCGTCGAGAGCTTGAAGGGTATGGAGGATGTCATCAGCCAGTACCCGAAGAAGTCTGAAGCGCCCGAAGCGGAAGAAGCGCCGAAGAGCGCGGAAGTGCCGGTCGATGACGGCGGGGATGGCGAGCAGACGGATTTCACTTTCCATCCGGCGGATATTGGGCGCATCGAAATGACGATGGTGTGCGACGACGTGCATTTGGAGGAATCGCCGGACGGGGACGTGCATGTCCGCTTTGAGGATGTGGAAGGCGCAAAGGCGTCCATCTGCCGCATTGAGGACGGCGTTCTGCGCGTCTGCCGCGACCCCGATGCCCCGAAGCGCAACCGAAGCAGCTTCACCGTCAGCGGCAGTTTCGCCAACGGGCGGCTGTATGTGAAGAAGCCGAACGGCGAATACTTCTTCTTCGGCGACAAGAAGAGCGACAAGCAGGTGGAAGCGGAAGCCGAGCGGCACGCCAAGGAATTCGAGCAGCACGCTAAAGAATTCTCGGACAACATGTCGAAGATGGGGTTCCAGCAGGAAAGCACAGGTGACGGCAAGAACTCGAACAGCATCGAAAGCATGATTGACAGCTTCGCCAGCACCGCTTCCCGCTTCGGGCAGGAACTGGGCAAGCTGTTCTCCAGCATCAAGCCGAACATCACCGTTTCCCGCAGCATCGGCGACGTGACGCTGTGCATCCCGCGCATCTTCGACAAGCCCATTAGCGTCCTGACGACCTCCGGCGACATCGAGGCGCGCGACATCCACGTCACCGACCTGAACTTTACCAGCACATCCGGCGACATCAGCGTCGAACTGTTCGCCCCGCTGAATCGCGGCGCATTCACCACCACCAGCGGCGATATCGACATTGAAGCCGATGCAAACGATGTGCAGATTTCCACCGTCAGCGGCGACGTGGAGATTCACGGTGATTACGACCATCTGAAATTTGCCAGCACCAGCGGCGACGTGGAGCTGGAAGCGAAGGTGCGGCAGTGCGACTTTAGCAGCGTTTCGGGCGACTTAGACCTGCGCTTCACGGGCGCGCTGTCGCTCATCAACGGCAGCACGACCTCCGGCGACATTGACGTGGAACTGCCGGACGACACAGGGACGAACAACATCGACGTCCACAGCCGTTCGGGTGACATTTCGATGCGCCGTTCCGGGCGCAGGGGCAGCAGAACCGTGACGGGCAGCATCCGGAGCGTTTCGGGGGATATTGAGATTCGCTGATAATACTATTTCCAAATTCACCTGCGCCATCTGCTCGCGCCTTTTCCGCGCTTGCGTCCGCTCATTCCACTTAGCGTAGCGCTGCTACGCTGCGTTTCATTCGCGTTAGCCAGCGCGAAAAATTCGCTTCGCATCTTGGCGCATTCTCATTTGGAAATAGTATAAAGTTCCGGTGCGCCGCCGAATTGTGCGGTGTTGCCCCAATCCCAAAAAACACACGCGGCGGCTGACAGAAATGCCAGTCGCCGCGATTTGTATGCGGATTATTCGTCCTCATCTTCCGATTCTTCGTCCTCGTCCGCGAAATCAGCGTCCGCCGCGTGGTCGTCCGGCGCAAGCAGGGCTTCCAGCTGTTCCTGCGCGCGGGCGTAATCGCGGTACGCCACAAAGAACACGAATTTCTCCAGCGTTACGCCGAGCGCCGCGCTGATGCCCGCGCCCATCATCGGGCGGGCAATATACGGCACATTCGCCTCTTTGAGCAGACTTTCCAGCACCGAGGCATTCAGCGCATCCAGCTCCGTCAAGCGGCACTCGTCCGCTTCCTCTGCCGGACGCAGACGGTCGAATTTATCGCAGTACGGGCAGCTTTCCGCTCTCTCCGGCGTCACCCGATGGCAGTTCGTGCAGTAGTACATTTTTCCTCCGCTCCTTTCGCGCGTTCTTCTGCCCATATGATAGCATAACGCACACTTTCCGTCAAGGTTTGCGGCAAAATCAGCGAATCGGCGAATTTCTTTGCAAAATGAATTGCATTTCTGCTGGAATGCGTTTATAATAAAGAACGCTATCACAGCATCACAGAAGGAGAATCCGGATTATGAAATTAGGCGTTGTCGGTTTGCCCAATGTCGGCAAAAGCACCCTGTTTAATGCCATCACGCAGGCTGGCGCACAGGCGGCCAACTATCCTTTCTGCACCATCGAGCCGAACACGGGCGTTGTCATGGTGCCTGACCACCGCTTGGACGTGCTGGGCGAAATGTATCACCCGAAGAAGATTACGCCCACGACCATCGAGTTTGTGGACATTGCGGGTCTGGTGAAAGGCGCGAGCCACGGCGAAGGGCTGGGCAACAAGTTCTTGAGCCACATCCGCGAGGTGGACGCGATTGTCCACGTCGTGCGTTGCTTTGAGGACGAGAACATCATCCACGTTGATGGCTCGATCGACCCCGCCCGCGACATTGAGACCATCAACCTCGAGCTGATTTTCGCGGACATGGACACCGTGCAGCGCCGCAAGGACAAGGCGATGAAGAACTTCCGCGGTGGCGACAAGAAGGCGGGCATCGAGGTCGAACTGGCGGACAAGATTTACGCCCATCTGGAAGCCGGCAAGCCCGCGCGCACCTGCCCCGTGACCGACGAAGAGAAGGAAGTGCTGGACGGCTGGTTCCTGCTGACGACCAAGCCGGTCATCTACGCGGCAAACATCGCCGAAGAAGACCTCGGTAAGCCGGAGAGCGAAATCAAGGGGCTTGACCGCGTGGAAGCCATCGCGAAGAGCGAGAATGCCGAAATCATCGTTATTTCCGCCGCGATTGAAGAGGAAATTGCGCAGATGAGTCCCGACGAAAAGGCGGAATTCATCGAAGGACTGGGCATCGGGCAGTCGGGTCTGGATCGGCTGATTACGGCGTGCTATCGGCTGCTGGGGCTGATTTCCTTCCTGACGGCGGGCGAAGACGAATGCCGCGCATGGACGATTGTCAACGGCACGAAAGCACCGCAAGCCGCGGGCAAGATTCACACTGACTTCGAGAAGGGCTTCATCCGCGCGGAAATCGTGCCCTTTGACACGTTGGTGGAACTCGGCTCGATGGCGGCGTGCAAGGAAAAGGGGCTGGTTCGCTCCGAAGGCAAGGATTATGTGATGAAGGACGGCGACATCGTGCTGTTCCGCTTCAACGTGTAATTTCGCGGGTACAAACCGCAGCGATTGTTCGGCGAGACTGCCGTAAGCGGGGCTGCCGCAAAGGAAAATCCGGCGGCAATCCGCGCAAAGGAAGGGAAGCCCGCCGCAAGAACCGGCCTCCAACGGAGCAACTCCGCTTGGAGGCCGGTTTTGTGCATTCCTGCTTGGCGCGGCTGTTTTGCACCCGTCCTGTTCCTGTGCATAAGCACGGCCTTCCCCTCCTTTTGCTGTACGCCGGTTTCCCTTTTGTTTTGGTTTTCCTCACAAAAAGGCCGTCTTTGAGAGCAAAACCGTCCCCCTCTTTTGGTGATCCTCCCTGAAAAAACGTGGATCCCGGCGAGCAGCAAAAAAATTTCAGATTTTTTTAAAAAAAGGCTTGCATTTTCAAAAAGGATGTGATAATATATGGAAGTCGCCAGGAGAGACGGTAAAAAATCCCTCCGGACGCGAACTGAATAGTTGGTGTTGATTACGGTGAGGGTCCACCCGTTCCCATCCCGAACACGGAA
>OHBM01000798.1_pt1 | contig 24754 bp, 22 predicted proteins | sample 1577251 | NCBI WGS metagenome assembly OHBM01 (sample SAMEA3541557, study PRJEB24748) | human gut metagenome | biome: human gut; feature: human-associated habitat; material: faeces | place: China | collected 2012 | reverse complement strand
AACTATAACGGTCCTAAGGTAGCGAAATTCCTTGTCAGGTAAGTTCTGACCCGCATGAAAGGCGTAATGATTTGGGCACTGTCTCAACAGCCCGCCCGGCGAAATTGTAGTACCGGTGAAGATGCCGGTTACCCGCGACAAGACGGAAAGACCCCATGGAGCTTTACTGTAGCCTAATATTGGGTTTCGATGTTGCATGCACAGGATAGATGGGACACTGGGAAGCAAGAGCTTTGGCTTTTGTGGAGTGGCCGTTGGGATACCATCCTTGCGATATTGGAATTCTAACCTGCGCCTTTGAATCAAGGCGGGGGACATTGTTAGGTGGGCAGTTTGACTGGGGCGGTCGCCTCCTAAAGAGTAACGGAGGCGTTCAAAGGTTCGCTCAGCTTGAACGGAAATCAAGCAAAAGAGTGCAAACGCAGAAGCGAGCCTAACTGCGAGACTGACGGGTCGAGCAGTAACGAAAGTTGGAGTTAGTGATCCGGCGGTATGTGAGTGGAAATGCCGTCGCTCAACGGATAAAAGCTACCCTGGGGATAACAGGCTGATCTCCCCCAAGAGTCCACATCGACGGGGAGGTTTGGCACCTCGATGTCGGCTCATCGCATCCTGGGGCTGTATTCGGTCCCAAGGGTTTGGCTGTTCGCCAATTAAAGCGGTACGCGAGCTGGGTTCAGAACGTCGTGAGACAGTTCGGTCCCTATCTGTCGTGGGCGTAGGATATTTGAAAGGAGCTGTCCCTAGTACGAGAGGACCGGGATGGACGCACCTCTGGTGCACCAGTTGTTCTGCCAAGGGCATAGCTGGGCAGCTACGTGCGGATTGGATAAACGCTGAAAGCATCTAAGCGTGAAGCCAACCTCAAGATTAGATTTCCCATAGCATAAGCTAGTAAGGTCCCCGGTAGACTACCGGGTTGATAGGCTGCAGGTGTAAGCGCAGTGATGTGTGTGCCAGGCAGTACTAATAGACCGAGGGCTTGACCTATTACTTTTCGTTCCTCACCTTGCTCTTCCTTTGTTCGGTTTTTTGGGTGCGAGCAAAGCACAAATTTTAAGCGATCTTTTTTCGGTCGCTTTTTTGTTTTTTGGCGTTTTGAATTAGAGAATGCTTTATTGCTTTTTGGCTTTATGTGTGATATTATATTTTCAGGATAAAGAGATGAAGAAATAGGCTCTTTGTCAATAGTTGGGGTAAAGAGTTTAAATGAGAAATTGAGTGCAAGCAGTTGCTAATAGGCAGCTGCTTGTTCCTTGGTATGACGGGCTTATCAATGCTCTGCGGTGGAAGTCCGCTGAGGCGTAGTTAACGACGAACTCGAAAGCAAATTGCAAGTTTCACGCTGTGAAGCGTGGGAGAGAAGAAGCAATAGTGAAATCGTAGCCTGACGAACAGAAACTTGATACTAAGGCGCAGCAGGCGGATGAGTTGACCAAAAGCAACGAAGTCCAAAAGGTAACCGTAACCCTGTTGCGTAAATCAAGCAGGTAGACGAGGAAAGAGTATTGGTTTATCCCGGGAGGTCTTGCAGGTTGCAAAACTTACCTTACAAGGTCAAATATCCTGATTATTGTTGATACGGATAAATTTACTTCTCTTGCGACACTTGTAAAAGAGCGTTCGTCGGACAGACGATTTAATACAAATTTTACCAACCTGTTTGTCATACGGCGGTATCCCGGCAGAAAGGTGTTTTCTTCATAAAACCTTTTATCGCAATGCGGGCAGCGGCAGCGCCTTTTTTTGTTATTTTTACTCCTTGCAATCCGAGCAATTCTTCCGTAAAATGATTATAGAGCCTTTAATTTTTCGATTGTTTTTGCTTCATATTAAAAATTTTCGTAAGTTGCAATGCGGCGCCGAATTGTGTATAATAAAAGACAATCAGAAATCTTTTATTTTATGGGGTTTATTATGGAGTTTATAAGAGTAACAGGTGAGAATATAGAAAAAGAGCATATATGCTGTGCAATTTCAAATAATAACGATGTTCAGGTGTCTTCAAAAAAAGCGTGGCTTAAGGAAAGATTTGATGACGGACTGGTCTTTCTGAAAAGTAGTGAGCGTGGGAAGTGCTTTATTGAGTACATTCCCGCCGAAAATGCATGGAATCCTATTGCGGCAGACGGCTATATGTATATTGACTGCCTGTGGGTTGCGGGCTCGCTTAAGGGGCATGGCTACGGGGCTGACTTGCTTAACGCCTGCATAGAGGATAGCAAAAGCAAGGGCAAAACAGGCTTGTGTATTTTATCTTCAAAAAAGAAAAAGCCGTTTTTAGCCGACCCTAAATTTTTGCGGTATAAAGGCTTTACTGTTTGCGATGAGGCAGATAATGGTATTCAGCTATGGCATTTGCCGTTTAGAGAAAACGTTAATAAGCCTGAATTTAAGGAATGTGCAAAGCACCCTCGCATTGAAAAAAAGGGATATGTTTTATATTATACCAATCAATGCCCGTTTAATGCGAAATATGTTCCGGTAGCAGGGGCAGTGGCAAAGGGAAATAACGTTCCGTTCCGCGCTGTTCATTTGCAGAGCAGAGAGGATGCTCAGAACGCGCCTACCCCCATTACCACATATGCTTTGTTTTATAACGGCGAGTATTTAACAAACGAGCAGATGAACGATAAAAGATTTTTGAAATTATTATCAAAATAAGAGGGCTGTTACAATAAGACCGTTCGTCGCAAGAGTTGTAACACGCTGTTATAATTTGTAACCGTAATGTTACTGTACTTTTTAGAGAAAACGTATATAATATAATCAGTACTTTTAGTTGGATGTGTTCAGATGGTTTTTTCAAGCCTGCCTTTTATTTTTCTTTTTCTGCCGCTTAATTTGCTGGCTTATTTTTTTGCCAAGGATATAAAGCAAAAAAACACCGTAATGCTTGTTTTTTCGCTTATTTTTTATGCCTGGGGCGAGCCGGTTTATATTCTGCTGCTCGTTGGTATGACCCTTACGGACTGGTATCTAACCCTCATTATGTCCAAATATGAGAACGGCTCCATAAAAGCTAAGCTCTTTTTGGGGCTTACGATCAGTGTGGATCTTGTGTTGCTCGGCATATTTAAATACGGCAGCTTTATTCTTTCAAATATCAAGTTTTTCACCGGATTTCCCGCAAAGGTGCCCTCTATAATGCTGCCTATAGGCATATCATTTTATACCTTTCAGCTTATTACCTACTGCGTTGACGTATACAGGGGCGACGCTCGGCCGCAGCGCAGCTTTAAAACGCTGTTGCTTTACGTCAGCCTTTTCCACCAGTGCATAGCGGGTCCTATTGTGCGCTATAAGGATATATGCGCCGAGCTTGAAGAACGCAGAGCCTCGCAGTTTGATATAGCCGAGGGTATAAACCGCTTTACCGTAGGTCTTGCAAAAAAGGCGATAATTGCAAACACCTGCGCAGCGCTTGCTGATACGCTGCTTGTGCCCGACGGCGGTGATTTTTCGTTGTTGGCGTCAAAAAGTGTGCTTTCGCTTTGGGTGGGCGTGCTTGCCTTTACTTTACAGATTTATATTGATTTCTCGGCGTATTCCGATATGGCGATAGGTATGGGCAAAATGATTGGTATTCACTACACCGAAAATTTTGATTACCCATATATATCCACGTCGGTAAGTGAGTTTTGGCGGCGCTGGCATATCACCCTCGGCAGCTTTTTCAGGGATTATCTTTACATCCCGTTGGGCGGCAGCCGCTGTGGAAAGGTAAGAACGGTTTTAAACCTGTTTGTTGTATGGGCACTTACGGGGCTTTGGCATGGCGCTTCGTGGAATTTTGTGCTGTGGGGGCTTTATTTCTTCGTGTTTATTGCGCTGGAAAAGCTCTTCCTTTCAAAATATCTTGAAAAGCAGCCGATTATAGCCCATATATATTTGCTGCTCATAGTCTTTTTCGGGTGGATTTTGTTTAAATTTGAAAATCTTAACGATATATGGTGCGTGCTTAAAGGAATGTTCGGCGCAAACGGCAATAAATTTTCGGATTTTGAAACATGGACTACCGTGAAAAGCCATATTATAATACTTTTAATTGCGATTTTCGCGTCTACGCCCGTAACAAAGCGCCTGTCAGCCGCGTTCAAATACCGTGCGCTCAGAAATAACGGTGCTCTTGCGGCTTATTCGGTGCTGCAATTTGTAATTCCCGCGGTGCTGCTTTTACTCTCCGCCGCGGCACTTGTGGGCAACAGCTACAATCCGTTCCTGTATTTCAGATTTTAAAAGGGGGCTTCCTTATGGCGGAACAGAACAACACTATTACCGATGCGGAAGAAGTGCGCCTTCCCCCCGTTAATATGCGGAAATTCAGAATAATGAGCATATGGTTCGTTCGGTTTTTCTTCGTTTTGCTTTTTTCGTTTTTTATTCTATCACTCATAATACCGCTGCGCCCGAAATACTCGGAAAGCGAAAAGCGCGAGCTTACAAAATTCCCGAAATTTACGCTTACAGCCCTTGTCTCGGGCGATTATTTTGACGGAATAAACAGCTGGTATTCGGATACGTTTCCTTTAAGGGAAAAGCTGACGGATATTAACGCTTTTTTCTCTGCCTTTTATGGCAAGACCGACGTTCAGATACAGGGCGACGTTAAAAAAGGCGACGATATACCTGAAAGCCACCCGGGAGACACCTCAGATGTATCATCCGATGTGTCATCTGCGGAGTCAAGCGAGCCATCAAAGCCCGAGAGCTCGTCCTCCTCGGCGGTATCATCAGAGCCGCCGAAGCAGCAAACACCCGCGCAGACTCAGGCGACACAGACACTCGGTGCACTGCTTATAAACGGCGATACGGCATATGAATATTACAATTTCGTGCGCAGCACGGCTGACCTGTATGTAAGCGCAATAAGCCGCGCGGGAACGCTGCTTGCAGGCAAAACAAACGTATATGATATGGTTGTGCCCACAAGCATGGGCATTACCGCGCCCGATAATGTGGTGGCGACTATAAACACGTCGGATCAGAAAAAAGCGATAGATTATATGTATTCGGGTATTGCGAAAAACGGTGTAAAAACCGTTTCAATTTACGATACGCTCAAAGCCCGCCGCAACGAGTATATTTATTTCCGTACCGACCACCACTGGACGGCGCTGGGCGCTTATTATGCATACTGTGATTTCACAAAGGCGGCAGGCGGCGCGCCCGCGGCACTTGATAGCTTTAAGGTGCATCAGTTCCCGAATTATTTGGGCTCTTTCTATAATTCAAGTAAAAAGCTGCCGCAGCTGGCGGCTAACCCAGATACGGTTTTTGCCTACGAGCCAACGGAAACCAATACGATAGAAGTGCATTATTCAAAAACCTCGGTTAAAAGTGAGGCAATTATTTCCGATATGTCAAATGTCAGCTCTAAATATCTCACCTTTATAAAGGGCGACCGCCCTTACAGCATTATTCACAACCCCGCCAAGACAGACGGCTCTGTGTGCGTGCTTGTAAAGGAATCGTTCGGAAATGCGTTTGCGCCGTTCTTAGTTCCCAATTATCAAACCGTTTATATTATAGACTACCGCTATTTTGCAAGCGTTGACAGCCGCGGAATAGCACAGTTCTGCACGGACGTTAAAGCGAAAGACCTGCTGTTTTTAAATAATATTTCCGCCACGCGCAATAAGGGCCTTGTAGCGGCGATAAATACGCTTGTGCGGTGATTACTCGAAGGAAGAATATCAGGGAGAAAACACCCCCCCGCTGTTATCAAATAAGATGACGGCAGGGGCGCTGTAATTCTGTTTTCCGAATTATTTTTTAATCCTTGGTATTTCAGTCATTCTCAGCTTTGCGCAGCCATATGGGTAAAGCTCTGCCGCTTCGGGGTTTGAGAGGGGATTTGTTGAATGCGGAATTTTATCACATACAGCTTCATAGCCGTCGGCATAGCCCCAATCAATTTTGCAGACGCTTGCTTTAAGCACCACGGGCGGTTCGCTTTCAGAAAACGGGGAATTGCCGACCGTGCGGCGCACCGCTTCAAGCCTGTCGCCGCAAAAAGCATAATTCCAGTCGCTTTGCGGTATAAGCTCATAATCACAGTAGGGAAATTTTCTTTCAACGCCGTCGTGAGTGTATTCATGCATACGCTTTTCGTATTTTATGGGTAATGAAAACACAAGCGAACCGCAGCGCGCGGTATTAAGCCCGTAAGGGCGGCTTATAAGCACGGGTCTTGTTTTATAGGAAATTTCAATAGCCCTGTTTTTGCAAGGCGTTATTTTAAAGCTGAGCACACCTATATCGGCTTTTTCACCGTTTACGGTGACATTTTCCGCAAAGGACGGAATACGGATTTTAAATTCAAACTCAATGTCGGAATTTACGGTGTATTTAAAGCTGTTTTTAAACGGGTATTCGGTTTCAAGATTTATATTAAAGCCGTCTGTTTTAAGATTTGACGGCACGGGCAATACGTTTATTACAGTGTTTTCGCCGTACATAAACGCCGAAAGCGCGAATTTCGGCCAGCCCTGATTGAAGTTTGCCGTGCAGCAGCCGAAATTAGGCTCTAAGCCGAATAAATGCGCATCGCTGCCGTTGGTTCTGAAAATGGGTTTTCCGGGAAATTGTATGCAGGCAATCTGGTTGCTCTGCTGGTCGTACTGGTGCGTCCACATATCCTCGCTTATTGCGGCGGGCAGAGCGTTAAAGGCGGCAAGCTCCAGCCGTTCAGCCCACCTTTCATTACCCGTGTATGCGTAGAGCTATTCGTAAGAATACATAAGCTCCGTAACCGAGCAAAGCTCCGTGCCCTGTATCGGGCTTAATCCCGAAAGACATTCGTCACCCGTGAATGTTCCTACGGGCGTGCCGTTGTATTTTTCCAAAATGTCATAAAGACGGGTCGAATTATCGGTATATTCCGCTTTTAAAATATCAGCTGTTATTGCTTCGGCTTTAAGCGCCATTGCAATGTTTACAATATGAGTATCAAATCTCCAGCGGTTAAGCGGGGTTTTCCAAAGCTCGGTAAATTCGTTGTAATCTGCACCTTGTTCCTTTAATATTTCCGCAAGCTTTAAGAGCCAATCTTCGCGGAAACGCTCATAAGTAAATTTAATGGCTGTAAATGCTTCAAACCACCTGAATTTACCCCAATCAAAAAGCTTAATTGTGCCGCTTTTCAGTAATTCGTAATAGTTTTTAAGCACCTTATATACAACAGCGGGTATGCGTTCATCCTTAGAGCAATCGTAATAAACAACCAATACCTTTGTAATAAGCTGTACCGCCCAGGTATCGTATTCTTTTCGTTTATCGTCGGGGCAGGGGCATATCCAGCCGTCGGGTTTTTGCGCGGCAATAATCGCGTCCATATACCTTTTTGCGCGGCGCTTCATATCCTCATTATCCAAAAGATAGGCAAGCGGAATAAATCCGTCAAGCCAGTAGGGTACACGCTCCCACCCCTCGCGCGTGCCGCCTATCCAGGCGCTGTTTGCAATATCGGGCCATATTTTATCAAGATTTCCGCTAAGCCCCGCCGCCTGAATTTCAAGCTGACGCTTGAGCCACCCTGAGGGCTTTATTTCATTTGTTGTATAAAAATTATATTTCTGCATATTTTCGTCTCCTTTCGTGATTTATTTTATCACACTGTTTTTTATTAAAACATAGCCTATTTCACATAATAGATTGACAATATCACACTATGTATTATATAATAATTCCGGTGATGAAAATGCAGGGAGTTAATTTGGATAAGCCGATACGTTATATAAACGCGTCATTGCGCTTTTTCAAGGATGGCGAACACCACGTTGAGCGCTTTTGTGAGGATGACGTTTTACTGCTGGTTTACAGCGGCGTTCTGCGTTTTTCCGAAAACGGGGAGCAGAAGGAAATTTCGGCGGGAGAATATTACATTCAGCGGCACGGTATGCACCAGGGCGGCGAAACAGCGAGCGATAATCCGAAATATCTTTACATACATTTTTTAGCTGAAAACTGGGCGGCGGAGGGCAATATTCTTCCGAAACGCGGTAAATTTGAATATTCCGCCCTTAAAGCGGATATGGAGGAAATGAACCTACTGTCGCACAGCGGTGCGCCGTATATTGCAAAGGCGGGCAAGCTTTATAATATTTTAACCGCACTCGGCGCGAAAAGGTATGTCCCGTCACCTGCTGATGATATTTCAGCATATATTGCGAAAAACTGCAGCAGAGAAATTACCTTGCCTGTGCTTTGCAGGGAATTTCATTTCAGTAAAAACCATATAATAAATATTTTCAAAAGAGCTTACGGTATGACCCCGATAGCGTATCTTCAAAACCAAAGATTGCGGCAATGCGAATATCTTATGGAAATGACCTCAGATTCGCTTGAAAGCATAGCGGCGGCAAGTGGGTTTAATAATTACTCTTATTTTTATAAGCTCTTTGTGCGTAAAAACGGTATTTCGCCCGAAAAATGGCGTGAAAAAAAGCGCCTGGGGCAGTAATACGCAAAACCGAACCCGACGGTTGCCGTTTAAACGTTGCCGTCGGGTCCGATCAGGGCTATAAACCGCGTATGCGTATAACGCTCCGCGATTTTTACAATCTTTCAAAAACCGTCTTGATAAACAAGGCGATAGGTAGTATAATATTGATATGTTAAGGGGGATTTTTTATGAATTACAACGCGAAAAACAGTCTTTTACTCCAGCTGCTGAAGCTTTTCGGCGCGTATATAGTTTCGCAACTGCTTATAGTTTTTATATTCGCGGCTGCCGTATCGGGCGATGAAATACCCGAAAAATACGATCTGCCTATGGTTATTATTGCAATACTGCTGGCTTTTGCGGTTAATATGGTAATAGATTTCAACGCGATAGCAAGGCTTAAAAGCACCATTGCAAAATCAAAATCGGATATAGCGGCGGTAACCGAAACCGGCGCCGCCCTTATAGACAAGGCGGAGCGCGTTGCCGATAAATACAGAAAATCCGAAACCGATGTGTATTCGGAATTTGCCGAAGCCCGCAGCGGCAAGCGCATACGCAGCGGAAATGACTTCAAAGCGGTTATGGAGGCATACCCCGAGCTTAAATCAAACGAGCACACCCAAAAGCTTTTGAATCAAATTGAGCAGACGGAAAACGCAAAGCTCAAAGCCCGCATGACCTACAGCGAGGCGGCGTCGAAATATAACGCAAAAATACACTCATTCCCGATTGTTATGTTGCGCCGTGCGATGAAGTGGGAGGATGAAGTAATTACCGCAGGTATTCCGAAAGAAGACATTGTTTCGGATGAAGAGTTGGGTATTTAATAGGATAGCTTATTTTATTATCTGCCACGCGTTTATCAGTCTGTCAAGCGACCAAGCCGCGTTTGCGCCGTTCTTAGTTCCCAATTACCAAACCGTTTATATTATAGACTACCGCTATTTTGCAAGCGTTGACAGCCGCGGAATAGCACAGTTCTGCACGGACGTTAAAGCGAAAGACCTGCTGTTTTTAAATAATATTTCCGCCACGCGCAATAAGGGCCTTGTAGCTGCGATAAATACACTTGTGCGGTGATTACTCGAAGGAAGAATATCAGGGAGAAAATACGCCCCCGCTGTTATCAAATAAGATGACGGCAGGGGCGCTGTAATTCCGTATTCTGATTACAATTTAATTATCGGTATTTCACCCGAAAAAGCAATTTGGGCAATAAATTCCAAAAAAACTGTTGACATTAAATTTAGGCGGTATTATAATAAGCATAGGTTAGCAAGGGCTAACCTATGCTTAAGCCTTATTGTTAGCGGACGCTAACTTGATTTTAAGAGAAGAGGATTGACAATGCCGATAGTTGAATTTAAGGATGTAAGCCGCGTATATGTAAGCGGCGACCACGAACAAAAGGCACTTGACAAGGTGAGCTTCAGCCTTGATGAAGGAAAATTTGTAGTTATTTTAGGACCGAGCGGCGCGGGCAAAAGCACGCTTTTAAACCTGCTCGGCGGGCTTGACAGCCCAACTGATGGAAAAATTTATGTTTCGGGCAAGGATATTTCCACCCTCTCGAATGATGAACTGGCGGACTACCGTGCATCTACCGTGGGGTTTGTTTTTCAGTTTTACAACCTTGTACCCACACTTACGGTAAAGGAAAACGTAATGCTGGTAAACGAGATAGCGCCTAACGCTTTCCTGTCGGAAAAAATGCTTGAAGAGGTAGGGCTTTCCGATCACCTAAATAATTTCCCTTCGGAGCTTTCGGGCGGCGAGCAGCAGCGTGTTTCAATAGCCCGTGCGCTTGCCAAAAACCCGAAAATTCTGCTTTGCGACGAGCCTACGGGCGCGCTTGACTCCGAAACAGGCGTTATGGTTTTAAAGGTTCTGCTTTCAATGGCGAAGAATTACGGCAAAACGATAGTAATTGTTACCCACAACCAGAATATTGCGAAAATGGCGGATGTGGTAATACGGGTTAAAAACGGAAAAATTAAATCGGTGACTGAGCAGGCAGAGCCTATGAGCGCCGACGAAGTGGAGTGGTAAGCTATGCTTTGGAAAAAATTATTCCGTACAATGTGGCAGTATAAAGCACAGTTTATTTCTATGATTCTTATGATAACCATAGGCGTGGGAATATTCGTCGGCTTTAATATGGAATGGGTAAGCATTGATATTAACACGAAAAGATTTTTCAAAGAGTCACATTTTGCCGATTACCGCGTTGTTTCCGAGCTAGGCTTTTCCGAAAAAGACGCGGAAAATGTGGAAAACATAAAGGGCGTTGATAAGGTATCGCGCTATATCTCGGTGCCGGCTGACGTAAAGGAAAAGGACGGCGACTCTTTGGCGCTTACCGTAACCGAGAATTTTGACGTTTCCTCATTTTTAAAGGTTGACGGCGCCGATTACGATAAAAAGAGCGAGGACGGGCTTTGGATATCCGATAAATACGCCGCCGCTAACGATATTTCGATAGGCGATAAGCTGACTCTTGTATATAAAGGCATTACTATAAACACCGTGGTTAAGGGTACGGTGAAATCAGGCGAGCATTTGGTTTGCGTGCGCGATGAAACCCAACTTATGCCCGATTACAATACATACGGCTTCGGCTATATTTCACCCGCGGCGTATAAAAAGGCGCTCGGCAGAGATTATTACCCGCAGTTAAATATTATTTCCGACCTTTCAAAGGAGGAAATTACCGATAAGACAGACGACGCACTCGGCAAAACCACGCTTGTTTTATCAAAGGACGAAAACTCCTCGTATTCCGCCGCAGACGGCGAAATGGAAGAGGGCAAAACAATGGGTTCGGTGCTGCCCGTGCTGTTCCTGCTTATAGCGGTTTTAACAATGGTAACCACAATGCACCGCTTAACGGCAAAGGAAAAGGTGCAGATAGGCACGCTTAAAGCCCTGGGTTTCCGTGATAAACGCATTTTGCGCCACTACACGTCATATGCGTTTATGATAGGCATTATAGGCTCTGTCGCAGGCATCGGTTTAGGCTATCTTGTGGCAAGAATGATAATGGGCCGCGACGGCACGATGGGCACATATTTCGATATGCCCTATTGGGAGCTAAGACTGCCGACCTTCTGTATTGTGATACTAGCGGTACTTATTTTGGCGCTTACCTTGATCGGCTTTTTATCGGTTAAGGAAATGCTTAAAGGCACCGCGGCAGACTCATTGCGCCCCTACGCGCCCAAAAAGATGAAAAAGCTGCTGCTTGAAAAAACCACGCTTTGGAATCGCTTTTCTTTCGGAACACGCTGGAATATGCGCGATATAATGCGCCACAAATCAAGAACGCTTATGAGCCTTGTGGGTATTGCGGGCTGTATGGTAATAGTAGTGGGCACAATGGGTATGCGGGATACTATGAACGCATTTTTAAGCACCTATTACGATGACTCTATGAAATATTCATCCCGTATTTATTTAAGCGAGACCGCAACGGAAGAAGACACCCAGAAAATTATAGACACCTATAAGGGCGACAGCAGCGCTACGGTAAGTGTGCAGATAGACGATAAAGCAGTGGCGCTCGATATATACGATATAACCCGCGGCAAGGTGCTTTTCCCCGCTGAAAAGGATGGATATGTAACCCCCGCAAAGGACGGCGCGTATATTTGTATGCGCATAGCGGACAAATTTGATTTAGCGGCAGGCGATACGCTTAAAATAAGCCCCTACGGCTCGGATAAAACCTACAATCTTAAAATTGCGGGAGTTATCCGCTCGGTTTCGGAAAATATTGTTATATCAACCGATTACGCAAAAACGCTGGATATTCCTTTCAAAACAGATTCGGTATATACCGATACTAAGAAAGCCGATATTAAATCGGAAGAGTGTATATCCGCCGTACAGTCGAAGCAGGCTATTATAGACTCGTTTGATACATTTATGGAAATAATGTATATGATGATAAGCATACTGATAATAGCTGCGGCGGTGCTTGGTATAGTTGTGCTTTACAACCTAGGCGTAATGAGCTACACCGAGCGTTACCGCGAAATGGCTACGTTAAAGGTAGTGGGCTTTAGGGATAAAAAAATCGGTCGGCTGCTTATAGGGCAGAATATGTGGGTAACTCTTATCGGCGCGGTGCTCGGAATACCGCTCGGAATAGCACTGCTTGACTACCTGCTTGTAACAATGGCGTCGGAATATGAGCTTAAATTGACTATAGGCCCGCTGACGTATATAACAGGCTTGGTTATTACCTTCGGCATATCGCTTACAGTAAGCCGGGCGGTGGCTCGGAAAAACCGCAAAATCGATATGGTAGAAGCCTTAAAGGGGACGGAATAATGATAAAATATACTCTTAAAATTGACGGTATGATGTGCGGTATGTGCGAAGCGCATATAAACGAGGCGGTTCGCGCGGCTTTTAAGGTGAAAAAGGTTTCATCCTCGCACACAAAGGGCGAAACGGTAATTATAACCGATGTTCCGCTTGACGAAGCAAGGCTTGCCGAGGCAATAGGCGCTACGGGCTATACCCTTATTTCGGTCAAGAACGAGCCGTATGAGAAAAAAGGCTTTTTCTCATTCTTAAAAAAATAAAAAACGGGCTGTAAAATACAAATTGAGGTTTGCAGGGGCAATCATTCGGCTCCATGTTCACCGAAATTGTATTTCCACAGCCCAAAAAATAAAACAAAAGGTTAGCGTGTGCTAACTAAAAAACAGGAGATGACAGAAAATGAGCGTTGTAATATTAGGCGGAAATGAATGTATGGTAAGGCAGTATATGGATATTTGCGACACATATTCCTGCAAGGCAAAGGTATACCCGAAAATGAGCGGGTGCATGAAAAAAATAGGCAGCCCCGATCTGCTTATTCTTTTTACGGGAACGGTATCGCACAAAATGGTCAAGTGCGCGTTGAATGATATTAAGGGTAAAAAAACTACTGTTGCGCGCTCACACTCAAGCTCGGCGGTAGCGCTTAAAAACATACTGACTGAGCATATACATAAATCATAAAGTAATAATTTTCGCTCTTTCTTATTATATTTTAAAGGAAAGGGCGGTTTTTCTTTTGAGGGCTGAAGTGTGGTTTAAAGCGGTTATTGCGGTTTTCATTTTTTTGTTTTTTTCGGTTTTGGTTTTGTCACTTAAAAATCAGGAAAAAGCGGCCGAAAAAATCGGCGCCGCTCTTAATGAAGCGCGGCAGGAGCTTGAAACACAAAAAAGCGCGGCGAGCAATATACTTACCCGATATGAGGAGGAAAAACGCAGAGCCGACGCTTCCGTGGATGTATGGGAGGAGCCTTCCGGCGGGACAACGCCGCAGGCACGGCAGCCCGACGGCAGGCGGGTGTGTTACCTGACATTTGACGACGGACCATCGGACAAAACGCTTGAAATTCTTGATATACTGGATAAATACCGCATTAAGGCAACCTTTTTCGTGATTGAAAGCGAAAATATAGAGTATGTGAAAAAAATTTACGCGGCTGGGCATACAATAGGCTTGCACACCGCCACGCACGATTATTCGGTAATATATTCGGGCGAGGATATGTTTTATAAGGATATAACCCGCCTCTCAGATAAAATTTATGAGCTTATAGGGGTGAGGCCCACACTTTTGCGTTTCCCGGGCGGCAGCAGCAATACCGTAAGTAAAAATTACTGCCGCGGGGTTATGACGCGGCTTGTAAAAACGGTGGGCGGCAGGGGCTACTCGTATTTTGACTGGAACATAAGCTCGGGTGATGCGGAGTGCCCGCCGCCGAGCTATACCTATATAAGAAATAAAGTGCTGGCAAGCGCCGCCGATAAAAATTCGGCGTGTATTTTAATGCACGATTCAAATGATAAGGCAACCACCGTACAGGCGCTGCCCGAAATTATTGAGGGTATGATGCGTATGGGCTACTCAATTGAACCGCTGAAACCTGATACATACGGTTATCATCACAGAAATCTGAATAATTAGACTTGACACAGAGAGCATATAACTGTAAAATAATATACAGTAATTATTTCGGAGTGATAATGTGAACCGGCGCTTTTTGAATATTATAACGTCGGTGCTTTATTTTATATGCTTTGCCGCGCTTTTTATTATGATTTGCAATGCTGCGGGGCTTATTACCTTTGCGCACGGAATTAAAATAGCGGCGGGAACAGTCGCATTTGTTACGGGATATTTTTCCGCTTGGTTTTCCGCGCTTAAAACAGAGGAACCCGGCGTTAAATACAAAATAATGAAAAACCGCATTTGCGCGCTTTTTTTGTTTTATATAATTCTTATAGTAGATTTCACCCTTATTGACGACGCGCTCGGACGTGATATTTTCGGCGTATTGAAGTGGAACACCGCGGAATTTAACAGATATATAAATGAGAGCACCAATTTAATACCTTTTGAAACACTAAAGCTTTTTTTGAATGCCTTTAAAAGCGGAACGCTGCCGTTCTGGAGCGTTTTTGAAAATGTTTTCGGGAATTTTGTCGCATTTATGCCGCTGCCGTTTTTTACGGTTTGCCTGTTTAAAAAAATCAATAAATGGTACACGCTTTTTGCGGTTACTCTTATTTCCGTGCTGCTTATAGAGCTTTTACAGCTGCTGCTGCTTACGGGAGCGAGCGATATTGACGACGTGATTTTAAACGTATCGGGCGCAATGCTTTTTTATGCGCTGCTGCGCATACCGGCGGTGAGCCGACTCTTAACCCGCTTTACAATGGGTGTGTGGGAATAAAAAGGAATGTAAAATATGGAGAGTATAAAATTCGCGGTAAACGCTAAAATAAATCTTTCGCTTGCGGTTATAGGGAAAAGACCTGACGGCTACCATAATTTAGACACCGTAATGCAGACGGTTGATATAAGCGATAGTATTTTCATAAAGAAAAGCCCGACCTTTTTATTTGAAAGTGATAAATTCGGCGGTGAAAACAACATTGCATTTAAGGCAGCGCACTGTTTTTTCGGCGCGGCGGGAATAGAGCCCTCAGCCGAAATAAGAATTAAAAAAGCAATTCCCGCATCTGCCGGGCTCGGCGGCGGCAGCGCCGACGCCGCCGGCATGCTTGTGGGGCTGGATAGGCTTTTCGGAACCGGCTTTTCAAAATCAAGGCTTAGGGAAATGGCGGTGTCTCTCGGGGCGGACGTTCCGTTTTTAATAGACGGCGGAACGCAGCGCGCAAGGGGAATAGGGGAAATTTTAACCCCGCTGCCAAATGCGCTCAGGTACTGTGCAATTATTATTTTAGCGGGCGAAAAGCTCTCAACCGCCGAAATGTTCAAAAGGCTTGATAATTCCGATTATATAAGACCGGATATTGAAAAAACCGTAAGTGCAATAAACAGCGGCAGTTATACGGAACTTATAAATTCGCTCGGCAATTCGTTTTCGGTGCTGTGGGACGGCAGGGAAATAACAGAAAAGCTGTATAATTACGGTGCGGACGCAGTTTCGCTTTCGGGCAGCGGGCCGGCTAGATTTGCGGTATTTTCTGATGAGGAAAAAGCGCGGGCGACATTAAAAGCGCTTGAGGCGGAAAACGTAAAGGCGTATCTTTGTCACACGGCGGAAAGCTCGGTTAAGGACTTGTAATTTACGATAGAATAAAGTATAATAGTAAAAACCGTTTCAGGCGGTTTGGGAGGAATTTTAATGTCGGCAGGATTCAGAAAAAGCTTGTTTGGTTTTAATTGCGAGGACGTTATGGAGTACATAGAAAAATCGCAGAAAAGCTTTGTGGAGCGTGAAAAGGACTTATCGGAGCAGGTTGAAAAGCTATCGGCTGAGCTAGAGCTTTCTAACGATAATTACCGCAAGCTTAATGAGGAAAAAGAAACAATTTCAAAAAAGCTTGAAGAATTTAACGAAAAATACGAAGAGATAGGCAGGCTTTCCGAAAACATAGGCAAGCTTTATCTTGTGGCACAGGCGAACGCAAGGGCTATAATGGCAAATTCCGAGAAAAACGCAGGTCTTGCCGCGGCGCAGGTGCAGAAGAATTTATCTACCTTAGAGGAGGCGCACGCCTCGCTTGATGAGCTTAAAAAGAATATTGTAAGAACAACCGATGAGTTTGTGGGCGAGGTGGACGAGCTTATTGCTTCATTGAACGATGCCAGAGAACAAATAAGCAGCAACACGGTTGCGGCGCTCGGCAGCAAGGAACAGTTTGACGAGGTTTACAACAGTATAGTTAAAGGCTGAGCATAACTAAAGGAAAATGTTTTATGATTACGGTTCGCAGCGCAACGCTCGGAGACGCCGAGCGGATATTGGAAATATACGATTATTATGTGAAAAACACGGCGATAACCTTTGAATATACAACGCCCACTTTGGAAGAATTTCGCGGCAGAATGGAAAAAATCATGCAGAAGTACCCGTATTTGGTAGCGGAAAAGGACGGGGTTATTGCAGGATATGCCTATGCGGGCGCGTTTGTTGGCAGGGCGGCTTATGATTGGTCGTGCGAGACTTCGATTTATCTTGATAAAAACGCCCGCAAATGCGGTATAGGCAAAACGCTTTACACAGCACTGGAAAAAGAGCTTAAAGGAATGTGTATTCTTAATATGTATGCCTGTATCGGGTATCCTGCCGAGGAAGATGAGTATTTAACAAAAAACAGCGCCGATTTTCACAGCCATATCGGCTTTACGCAGGTGGGGGAATTTCAAAAATGCGGCTATAAGTTCGGGCACTGGTACAATATGATTTGGATGGAAAAAATCATAGGCGAGCATAAAGAAAATCAGGCGCCTGTTACCCGCTGTAAAGGCGCAATATAACTTAAAAAACGGACTGTCGTGAAAAACAACAGCCCGTTTTTTAAACTCATTCGATATTTGTAACATTGCTCATATCATAAAGCCCGGCGGGCTTACCGTAAAGGAACTTTGCCGCCTTAACCGCGCCTACGGCAAAAATCTCGCGCGACTGCGCGGTGTGGGTGAGGGTTATTACTTCATCGTGCCCCGCAAAAATAACCTCGTGCTCGCCGACTATCGTGCCGCCGCGCACCGAGTGTATGCCTATCTCGTTTTTCGGGCGTTTGCGCCTTACCGAGTGGCGGTCATATTCGTAGTTCAGCGTATCGCCGAAAACCGAGTTAATACCGTTTGCAAGCATTATTGCCGTGCCCGAGGGCGCGTCCAGCTTTTGGTTGTGGTGCTTTTCTATTATTTCAATATCAAAGCCGTCGCCGAGTACCTTTGCGGCTTTTTTTGCAAGCGCCGCTACAAGATTTATGCCGAGCGACATATTAAATGTGAAAAATATCGGAATATTTTCAGCCGCCGCGCGTATTTTTTCAGTCTGCGCGTTATCATAGCCCGTGGTGGCAATAACTACGGGCAGCTTGTTTTTTACGGCGTATTCAAGCATAGGCTCCAGCATAGAGGGGTGGGAAAAATCAATTATCATATCGGCTTTAACGTTTATATCGCCGAATGAGGAAAAAATCGGGAATTTTTCGCCGTTATTGATTTTGTCAATTCCCGCAACTACCGAAATATCGCTGTCGGCAGCCGCCGTGCTTGCCACAAAGCCGCCCATTCTGCCCGAAGCCCCGCATAAAATAATTTTTATCATATGTATTTCACTTCCGCTTTTTAATTGCACCCGATAGGTAAAGGCCCATCGGGTGCATAAAATTTGTAATGTTTTATTTAAGGCAGCCGCACTCTATAAGCTTTTCGCGAAGAACGGCGCGCGCGCCCTCCTCCATAGGATAAAGCGGCAGGCGGCAGGGACCCGCTTCAAGCCCTAACATATTCATAGCCTCTTTTACGGGAATGGGGTTGACATCGCTGAAAAGCGCGTTCATAAGCCCAACATACTTTATTTGCATTTCTGCGGCGGCTTTTGTGTGCCCCTCAAGGTATTCGGCGCACATTTTATGCATAACCCCCGGCAGAAAGTTTGAAAGCACCGAAATAACGCCTATTCCGCCGAGTGACATCATAGCTACGGCTTGGTCGTCATTGCCGGAATAAATATCAAGGTCATCCCCACAGAGATAGCGGGTCTTCGCAACCGAGGATAAATCACCGTTAGCCTCCTTGGTGGCTACTATATTCGGGTGCTTTGAAAGCTCCTTGTAGGTTTCGGGTTTAATTGCAACCCCCGTGCGCGAGGGCACGTTATAAAGAATTATCGGCTTATTAACGCGGTCGGCAATGTAGTTATAGTGCGCCACAAGCCCGCGCTGCGAGGTTTTGTTGTAATACGGCGTTACCATAAGAAAAGCGTCGGCGCCCGCCTTTTCTGCGTCCTCGCAAAGCCCTACCGAATACACCGTGTCGTTGCTGCCCGTGCCCGCAATAATGGGCACTCTGCCCGCGTTTACTCTTGCGGCGGTTTCAATAACCTTAACGTGCTCATCATAATTAAGCGTGGATTTTTCACCCGTAGTCCCGCAGATCACAAGCGCGTCAATTCCGCCCTTTACCTGCTCGTCAACAAGCGTTTCAAGGCGATCGAAATTTACGCTGCCATCTGCTTTCATAGGGGTAATAAGTGCCGTGGCTGCTCCCGTGAATATACGTTTTTTCATAAAAGACCACTCCGTTTCTTATAAAATCAGTCCATATAACCCTTTGCGCATAATAATTCGGCTAAAAGCACCGCGCCGCCCGCAGCGCCGCGCAGGGTATTGTGCGATACGCAGACAAACTTGTAATCATACTGCGTATCCTCGCGCAAGCGCCCGACGGATATTGCCATACCGCCCTCAGAATCTCTGCAAAGTCTGGTTTGCGGCATATCGTCCTCGGTGTAATAATGTAAAAATTGCTTGGGCGCGTGCGGCAGGGAGAGCGCTTGCGGCTCGCCCGAATAGTTCGCCCATATTTCAAGTATTTCTTCTTTGGTGGGTTTCTTTTTAAAATCAACGAAAACTGAGGCTAAGTGACCGTCCGATACCGGCACGCGAATACACTGAGCGGTGAATTTCGGGCTTTCTGCCGGTACTATTTCGCCGTTTTCTATTTTGCCCCAAATTTTAAGCGGCTCTTTTTCGCTCTTTTCTTCCTCGCCGCCTATAAAGGGGATAACGTTATCTATCATTTCGGGCCAGCGCTCAAAGGTTTTGCCCGCGCCCGAAATTGCCTGATAGGTGGAAACAAGCACCCTTTCAACGCCGAATTTTTCATCAAGCGGGTAAAGGGCGGGCACATAGCTTTGCAGCGAGCAGTTGGATTTAACCGCAATAAAGCCGCGCTTTGTGCCGAGGCGCTTTCTCTGCGCGGGTATTATTTCAAGGTGCCCGGCGTTTATTTCGGGTATTATCATAGGCACGTCGGGCGTGAAACGGTGCGCGCTGTTATTGGAAACAACGGGGCACTCATGCTTTGCATATTTTTCTTCAAGCGCCTTTATTTCGTCCTTTTTCATATTAACGGCGCAGAAAACGAAATCTACCCGTTCGGTTATTTTATCAATATCGCGCTCGGCGTCAAAAACGGTCATATCCCGCAAATTCTCGGGAATAGGCTCTTTCATAGCCCAGCGGCTGCCTATTGCGTCGGTATATTTTTTATCGGCTGAATTTGCGCTTGCGGCAAGCGCGGTCACATTGAACCACGGGTGATCATGCAGCAGCAGCGCAAAGCGCTGACCTACCATTCCTGTAGCGCCGATTATGCCGACATTGTACTTTTTCATTTAAAAACACATTCCTTCTGAAGACATTTTTTAAAATTCAATCTTGAATTATATTGCCTTATGCAATATAATTAAATATAACATTACAGATAATGTTTGTCAATTTATTTTATGCCGAAATATCAAAGAAGTTGTGGATTATTTTATGAAAACAAGCGATTTTTATTACGACCTGCCCGAGGAGCTTATAGCGCAAACACCCGTTGAGCCGAGAAATTCTTCAAGGCTTATGGTGCTGCCGCGAAACGGCGGTGAAATAGAGCATAAGCATTTTTATGACCTGCCCGAGTTTTTAAAGCCCGGCGACTGCCTTGTGCTTAACAATACCCGCGTTTTACCGGCGCGGCTTTACGGCACGCGGGAGGATACGGGCGCGGTAGTGGAATTTGTGCTTTTGCGGCAGCACGGCAATAAGCTTTGGGAGTGCCTTGCGGGCCCCGGCAAAAAGGCTAAAACGGGGTATAAATTCAGGTTTTCCGATAAGCTGACGGCAATCGTGACCGACGTTTTGGAGGACGGCAACCGTATGATAGAATTTGCCTGTGAGGGCGATTTTTTCGCGGTGCTTGATGAGGTGGGGCAAATGCCCCTGCCGCCGTATATAAAGGAAAAGCTAAAGGATAAGGAACGCTACCAGACGGTATATTCAAAGGATGCAGGCTCTGCCGCCGCGCCTACCGCGGGGCTTCACTTTACAAAGGAAATGCTTGAAAGCATTAAGGCTATGGGCGTAAATATAGCCTATGTTACGCTGCATGTGGGGCTCGGCACTTTCAGACCCGTTAAGGTAGAGGACGTAACGCAGCACAAAATGCACACCGAGCATTATTACATACCCGAAGAAGCGGCGAAAACCATAAACGAGACCCGCAAAAACGGCGGCAGGGTAATATGTGTCGGCACTACATCCTGCCGCACGGTTGAAAGCTGCGCAAAGAAATACGGCGAGATAAAAGAGTGCTCGGGAGATACCGATATTTTCATTTACCCCGGCTTTGAATTTAAGTGTATGGACGGGCTTATAACCAATTTTCACCTGCCAGAAAGCACGCTTATAATGCTGGTCTCCGCCTTTGCGGGATACGATAATGTTATGAACGCCTACAATACCGCCGTAAAGGAAAGATACCGCTTTTTCAGCTTCGGCGACGCAATGCTGATTTTATAAAATAATAAGGGAATAGATTTATGTACAAACTTTTAAAACAAGAGGGCAGCGCGCGGCGCGCCGAATTTACAACCAACAGGGGCACCGTTCAGACCCCCGCGTTTATGAACGTGGCAACCGCCGCGGCAATTAAAGGCGCGGTTTCCGCCGGGGACTTAAAAACTCTCGGCTGCCAGATAATGCTTTCAAACACCTACCATTTGCACGTCCGCCCGGGCGACGAGGTCATACGCGGCTGCGGCGGTCTTCATAGGTTTACAACCTGGGACGGACCTATTTTAACCGATTCGGGCGGGTTTCAGGTGTTTTCGCTTGCAAGCCTGCGCCATATAACCGAAGAGGGGGTTACCTTTGCTTCACATGTGGACGGCAGACGTATCTTTATGGGTCCTGAGGAAAGTATGACAATACAGTCAAACTTAGGCTCTACAATCGCAATGGCGTTTGATGAATGTGTTGAAAACCCCGCCGAGTATTCATACTCCAAAGCCTCCTGCGAGCGCACCGCGCGCTGGCTTGCGCGCTGCAAAAAGAAAATGGCGGAGTTAAATGCAATGCCCGGAACGGTAAACCCGGAGCAAATGCTTTTCGGAATAAACCAGGGCTGCACCTATACCGATTTGCGGGTCGAGCATATGAAAAGAATAGCCGAGCTGGAGCTTGACGGCTACGCAATAGGCGGGCTTGCCGTGGGCGAGCCTACCGAGGTTATGTATGATATAATTGATAACGTAACGCCGCATATGCCGCAAAATAAAATACGTTACTTAATGGGTGTGGGAACGCCCGCGAATATACTCAACGCCGTGGAACGCGGGGTTGATTTGTTTGACTGCGTAATGCCGAGCCGCAACGCGCGCCACGGGCATTTGTTTACTTCAAAGGGAATTATAAACCTCAACAATAAAAAATATGAGTACGATATGTCCCCGATAGACGAAAACTGCGGCTGCCCTGTTTGCAGCAGGTACAGCAAGGCGTATATCAGGCATTTGCTTAAAAGTCAGGAAATGCTTTCGCAAAGGCTTACGGTTATGCATAATTTGTGGTTTTACAATCATCTTATGGAGGATATAAGAAACGCGCTTGATAACGGCTGCTTTGCCGAGTTCAAGCGGGAAAAGGAAGAAATATTGTCAACACGCATTTGATAAATTTAAAACAGTTTTCTTTATTTTTGAAAAATATAGAATTTTTACTTGACATTGTTCGCGCTTTATCGTATAATAACAAAGTCGCGAACATATATGCTGCTATGGCTCAGATGGTAGAGCGCGTCCTTGGTAAGGACGAGGTCACCGGTTCAATTCCGGTTAGCAGCTCCAGACCTGTGCGACTATAAAGCACAAAAGCCGAAAACCCTTGAGAAATCAAGGGTTTTTCGCTGTTTTAGGGGCAATGTTCAAAAGATAATTTTAGGGCACAAAACCCAATAGAATGTTCGACTAAAAGGACTTGAACCGGGGAAGCGTATATTTCTCAAAATCAGACCTCATTTTTTATATGAGAATTTATTGCTGCCTCACCACCCGGACTCGAACTAAAGTCATATATATAGACCGTAGTTTCTTTATTACATATAAAGATTTTACGGTCTTTTTTTATGCCTGTTTATCCTCCTTACAGACGAATACATAACCGAATTAAACATCAGTCAGATGCTATCTGTCAGCGGTTTGGGTTAGAGGTGTTAACACCATATCAGAAGCCTAAACAGAAATCTATCATTCAGCGAGAATACCGCACCGCTTTGCGCGGTGACAGTAAAAAGCTGAAGCTGACAAATGCAATAGATTATGCGGTAACAACAATCCGATAGAGCAGATAACCGAGGAAACGGTAGCAGCATTGACCGAACCGATACAGCCTCAGTATCTGCTTCTGACATTGGAACAGTACAACAAGATAGCGGAATACTTTTCGACAGTTGGGAACAGCATTGTAAGAAACACGGATTTAATATCCGAACTTCCGACGCATCAGGATTTGAAAGATCTGATCGTACAGACGTTAAGGCCGTGCTTAACGGAAATGCGCAAGGCGGCAACAGACAAGATGGACTCGATAGAGTATTCAACCAAGGACAAATTATCGTGGCAATTTATATTTCAAAAAGTGCAATAAAATATCATATGGCGATATATTTGTTTCACATATCGACAAGCTGTAAACCTGCATAAACACTGGAAAAAAGAAAGAAACCGCTTAAAAAGCGATTTCTTTAAAATGGTGGGAGAGAGTCAAGCATATCCGAACCTTTTTCCAAGTCGGTCAAAGAAAGTGTTTTCGCACCCTTTTTAAAATTAAAATAAAACTCTATTCGGTCATCATACAAAATTATCGAGTTTACAAAACTGTCAACAAGCCTTCTGCGATTTTCCGGTTTTGATGCATCCGCCTTTCTGAAACGATGAAACCAAAATTTAATCTGGTCACGGTCAAGCGTAGGTCTCGTAATATTTTCCCTTGCGATTTCGATTTCAAATTCTTTCTTTTGACCTTCCAATTCTTCAAGGCGTTGTTTTGTGGACGGCGTAATAATACCTTGCTCGATAGCCGAAAGAATATTGGAAATACTTTTATTAACTTCATCAAGTCTCTTGTTAAGTAGAGATACAGCGGTGTTTTCCTGCCTTTGCATTTTCATAACAAGGTCGGTTACATCATCAATCAGATTATCATCCCAAATGCATTTGAGAATTTGATCAATGACAATATTCTCAATCCACTTCTTTTTAACAGCTTTTTTATCGCAGCCGCGCTTACGCTTTGCCGAAAGACATTTGTAATAGCGATAGGTTTCTTTATTCCTCGCCGTTCCGCTTTCACCGACCATAAATGTCATACATTTTCCGCAGTACAGCTTTGTTGATAAAATATATTCTTCGTCTGCGCGGTGCCGTGCCGGTGATTTTTTATTTTTGGCAATGCGCTCCTGTACACGGTTAAATAAATCCTTCGGCACAATAGCAGGGATACCGTCGGAAACAAGAATATCACGGTATGAATATTCGCCGATATATCTTCTGTTGGTGAGCAGATTGGAAACGGTGTTAATTGTCAGCTTTGTTCCCCTGGTGTTTCGCAACCCTTTAACATTTAAATCGTCGGCAACCTCTTGCACAGTCTTTCCTTCATCATACATTTCGTATGCCGAAAGAACTAACGGAGCGGTATCATTGTTAACAACAAAGTGCTGATTTACAATGCTATATCCGACAGGAACAGTTCCGCCGCTAAAGCGGCAACTCAATGCATTTTCGGTCTGCCCACGGATAACTTTTTCTGCCAACTCCGCAGAATAATACTCCGCCATACCTTCCAAAACAGACTCAAGGATGATGCCTTCTGCGCCTTGTGAAATAGCTTCGGTGGCAGAAAGCACACGGACATTATTTCTTTTTAGAATGCTTTTATAATGTGCGGAATCATAGCGATTGCGGGCAAAGCGATCAAGCTTCCATACAA
>OHBM01000783.1_pt1 | contig 25047 bp, 25 predicted proteins | sample 1577251 | NCBI WGS metagenome assembly OHBM01 (sample SAMEA3541557, study PRJEB24748) | human gut metagenome | biome: human gut; feature: human-associated habitat; material: faeces | place: China | collected 2012 | reverse complement strand
TGGTCAAGCTTTTCCTTTGAGCAGGACGCAAGGACCGCCGTCATGATAAAAAATGAATATATTAACTTTCTCATCTCGTCTTTCCTTTTAGTTGTTTCTCGGATTGGCCTCAAGTCCCGCCGCGATCACCTCCTGAGGGATCTGCACGGCCCTTCTCGGGTCGTTGACGAGCAGCTCGTCGTCGGCTTTTCCGCTTCTTGCATGTGAGTACTCGATGCCGTACCTCTTGATGTCGTTCCATCTCAGGCCTTCATGCACGGTGGTTACCCTCCTGAGATGCAGCACGCATTGGATCAGATTCTCCGTGGTGTGGTCCGGGATGGAGAATCCCTGAGGGTGAAGCTCCTTCTTGATCGATCGCTGGCTGTTCTTCTTCAAGTGCAGAGGCATGTAAGGCTTGGATGAGAAGTAGTTGACAATCTGATCCTTCGTCAGGTTTATTCCTGCCATGGAGTTGAGGAGGATGTTGATGTCCGCCACGGCTCCGTCGATGTCCTGCGGAGTCTTCAGCAGTTTGGCCTCGGCCCTGCAAAGCAGCAGTTCGTCAGTCGAGAAAGCCACGTTCACGAGGTGGAGGTAGCCGATGCCGGCGGTCTTGTCGGTATATTCAAAATAGCCGAGAAGTTTCGGCAATGAATATTTCTGCTCGAATCCCCAGATGCCGTTAGCCATGTTCAGCTTGTTGTAGCCGCCCCATGGTCCGGGAAGGATCTCGTTAAGCATGATGTCGTAGGCGCTGCCGTAGCGAAGACCGATGGCGTAAGGCCCCTGGACGTATGGCCAGGAGGAATTGGCGGTGAGGAGCATCAGGTTGCAGGCCTCGTTGCCGGAAACGTAGGAGTTGCAGCGCAGCTCGAAGTCTGTCGCCAGCTCGCTGAAAGCCTTCCAGTTCCTTACGGTCGCCGAAGGATCCTGCCCCAGGGTCTTGCCGGCATATTCAATCACCTTGTCGAATTTGTGATAGTAGAGGTTGAACCTTGCCGCGAAGGCGTAGGCGGCCTTCTGGTTGAAGTGGTACTTCGGCACAGAGTAGATGTTGTCGTCGATCAGCGGCAGGGCTTCCTCGATGTCGCTGTCGATCATCTCGTAGGTGTGGGCCAGGGTTCCGCGCTCGATTCCGTCCGGCAGCACGGTTGTCTCCGGTTCGGTGGTGTAGGGGATGCCGAGGGTGCTTTCCGCTGTTGAGGCATCGTATGGCATGCAGAACAGATTGGCGAGCTGGAAATGGGCGAAGGCTCGGCAGATGAGAGCCTCGCCTCTTTGCGCGTCATAGTCCGCTCCGCCACCGAGTTCTTCGATGGCCTTGAGCGCCTGGTTGGCGGCTGCGATGGCGTTGTAGTGTGCGTCCCAGACGCTTTTCGGCGCGTCGGTGTCGTCGGTGGTGATGTCTTTCCACTGGTATGCGTCCCCGCACACCTGTCCGTAGGTGTCGTACTGCGAGCCGTTGTCGGTCACATTGTCGGACGAAAGCTCGGAGATCAGTATGGTTGAGACGGTAGGGTAGGCGGAGACGAGCATCTTCGTCACCTTGTCCTTAGAGTCAAGCTCGATGCGGTCGTCCGGAACCGTGTCCAGAAATCCGTCGCAGGATGCCGCCGCCAGCGGAATCATCGATAAGTATAGTAATGCTTTGTTCATAGTATCTTGATGAGTAAATGTTTAGATTCCAAGTCTTAATGTCAGGGTGAACTGTCTCGGGACAGGGGAGGCCACGCCTCCGGTGTTGAAGAACTCAGGATCCTGGCCGTTCAGTTTCTTGTCCGAGTAGATCAGGAACAGGTTGGTGGCCTGGATCTTGAGTGACAGATCATTGACCTTCAGCCTGGAGATCATCTTCTTCGGGAAATTGTAGGACAGCGAGAGCTCCTTCATTCTGATGAAGTCGCCTTTGGCTATTCTCTCCGTGGAGTAGTTGTAGGCGTTGTAGGCGTAGCTCAGGTACGGATCCTGCTGGTTCGCGCGTTTGTCCGCGATCACAGGCACGTTGGTGACCTTCTCGTCGCCTCCCGTCGTCCACCTGTTGATGAACTCGCGCGGCATCGCGTCCAGGTCGCTGTAGACATTGTGGAACACAGGGTCGAGCCTGATGACGTTGCCGAATGAGTAGGTGATGAACGCGTTCAGAGTGAAACCTTTGTAGCGGAATATGTTGCCGAGGCTTCCGGTCATCGTCGGATCTGTTGGTCCTTCGTAGACCAGATGGTCTTTCTTGAGCTGTTCCTGGAAGTTGATGTCGCTGACGGTAAGCTGTCCTTTCTCGTTTATGAATGTCGGGTAACCGTTTTCGTTAAGTCCCTGGAAATCCATCGAGAAGAGCGCTCTCACCGGATAGCCTTCCATGGCGAAACCGTTGCCGCTGATCATGTCCATCACGGATGCGTTTGACTGGAGGTCGGTGACCTCGTTCTTCGTGTGCGAGAAGATGAAGTCCGTGTTCCAGCTGAAATCCTTTGTCTTGATGTTGCGTGTGGAGACCGTGAACTCCACGCCGCTTGACTTCATGCTGGCCACATTGGCGAACTTCGCCAGTTGTCCGCCCGTTCCCTTCGTGTAGATCAGTCCGATAAGGTCAAAGTTGTTTCTCGTGTACCAGTCGGCCTCGATGTTGATCCTGTTGTCGATGAACCCGATCTCGGCCCCGATGTTGAGCTCATGCTTCTTCTCGTAGGTCAGCTCGCTGTTCTCGACGCTGGACAGGATGAGTCCGGACTCCTTCATTGATGTGAAAGGCCGCCAAGTGTTGTAGCTGTTGATGATGGCCTTGGAGTTGCTGACGCTCGCAGGACCCCTGTCAGCAGTCAGTGAATAAGATGCCTTCAGCGTCATGTTGGAGACCACGTCCCTGAAGGACTGCCAGAACTCCTCCTCGTGGGCGTTCCATGCGGCGGAGACGTTCCAGGTCGGCAGCCATCTGGCCTTGCGGCTCTTGCCGAGCTTGTTGGACCCTTCGTAGCGGACTGTTCCGTTCAAGGTGTATCTTCCTTTATAGGAATATGTTCCCGTCCCGAAGAAGGAGACTTCACGCTGCCTTGTCCTGTCAACGGAATAGTAGCCGGCGTTCTCCTCGTTGCCCTGTTTGAAGTAGAGATAGTCATAGGATGGCAGCATGCCCATCTCGTACTGCATGCCGACACCGTTGAACCAGGTCTTCTCCCTGTTCACGGCGTTGGTCTCCATACCTCCGAACAGATTGACGATGTGATCCTCGCCGAACACGTTGTTGTAGCTTGCCGTAGCTCTGAAGTCGTAGCTTTCCATCGAATATTTAGTCTCACGGTAGAAGCCTCCCACCGGCAGCACGGAAACCGGCAGGGAGTTCGCCTTGTCCGGATCGGTGTAGAGCCAAGGATTCGCGCTGCGCATCGTGGCGTCATCCATAGCCCGGAATGCCCAGGCCTGGTTCGAATAGTCCGTGATAGTGTGGCTCTGTACCGTTGAGGATGCCTTGTAGGCTCCCAGCACCGACAGCTCCAATGGCTTGACCGGATGCCATTTCAGCTCTCCCTGGAACTTGAGGTCGGTGACCTTCAGGTCAATGTAGTTGTTGTCAAGCTCGTGCAGGATGTTGAATGGCGCGTAGTTGCGGACATAATATTCATTAGGATCCAGTGTTCTGGATGTGTTGAGGGCGTAGGAGTAAGGGTTGATGTCGAAATCCCTCCTCACCTCTCCGCTGAGCGGATCCACCGATGAGCTCAATGTTCCCGGCGCTCTCTGCTTTCTGTAGGAGGCGTTGCCGATGAGGTTCAGGGACAAGGTCTCCGAGATGTGGTAGAGTGCGTTCAGGTTGGCGGTGTAGCGCTTGACCGAACTCTGTCTTGTCCATCCCGGGTCGTTCATCACGCTCAAGGATGTGTAGTATGACGCCTTGTCGGTTCCGCTTGACATGCTGACCGCATGGTTGCGGGAGATGTTGTCGTTGAACAGTATGTCGAACCAGTCGGTGTTGCGGTACTCGGCCTCGCGGAGGTAGGCGTTCCGCGCCTCCTCGGTGTTCATCAGTCCGAACGAGTCGCCGGTGGCGTCATACTGGTTGATCAGATGGTACATCTTGCCGTACACACCGCTGTTGGACGCGCGGTAGACATCGGCCAGGTTGAGGTAGCCGGCCTGCTCCATCTCTTTGTAGACACCCATCTGCTCCTGGGAGTTGAGGATGTTGAACCTGTTGTAACTTGGTTTCAGACGTACGCTGTACTCTCCCGTGTAGGCTATCTTGTTGCTTCCCGCATGTCCTTTCTTCGTGGTCACGACGATCACTCCGGCCATGGCTCTGGCTCCGTAGATCGATGTCGCTGATCCGTCCTTGAGGATCTGGAAACTTTCGATGTCGTCGGCGTTAAGACCTGCGATGGCGGAACTGATCAATGTCACCGCGTCTCCGCTGGAGAGGTTGTCGGCGTCCACTTCGGCCACATCCTCCATGATCACGCCGTCCACAACCCACAGAGGCTTGGAGCTGCCATAGATGGAGGTCGCTCCGCGGACCCTGATCTTAGGAGATGTACCGAATGTTCCGGACACGTTCTGTACGGACACGCCGGCGGCTCTTCCCTCAAGGGCCCGGCTGATCTCAGCCACACCGTCCAGTTTGACATCCTCGGCGCTCAGCTTGCTGGTGGCTCCTGTGAACAGGCGCTTGTCCATCTTCTGCATACCTGTCACGACCACGCCTTCGAGAACCTCGGTGTCAGCCTCAAGGGAGATCCTCATCTCCCCGTCAGTGATGCCCACATCCTTGGGCTTCATGCCAAGGCAGCTGATTTCCAGAGTTTTCGCTGACAGCCTGACTTTCAAGGTGAATTTACCGTCGATGTCTGTCATCGTGGCGTTCTTGGTCCCTTTCTCCATGACAGCCGCCCCGATGACGGGCAGATTGTCTTCGGAAGAAATGACCACGCCTTTTACCGTTCGGGTGTCTTGTGCGAACAAACACCCAAAGCCTGCCGCGATGCAGGCGACATCAAGCATAAGAAGTGCTTCATGTAAAAATTTGATAAGTTAATAATTCGGATGCGTCCTATCCTGTCTCAGGACAGGCTCATCCATTTGTTAATGATCGTGTGCCGTTCCTCTGTCGCGTCAAGGACATCAATTATTGGGGGAATATGTCCTCAGGCACCTTCAAGGCGGCATTTTACTCAAACCGCCGTGAAGATAGCCAATAAACTTCTTTAAACAAAGGATAATTTTGAATATAACGTTTTTGTGAATAATTATCGACTAAATATTCATAAAAACTTAACTGTCGCAGTATAGGGAAACTTTCTAATGTTTATTTATTCTTTTCCCCGTCCGGTGACTTTGCTCGTAGAGTTCGAGGGAGTTGATGACGTTCTGCCAGATGCTGTAGAGGCCGCCGGCGACGGAGGTTACCGGGGTCATGTAGGAGTAGCCCAGCCAGATCAGGAAGCCTGAGTTCTTCTGGCCGAGAGCCTGTCCGGCGGTGATCTCGTCAGGTCTTGTCACCTTGTGAGGAACTCGGCAAACGCTACGGAGTACCGGGTCCCTTCTGCGACAAGCGGATAGATGTTCAGTATCACGCTCCCGCCATCCGGGGTAAGCCACCGCCGCCTGCGGATGTGCAGTTCCACCCTCCTGTCACGCACCGGGAAATCCGACATTGTGGCAGGTTCCGTAAAGCCGTTGGGACGCAGGTCCTGCTGGGCTTCCGTGCGGCTGTCTCGCTCATCAAGGTGGATGTGCAGCACGCCGGTATATGCTATGTCCTTTTGGCTCTCCCTGGACGTGAGGGACTCCGTCTCCATCCACACCAGTTCGAAGAAGTCCAACATCCCCTCGGGAAGAAAGAAGCCGAGGTAGTGCTCGTAGAGCTTTGCTTGTGTAGTATCCTTATCCGTGACTACAAAGGTACTTCCTTTCACGGGATCTACCTTAACGGCTGGATTTTTTTATCATATCAGACACGGATATTTGCTGGTGAGCCAAATCGGCCTTTTGCCGTGAACGTGTTTTGTAAGGTTCCGGAGCAGAACCCATTGATGAGACTTGATTTGATGGCGGTATATGGCGGTTCGGGGAGGAGGGCTGTTTGAATTTTTCGCCAGAATGAGTATATTCGTGAATTAAATGTTTGAATATGAGAAGGATTTTGTTTGCCGTGCTGGTGATGGTCTGCGCCGCGCTGCCGCTGAGGGGGCAGGAAGGGGTCTGGACGGGAAAACTGGAGGTTTCCGGAACTGAACTGGCACTCGTGTTTAATCTGAGTGATGAGGGGGCTACACTTGATGTGCCGGATCAGGGGGCGAAAGGAATCGCGGTTGAGGTCTCACGGGACGCGGTCGGCGGCATTGAGTTGAATATTCCGATGATAAGCGCTTCATTCAAGGGGATTTATCTCGGGAAGACGATTGTCGGGACTTTCACCCAGCGTGGGATGTCGTTTCCGATGACGCTTACGCCGGGCGCTCCGGTGTTCAGGCGGCCACAGACTCCGGTCGGGCCGTTCCCTTACACTACCGAGGAGGTGTCGTTTTCCAATGGGGACGCTGTGCTGAAAGGCACACTGACAATGCCGGCGGATTGTGACAGAAAGACTCCGGTGCTTGTCATGGTCACGGGCAGCGGTCTCCAGAACAGGGACGAGGAATTGTTCGGTCACAAGCCGTTCGCTGTCATCGCGGATGCTTTCGCGAGGGCGGGGATCGCCACGCTGCGGTACGATGACAGGGGGTTCGGGGAATCGACCGGCGATGTGGTTCTCTGCACGACCGAGGATCTGAAGAACGATGCTCTGGCGGGAGTCAAGTTGCTGAGGGATAGGTTTGAACGTGTCGGTGTGATCGGCCACAGCGAGGGTGGGACCATCGCGTTGATGCTTGCGGGCGAGAGGCAGGTTGACTTTGCCGTCAGTCTGGCGGGAATGATTGTCTCAGGAGCGGAGACGCTGCTGGCGCAGAACCGGCGTGCGTTTGAGTCCGCCGGCCTGCCCGAGAGCGAGGTCGAGGCCTTTGCCCGTCTGCTTTCCGACACTTTCACGGCGATCAGGACGAGGGCTCCTCTGCCTTCCGCCGACGACTATGACATCACAGACGCGCTGAGGAAGAACTATGCCGCCGCCCTGCCTTCGTTCCGTACCCCGTACATGGAGTTTTTCTTAGGTCTGGATCTGTCCGCCAGCCTTTCCGGCATAACCTGCCCTGTCATGGCACTGAATGGCACAAAAGACACTCAGGTTCAATGTGATAGGAATATTGCGGCTCTGGAGGCTGGCCTGCCTTCCAACAGCAGGAGCGTCATCCGTGCGGAGGATGGCCTGAACCACCTCTTCCAGCACTGCGTCACCGGCGAGGTCTCTGAATATAAAAGCATCGAGGAGACCTTCTCCCCGGAAGTCCTTTCCGAGATGATTGCTTGGATCAAGACGCTTTGATTGGCGGACACCTTGCGTTAGAACCTTGGTTCTACGCACGGAAGACGTGTTTAAGCACGTTTGTGCGTGGATGGGCTTGGCTGCTCACGACTGTATTCACTAAAGCTTCACGCCTTCAAGTTCGAGGAGAAACTTCTTTGCAGGAAGGCCGCCGCCATAGCCTGTAAGGCTTCCGTTGCTACCTATGATGCGGTGGCAGGGAGCGAAGATCGAAATGGAGTTCGAGCCGTTGGCTGTGCCTACCGCCCTTACTGCCTTCGGGTTACCAATCATCTCGGCCATCCAGCCATAGCTCCGGGTCTCCCCGTAAGGGACTTCCAGCAGGGTGTTCCAGACTTTTTCCTGAAATTCGGTGCCGACGAACAGAAGCGGCAGATCGAATGTCTTGCGTCCCCCGGCAAAATATTCATCGAGCTCTTGTGCGGCCTTTGCGGTGATCTCCGAAGGGATGTCTTTCATCTCCGCATTCAGACTCCGCTCCAATCGTCTGTCCGCCAGCAGCCTATGCTCTTCCGCCCTCCAGTCGCAAAGGCAGAGCCTGCCCTCGAACGACCCGAGCAGCAGATTACCGCACGGTGAATGATATGTCTGTGTGTTGATTGTCTTTTTCATTTTAATTAAACATATCATCTGATGATATGTCTACGAAGATAAGAAAATTCTAATAAGTTGTCCATTTCTGCTGTGCTGCATGAAATAATGAAACGTTAGAACAGGATTATACTTGAATTCTTTTAATTTGGCGAAACTTAACAAAAAAGTGAAGTTTATTTGGCGGTGTGAGGAAAATAGAATACCTTTGCCACATAAATAACAAATGGTATGGGGAAGTTGGAACTTGTGTTGGAGACTGATAAGGTCTGTATGTATTCGCCTAAGTATGACGGTGAAGAACAAAATGAGTTTAGGAAGTTTCTTCTTGCCAATCGGTCTCACGGGCATCCGCAGTTGAAAAAATTCTTCGGTGCAATACTTTCTGTCATCGAGAAAATGGGAGAGACCGGTGCTCTTCAGCGATATTTTCGTCCCGAAGGCGGAAATGTTAAGGCTCTTCCGACATATGTTGATATTCCTCGAATGAACAGAAAGATAGGAAAGATGAGACTTTATTGCCTTCGACTATCTGACAGAATCTTGATTTTAGGAGGAGGCGCGGTTACGACTTCGCAATCATATGAAGAAGATCCTGTCCTATTGGCGATTGTTGGAGATTTGCGGGATATTGAGTGCCAAATCAAGGCAATCGTTAGACAAGCGGATACGGATTTTGAAGACTTTGATGCACTCAAACGAATTGTTGAGACCATTACAATATAGATACCTTATGAAAATCGATCCTCTGTTTAAAGATTGCCTCGCTGATGTGGCCCCGGAGATACGGTCCGAGGTTCGCCTTAATATGGATATTGCAAATCGTATCTATGATATTCTTCAGGAAAAGAATATGACACAGCGTGAATTCGCTGCATTGATGGGGAAGAGCGAATCGGAGATCTCAAGATGGCTGACTGGAAGTCACGGATTCACGACTACTTCCATCGCGAAGATTTCGGCGGTTCTTAATGAACCGATTGTGGAAGTGAAGCATAAACCAGATGTCAAGTATGTCTTTGTCCCCATTAATACGTACATCATTCCTTCCGAATTTTCTGATGGGAACTATACGGATAGGAAAACCAATTCTTGTGTAATCTCGTATTCAAACTGATTTATTATGGTGGATAATAATGTCAATATTCAAATGAGGCTTACTTCCATTAGTGAAGAAAGTTTTATGATGTCTCCAGGCAAGATTGCCGATGATGCGAATTCGGAAGCCATACAACTTGGATTCTCCAACCAGATTCAACCAGATGTGGAGAATAATAAGATGACTCTTATTTTTGGTACAAAATACGAGTTGGAAGGAGAAGTTATCCTTGAGAGTGTTTATCGATTTGAATTTGAAGTAAAAGACCTTGCTCGGTTCATAAATACAGATGACAACAATAATATCACGATATCGCACATTATGCCTCACCTTATAAGTGTGGCTATCGGTACTATGCGTGGAATCTTGGTTGTAAAGACTGCTGGAACCAATTTGTCAAAGTTTCCGCTTCCTATGATTGATCCAAATCAACTAAGCGCGAATCTTTCAAGTCCTCAGGAATGATTCCCCGTAAGAATCAGAACGAAACCGCAATGGCCTTGGCGAGGGATGAGGCATCGGCCAGTTTCTCATCCACTTCTTCGGGTGAGAGGTAATCCAGATTCCAAGCGGCCACGGTGGTGATCTCGCCCAGACCCCAGAGCGAAGACAAGGCCTGCAGATAGGTGCTGCCTTGCTCTCTGGTGCTGCCCGTCGGGATATTCATTCCTCTTGTGGTTATGTACATCACTTTCTTGCATCGGCACAGTCCCGTGCAGGTCTGCCCATTGTCCGTGAAGGTCACTCCGTATAGGGACATATTCTCGAAAAAGGCTTTCAGGGCGGCAGGGAAGCTCATATCCCAGAAAGGAGCCGCAATAATGATCCTGTCGGCCGCCGCGATCTTTCGGGCGAGCGTGACTGTGGCTTTCGGGACAATCCCCGAAGACCTCTCGGCAAGGCTCTTGGGAGTAAGCGGAGGCAAAGCGGCCTCGTTAACGTCAATGCTCTCAATGTCGTACCTTGACGAAAGCGCCTCTTTCGCCGCGTCAAGTATCCTTCTCGTTCTGGACTCCGGTCTCATACAGGAGTCGATAATCACCAGTTTCTCCATACCGCAAAGATAGTCATTATTGCGGGATCGCTGTCTTGGCGTGGCCTTTTTGTACCGCGGTTTAAGACCTGAAACGGATCAGGATTTACTTCCCGAACAGCCAGCGGAGTCGTTCTGCCGTGTAGGACTGCTCGCAGGTCGTCTGATGGGACCATTGTTCTGATGTCGGCACAATTGTACAATTGACGCGGCCTCCTAATGCATTGATACTCTCACAGAATGCCTTGACATCTTCGTAAGCGGTTTTCATCACCTCGTCCGATTCGCTCATCACCGCGTAGACACGCATTGACTTGAAGTTCTCTGCCGAAGCCGTTCCCGATTTCCCCGCAACAGGCATTATCCCTCTGAATTTCTCTGAATATGTGTTCGCCAGCGACCACGTCCCGGTGCCTCCCATCGAACCTCCGAGGACATATACCCCGTCACAGGAAACCTCATATTCCTCAATAAGCTTCGCTAGAGGCTCGTTCATCTTCGCGCCCCAGCTGACGGAAGACGGGCATTGCGGGACGATGAATATGCTCGGTATCGCATTGTCCGTCAGATACCCGGCGATCACGCTAACGGCGGCCTCTTTCAGCTGTGCCTCGTTGTCGTTCCCTTTTGATGAGCCTCCGTGGAGATACATCACGAGTATCGGCTTCGCTCCGTCAGATGCCGCGATCCTCTTCATTCTGTACGGCAATGTCCCGCTGACATATTTCCCGAAATTCTCTGTCGGTGAATCCGGCTCCGTCTCGTCCGGCAAAGACTCTTTCGAGGCGCAACCTGTTAAAACAATCAGGCAAGTCAGAAGTGCGTATAGCGATCTATTTCTCATAAATACGTCCTCCACGTCTTGTGGGTTTTTCAGGTCTATGGCGTTTCCCGTCCTGTGGAGCGAGCCTGCGCATCATATCGCGCTCGATCTCGTACACTCGTGATATCTGCTTCTGGGTTAGGAACGTGCTGTAGATGTCGTAATACTTTTTGCGGAGATCAAGGATCTTCTGGCTGCGTTCGAAACGCTGCTTCATATCCTCTTCGCTCGGGTTTTCGGACTGCTGCTTTCCGAGGCTTGGACCCAGCTCCCAAAGCTCTTTCTGGAAGCAGCAATAGACATCCTTGAACCTGTCGCTTGTGGCCTTGTCGAAAGCGAGGGTTTCGGAAATATGCTCGGCCTGCTTCACGGCCAGTTCCTCACGGTTGAGTTTCTTTCCGCCAGGCTGTGCGGACAATGTCATTGACATAAGGACTGCGACCGAAGCCGCGATGATGGTTTTGAATATTGTTTTCATTTTATTTCTAATAATTTATGTTTATGAATGTGTCTTCGTTGTATATTTCAGAGAGGAACGACTGGTCTGCATTGTCAAGCTTCGCGAACGCCTGCTGCACCTCCGCCAGAGAATCCGTTGTCGCCGACTGCCGCTGCAGCGGGAATGTTACTATAAGGGCCAATGACGCCACGACTGCAACCGCGATGCTGACAGCGCGTAATCTGTGAGACGGCTTCCTCGCACATCCAGTAGCCGAAAGGACATTCCGCTCGATGTCGTCGAACACCCCGTCCGGAACCTTGTACGGCATCCGTTTGCCGATGCCTGGCATATTCATATTCTTATACATTGTGTTCTTTCAGATAGTTGCTGATCTTTACTTTTGCATTGTGCAAGTTGGCTTTGGCCCCATCTGGAGTCGTGTCTGTGATTTCGGCGATCTCGCTGAAACTCAGCTCGTCATAGTACCGGAGATTGAACGTCAGCCGTTGTTTCCGGGGAAGTGAGAGTATCGCTTTCTGTAGGAGTACCGCCTCAATGTCCGCGAAGTCAACATATTCATCGGCAAGCATTGACATCGCTTCCGCATTATCCTCGATGTCAACCGTTGGGTGTCGCTTTTTGACGATGCGCAGGGCCTCGTTCGTGGCTATCCGGTAGAGCCATGCCGTGAACGATCGGTTGCGGTCGTACTGGCTGAACGAGCGAAAGACTCTTATAAATGTCTCCTGCGTGGCGTCCTGCGCATCCTCACTGTTCACGGTGATTCGGCGGATGTGCCAGTAGATAGATTCCTTGTACTCTTTCAGGAGCATCCGGAAACCCATCTGTTGGTTCCATCCAAGCAGTCTTACTATGTTTTTCTCATTCATTCGCCAATATGTAAACGACTTTCTTTCCTCTCATTGTTCTGGCAAGCGGATCCCTCCTGTCCAGAGTGAATGAGTCCAGTTCCGCTTCCGCGAATTTACTGTCCAGTCCGGTGAATCCGCAGTATTTGCTGACCGAAAGATAGCCATTCTTTTGAATATATGCCACCGCCATCAGCTTGCGCTCCGGACGGGAGGTCTTGTTCACCGTGGTCGTACGTTCAACCTGCACTGTCCTGAAAGTCGGAATAATAGCCGTGACGTAGCATCCGTGATGTCTTCCGTAACCGCCGCCGTGGCGATGAGGCCAGCGCGCTTCCGCCGATGCGGAAACCGAGAGCATAAGTATCGCAGCCATCGCTGCCGTAAGTAATCCTGTTCTCATAATTCCAATGTTTTTATATGTTGTTTTCTGAGACGTCTCGCAATATATACCCGGCAATGCGGCGAAAGTAAAAAATGGAAACGACTTTTATTCTGAATATGCTTGTGTGTACTTTTTTGCGGAACTTCTCATAGAGGTTCAAGCGCATTGAAGGCTGTCCGCCCGAAGAATATAGGAAGCGGTAGTACAGAAAGCGGTGAGTTTGTATAGTATATCTCAGCCAAAACGTAATATTTTGCGTCATTTTGTCTGAGATTTTTTTTGAAACTCGGAAGGAGGTCTTGCCGAACGTGAGATGGTAGGTTGCTGGTTAAAGTTAGGTTGTCTCTATTTCCCCAGACAATAAGATTTCAATCATTTGAGCCGGAGTGACAATAAATGGCTTTACCGGGAAGTGCTTTATGTTGCCGGTGATAAGATATGTCTCGTCCACGGAAAGAGTGACCTCATAGAATACCACGTCTTTCGGATCGTTGCAGGTGTCTTCTGATTTGATTCTGTCTGAATGGACACCCAAGATACTGATTGCATTCAGAACCTGTTCAATAGCGTTCTCAGGAAACTGGAATTTAGGACGATGGAGGACCTCCCTATATTCATCAATATTTCATCATTGAATATGGGAATGATTGCTCCGTCTAAAATGTGATGGAGGATTTTTAAAGGAGATGACTCTTTGTCTTTAAGAGTTGCCAATAATGCTGAAACCAATACATTGGTATCAACTACATCATAGTACTGCTTCATATCTTTATAACCGTTGCGCCCTTACAGCCTGAATCTCAGCATTGATTTCATCCAGAGTCATTTCAGAGTTGCCGTTTGCCTCAGAGATGCCCCTCGTTTTGAGGATCGCATCGCGGGCCTTGGCTGCAATAGTCTCCTTTGAGTCCGCCTGAATCTCAAACGGGATGCTTCGACTGCGGACAACCGAGCGCGCGAAGATATTGAATGCTGTGTTGGCACTCATCCCAAAATCCTGACAAAGGGCATCGAACTGCCTTTTTATATCGGCATCCATCCTGATAGTAACCGCTGCTTGTCCCATAATAAAAAGATTATTTATGAAATATATCATATTTGATTGCAGAATGCAATATAGATGCCATCATTGGCGCGCTTTGCTGAGGTTTGCATAATCAAGGTCATATAAAATCAGGAATTAATATACCCGTTGACTGTATTCCTCCGCATCGTACCAACGACCTAACGGTTGCGATCAGCGAATAATTGTGCTTGTTAATGGCATATAATGCTTTTAAGATTAGTCAGACATAGATAGTGCTGCACTGATGTTCCGCTGACTATTCCAAAAAATGCCCATAACACTCAGGTGCGCAAATATATTCACACCTGGAATACCTACTTGCCGGCAGTCAAGCCGATGGTGTTTTAGGTGTGTATGGTTTTTCGCACCTGGAAGAGCGGTCTCCGATTGTTTCTTATAGGACAGAAAATGAACGGCAGAAGGCTTTTCCCTGTACCAAACGTCTGCCGTAACTTTGTTGGTATGCCAAACAATTTCTTAGATGAATATATCAGTTATCTCCTGTTAACCTTTCTCCGTTTTCTGCGACTATAACAGAAAACGGTGATAATGATCGCAATGATTATTTCTGCAGTTGTTGCAGCGGTGCAGGGCATCGGCGGGCCGTCGGAGGAACGGACGGCGGACATTGAGTGCGTGTATGAGTACCGCACATCTGATGACAAGGGACGGGAGGATGTATATTCCACAATCCTTCAGGTCGGGAAGCGGTCGGCGAAGTTCGTTGACTATTCCACGTTCCAGCTTGACTCGGCAAGAACGTCCGGTGCCTCGGAAGATCAGGTGGAGGCGTTCCGTCTGCGGGAGGAGAAGAAGGCGCAATATTTCGACTATGCTATCTTCCAGAACGAGCCGGCGGGGAATATGACGGTTTACGGGACGATAATTCCGGACAGATATTCATACACGGAAGATTCCAAGGCGATGAAATGGACTTTGGCGGATGACGAGAAAACTATCTGCGGCTACCAGTGTCACAAGGCCGAGTGTGAATATGGCGGAAGGAAGTGGACGGCGTGGTACAGCCAGGATATTCCCGTGTCGTATGGCCCGTGGAAATTGTGCGGGCTGCCGGGGTTGATTCTGGCGGCGGAAGATTCAGATGGAGCCAATAAGTTCGAGGCCATCATCCTGCGCAACGGGGCATCGGCCATAACCCCGGTTTCCGACAAGAATATTACCACCACGACAAGAGAAAAGTTCGTGAAAGCGAAGAATATGTTCGAGTCCGACCCGATGGGGAACCTGCCTCCGGAATCAATCAGCGAGATGTCCATCCATAAATATGACAACGGCAGCAGATCTATTCACATCAACGGTGTCCAGCTGCGCCTGCGTACCAACTGGTATGTTCCGCTTGAACTGAAATAGCGACTGCCATTGAATGTCTGAATATGAGACGCATAGTCACTTGTGTCATATTCATCCTCGTCTCTGTGATGGCCTTGGCGCAGCAGGATGCGATAAAAGGTTGCGTGAAGGACTCAGACGGGAATCCCGTGCCCGGCGCGATAATAAAGGCGACATCCTCCTCGACGATTCTTGGCTACACGACATCGGACGACAAAGGCGGGTATTCGCTTTCCGTTGAGAGGAAAGGAGATGTCGTCGTTTCCGTGGATTGCCTTGGCTATGAATCGTCTTCCGTGATCTTACACAAAGACACGTCCGGGACGTGCGACTTCTCCTTGAAAGAGAAGAGGATAGGCCTTAAGGAGGCCGTTGTCAGGGCTCCGGCGATCCGGCAGCTCGGCGACACTCTTTCCTATGCCGTCTCTGCTTACACCACACGGTCGGACTACACCCTGAAGGATGCCCTGAAAAGGCTTCCGGGAATCGATGTCGAGGAGTCCGGACGGATAAAGTACCTCGGCAAGGACATATCCGGATTTTACATCGAGGGAATGAACCTGCTTGGCGGCAAGTACAACATCGCCACTTCTGGAATCCCGGCTGCGTATGTGGACTACGTCCAGGTTCTGAGCAACCACAAGGAGGCGGCCATTGACAGGAACACCTTCTCCGATGACGTGGCGATCAATGTAAAGCTCAATGACAAGGCCAAGATAAAGCCGGTCGGCTCATACGAGGCCTCCGCCGGTTATGGAGACCGTTGGCTGTATTCAGCCAAGGGCTCGGCGATGCTGTTCCGCGCGATGACACAGGTGATAGCGTCGTTGGATGTCGGGAACATCAAAGGGTTCGCCTTGGATGAAGGCACGGACTTCCTTAAATCGGAGAGTGACGTGACCGCCGTCAAAAGACTGGCCGGAGGCTTGTCTGCATCGCACCCTCCAATGAAAGCCGACAGGTACATCAGCCCGTCAGATATGGCCGTGACAGTCAATGCGATCCATAAGGTCGGCAAATACTCGACGATCAAAGGCAACGCAGGTTACAGTTCGGCGAGGAGTGACTATTCATATTCATTCAAAGGGCAATATTATGATGAGGGCAACGAGATTGTGATGTCGCAGACTACCTCTCCGAGAACGAAGACGCAGCGCCCTTGGCTTTCCCTTGAGTACCAGAAGAACTCCGACAAATGCTTCATCAGAGAGAAGTTGCACGGGAATATGGATTTTACCCGCTCCGCCGTGCCGGTTGAACTTAACGGCGAGATGTCATCCCAGTCCCAATCCCTCAACAGTATGGATTTCGGAAGCGACTTCAGTGCCAGATGGCGTAAGGACAAGCTGCTGTGGAGCGTATCTTCCGATATGGCATATTCCGCTTCACCGTCATATTCATTGAATATATCATCAGGTGATGGCGGCATATTGCAGTCGGTTTCAGGTGAGGTGTTTTCTTCGGAGAACACAGTCTCCGCAGTGTGGGAAAAGCGCCATAACAGGATATATATACCATTGATATTCAATACTCAAACTGACTGGCTGAAAACGGACAGAACTGGCGATGGCTTGACGAACGAGGACAACGATTTGCACGTGACCAAGGCGGCGCTATCCTTCTCCCCTCAGTACGAGTACAGTCTGCGGGATTTTGTGCTGCGCGCGGAAGTGCCGGTCCGTGGCGACGCGATCTGGCGAGGAGGTGATATGACTGAATATTTTTCCGTATGTCCTGAGCTGTATCTCAACTGGCGGCTCTCCGCACGTTCCACTGTCAGGACTGAAGTGTCATATTCCAGAAACATCGGTGATGTCCTGGATTTCCTGACACGACCGGTTCAAATCGACAGAACTACTTTGCGGATGGTACCGGGGATGGCCTCGGACAGCAAATATCTGACAGCCAACGCTCATTACGATTTCAAGATTCCTTTGAGCCAATGGTTTGTCAATGCCGACCTTGCCTATGTCAGGAACTGGAGGAACCTGCTTCCGTCCGTCACGGTGAGCGGCGGCAGCATATTGAATGACCGCGCGCTTGTCCCCAATGTGTCGGACAATATAATCGCTCGGATCGGTGTGACCAAACAGATCGCGCCGATCAGGACCAAGGTGTCCCTGAAGGGATCATATCTGCACAATGAGGGCCGGACAATGCAGAACGGGCAGGTGATGGATTTTACAGGAAACAGTCTGGTAATTTCGCCGTCAGTATCCTCACATCCTGTAGGTTGGCTGGAACTTAATTATTCCGGCGACTTCAGCCGTACATCGTCAAGATACGAGGGCGTGGCAAAAAGCTATGACTCAAGAAGTCACGAGATGTCCATCCGTGTGTCTCCGGCGCAATCCCTGATTCTCAGCGCGGCGACCGAGATCACCAGAAAACAACTCACGGACGATGTGTTCAAGACGATGACGCTGCTCGATTTCGGCCTTGTCTGGAAGCACAAGGCCTGGAAGTTGTCCCTCGACCTGCGCAACGCCCTAGACCAACGGAGTTACAGCTACACCCTCTACGACTCAATCAACACTTTCACCTACGAATATGCCCTGCGCGGCCGCGAGGTCGTCTTCGCTGCGGTTTTGACTATATAAATTAGCGGAATCTTGTTAACTTTCGTCCTGATTTTGCGACTTGCAGATGAAGGCGGTCTGAAAGCCGCTTTGAAGGAATATGACAGAACAGGAATTCGGAAATATCGCACGGGAGCATAACGGTAGGTTGAAAGCGCTGGCAAGGTGCTTCAGCCGGGCGACCGATATGGCCATTGACGAGGAGGACATTGTTCAGGAGGCGCTGCTCGCTTTCTGGAACCTCTCTGAGAAAGGCTACCCGGTGCGGAACGCCGAAGCGCTTCTGGTCAAGATAACGAAGAACATCTGCGTCTCGCATTACCGGAAGCGGCGCCTTGAGACTGAATCGATTGCGGGCGATGTCTTTCCGGGCGGAATATCCGCCACCGGCGAAGTCGAGCGGGAGGACGCGGCCAGACTCCGGAAAGAACTGTACGGCTGCTTGACACCATCTGAACTGGAATATACACGGATGAGGGAGGCGGAAAACTGGACTCTTGACGAAATGTCTGCAAACACCGGCAAGGACAAGTCAGTGATAAAGGCCCTGCTCTCAAAGGCAAGGCGCAAGATGAAGGAAATTTTAAAGGAGCGATGATTATGAAACAGGACAACAGGACATTGGCGGAACTCGAAAAGGCTTATCTTTCAGACGATTCCGCAGCCGAGTTCGACAGAATCGTGCGAAAGTCGGAATCCCGCGGACGCAGACCGATAGTCTGGGGGACAATGCTTGCGGCAGCGGCCTCATTGGCATTGATTCTTACATTGAACTTACGCGACAACAAGTGCGGGTTCAACGGAATCGAGATCGCGGAAGGAATTCAGCAGATAATGAACCTCGACACTGACAACGTCAGGTCGGTCACCGCAACTCCCGAAGGTAACCGTGTCATTCTCACAGCATTGATGAAAGACGGAAGCGAGTGTTCTTACGTAATGCGCAGGGAAGACGGCGCCAGTGCGGTCTCTATCACGGCGATGAAATAAGTTGCTCTGCCAATGGGCTATATTTCTTTTCTCATCAGTCATGTGCCACCGGCACACTCCTTCTTCCAAAAGAAATCTATCCTCATAAATCTGACACAAAATTTAGTTCAACTTATTTTTTAACGCTTACTAAAAATCAATAAATCATGTTAGGAATATTTTTGAGTGCGATATGCGCGTTGAATATCAATGCCTACTCGGTGACTGCAAGTGTGGACACGCTTGACAGGTATATTATCAACAATCAGGCGGTTGGCAGGTTTGACGGCAGCCAGCTTGTCGGCAAGACGATAAGTTATTACAAAATCGTTCTCACCAAAGGCAATTCTGAGAGCGAGATTGTAAGACTGCACGTGATCCGTACCGATGGCCGGAAAGCGAAAGTGATTGAGGTCAAGTCATCCGCCGACGGTGAAGAAGGGGGCGTTGGAAACGTTGAGACAGTCGTCACTATCGATGGTAAGACTTACACCAATGCGAATTCCACGATAATCTCGTCTAAGGCTGCGATTTATATCATCAACGGCAAGAAATGCGACAAGGAGGCCCTGACCAAAATCAAGCCAGAATCCATCGCCTCGATGACCGTCTATAAGCCCGGCTGCAAGGAAGCCGTGGAACTTTCCGGCAGGAAAGATGTCGCAGTCATCAAGGTCGTGACGAAGTGATCATAAGGCATAGGCTGTTAGTGAGTTTGTATATTCATAAAGAAATGAAAAGGATTTGTATTTCGGTGCTTCTTTTGTTCGGCGCCGTTTGCTTGAAGGCTCAGTCGTTGACTGATTGCGAGAATGTTGTCAAAGAGACGGTTAATGCCGTAAACAGTTATTCTTCGGAGGCTCTTCGGCCATACTTGGCCTCGGATTTTGAGTGCTCCGGTCAGAAAGGCGATGTCGCCAGTCTTGTGCTGAATGCCATCTTCGGGAAGTTGGAACAGTCGAATGACAGCATCGCTGAATATAAAAAGGTGTCCGAGCGTCATGGCGGCAATACGCTGACGCTGGTATATTCGTTCACATATTCAAAACTTGGTGAAAGGACCACGACCTTTGTATTCAACGACGAGAATAAGATCAAAAGTCTTGAGTTGCTGAAGGCGACGGTCAAGCAGGCTGACAAGGGGTTCAAGTTTGAGAAACCTCAGTCAAAGGTGATCACGGTTCCGATAACATTGACAAAGAACAATATGATTGTCACTCAGGCTGCAATCAATGGAGAGAAACATAATTTCATCATTGACAGCGGCTGCTCTATACTTTATCTGAACAGCAAGTATTTCAGAGGAAATGGTGACGAAGAGGGAGCGCGCATGAGTTCATCTGAGGACGTCAATGGAAAAATTAGCGGCGGTCAGGATGTCATTACAGTTGATTCCTTTGATTTCAACGGAATACGGGGGAATGGGATGAAGGTTATGACTTCTGACCTGTCTCATCTGGAAAACGGCACAGAGGTTTACGGCCTAATCGGATATGACGTTTACAAGGACTATGATCTGATGTTCGACTACAAGAAAAAGACGCTGACTCTGATTGATCCGGATTATACGGAGACTTTCCTGAAGGAACGCAAGTATGAATATGATGAAGTTCCTTTTGAGATGAGCAAGACTATGCGTCATATTCCTCTCATCAAGGCTCAGATAGATACGGTCAGCCTCACATTAGGAATTGACTGCGGAGCAGGAAATAATCTTCTTGACTCCAAACGATGGGATGAGTTCGAGAATATGCTGAGTAGGGTGAAGACGACAAAGCTGAAAGGCATCAGCAATGACGAGGGCTCAGAGGTCCACGTCGGGAAATTAAAGAGTCTCAAGATTGGTGGCAAAACCTTCCGGCACACTCAAACCGTGTTCAATAACATCAGCCACTTCAACAGGAACAAGGACGAAAGAATCGACGGCCTCATCGGTTACGAAGTCCTGTCAAGACAGAAGACGATTCTGTCCTACAAGAACAAGAAGCTGATTTTCATAAAGTAACACAGGAGAGGCATTGCTGAAACTGACAGGCTGGGGATGAGTAAGGTATGCCAGTTTAATCATTGTACTCTTGAGGCGGCTTTTCTGTACCAACTATTGTCCCACCCTCCGTTGGTACCCCGGAAGGCCATCCCCTGTACCAAACGCCAGATATAACTTGGTTGGTACCCCGGAAGGCTATCCCCTGTACCAAATGCCAGATATAGCTTGGTTGGTACACCAGAAAGGTGTCTCCTGTACCAAACGCCAGATATAACTTGGTTGGTACACCAGAAAGGTGTCTCCTGTACCGATGGCGTGCCTTAGTCCATTCGGTACACAGAAAGGCCTTCAGCCGTACGTTTTTCTGTCCTGTTATATCAGTTGGCATCCCACTTTTCTGGGTGTGAGAAACTAAGCGCACCTAGAACGGCATCGTCTTGATAACTATCGAGTTACACTTCTGGGTGCGATCATATTCGCACACCTGAGAGACGCAGACCTTGTTGCAGGGCGTTCTATAGGTACCTCGGCATTCCAGGTGCGCGAAACCATTCGCACCTAGAATACCATAGGCTTGATAGTTAGCGGGTTACCCTTCCAGGTGCGATTATATTCGCGCACCTGAGTGTTATGGGCATATTCTGGAATGGTATGCTGGGCATTCGGGTTGTTATTCCTTCCGCGTTTTTGGAAGACCGCGACGAAATTATCGAATGGATGAAGGCACGGGAATCTTGATTTTTTGCTATTTTTGCACCGCGGATTTGTAAGCGTCTGGAATAGCGTCTGAAGAATCCGGGCTTGGCAGAGCCCGTACTCCAAAGATGATATTCAATTAAAAGTCAAGATTTTATGCAGACGAGACAAATCTCTGGACGGTTGACGTTCACTATTCTTTCGATCAGTCTTTTGACGGTTATGGCCGGGGCGGCGATGGCACCGGCGCTTTGGGCGGTGAAGGCGCATTTCACAGGCAAACCGGATCTCCTTATCCAATTCATTGTCAGCCTTCCGGCACTTTTCATCATTGTCACCAATCTTTGTTTCCCGCTCTTGTGCAGAGTCGCGAAAACCAAGAGCATCGCCGTGGCTGGCCTCGTCCTGTACGTCGTCTCCGGCACCGGAGCGTTCTTTCTGGAAGACATCTCGACAATACTCATCCTGCGCGCCTTGCTGGGCGTGTCTGTAGGAATGATAATGCCGTTGTCAACGGGGCTGTTGTCCTATTATTTCCCTCCCGAAGACCAGTCCCGCTTGATGGGACTGTGCGCCGCGATGAACCAGGCAGGCGGCGTGATCGCGACATTGATCGCTGGAGTGCTGGCGAAGGTGGGATGGAATTACGCCTTCCTGGTATATTCAATGGGGCTTTTTGTCCTGATTCTTGTTCTGTTGTTCCTGCCCAATGAAAGGCTGGACGCTCCTAAAGGTTCCGGAGGCTTCATCCACAATCTCAAGAGGTTCTATCCTTCCGTCCTCGGGATGCTGTTACTGATGATCTGCTTTTTCATATTCCCGACAAATTTTTCGGCTGTCTGTGTCAAGACGACAAATTTGGATCCGATAGCGGTGACGGTCATTATGGTCGCGCTTGATGTGGTGGCGGCGCTGGTGGGTTTGGTGTTCGGCGGGATGATGAGGTGGTTTCGGCTGTCAGTCAAGTACTTCGCCCCGATGTTCTTCTTGTTGGGCTACCTCTGTTTCGCTCTCTCCCAAAGCCTTCCGTCCCTGCTTGCCGGTTGCCTGTTCATCGGAATCGCCACTGGCATCGGAGTCCCTTATCTGAACACGATCGCCTCGATCAAGGCCGGTCAAGACGCCGCCACGACGGTGATGCCGCTCCTTTCCGCCGCGCTCTATGCCGGCCAGTTCCTGTCCCCTCTGGTGGCCACCCCGATCGCCGCCAAATTCTTCCCGGACAATCTTTCAGGAATATACTGGATTGCCTGTGCCTTCAGCGTTCTGTTCCTCCTCGAAGCCTTCGCCACCAGACGCTTCCAATCACTCCCTCCAAAAGAATAATCACTGAATATTCAGGATTGAGGTTTCGTCATAATGACATCCACCTGCCACTGATTGTAGCGTGTTGTGTAACCAGTTGTTAATGAATATGTTCGTAAAAGCCTCCCTCCCATAATGACCGGCAGCTTTTTCTATATCCTTGAAAAAGAGTCTGTTGAGCCTCACACTCCGCTGAACTTGCCTATGAGGCGTTATATTAGTTATAGGGGGTGTACTATCGGGCAACGTTTTTGTGCGGTTTCATTGCCACAGAGGGTCAATAGGTGTCCTTCGGCGACATTTGGGGGTGTAATTGTTGCCTGAGGGGTGTGACATTAGGAGGTGGCTGAACCTGCGACAAAAGCCCTGGGGTGCAAACGTTGCCTGAGGGGCATGACCTTAGGAGGTGGCTGAACCACCTCTTCCAGCACTGCGTCACCGGCGAGGTCTCTGAATATAAAAACATCGAGGAGACCTTCTCGCCCGAGGTGATCTCCCGGATGATCTCCTGGCTCAAGGCTCTTTGACGCTCCCTTCGTGAGCAAAAACGCCTTCCCAGCTCACGAGCCCCCTGCGACAGCTCCCCTCGTGAGCAAAAGCGCCTTTCCTGCTCACAAGCCCCCTGCGACAGCTCCCTTCGTGAGCAAAAGCGCCTTCCCTGCTCACGAGCCCCCTGCGACAGCTCCCTTCGTGAGCAAAAACGCCTTTCCTGCTCACAAGCCCCCTGCGAAAGCCCCTTTTTCGCGGAAGGGGCGCGTCACCCAGCGCGACGTGTCCAACTGGGCCAGCACGCTGGTGCTGGACCGGGGCAGTCAGCACGGTGTGGCCATAGGCGACTGCGCGGTGGACAGCGCCGGGAACCTGGTGGGCGCGGTCACGGATGTGGGCCTGAACTGGTGCCGGCTGTCCACGGTGCTGGACACGGACTCCCAGTTCGGCGCGCGGGTATTCCGCACCGGTGAGACGGCGGTGGCCGGCGGTGACCTGGCCCTGATGGCCGAGGGCCGGCTGCGGCTGCAATACCTCAGCGACAGCGCGAGCCTGATCAAGGGCGATGTGATCGTCACGTCCGGACTGGGCGGCTACTATCCCGCCGGGCTGGTCATCGGCACGGTGGAGTCCGTGCAGACGGATGACGGCGGGCTGGCGCGGTACGCGGTGCTCTCGCCCAAATGCGATGTGGCGGCGATACAGGAGATGTTTATTATCACGGATTTTGACGTGATCCAATGACGGAGGACGGCTATGACACGGCGGGCGATACTGCTGAAGTGGATATTGTACTGTCTGTGCGCGCTGGCGCTGGCACTGCTGCAGGGGCTGGTGCTGGTATACGTGCGGGTATGGGGCGTGCACCCGTTCCTGCTGCCGGCCATTGCGGTGATACCGGCCACGCTGGAGCGCAATGAGCAGGCGCTGCTGTACGCGGTATTCTTCGGGCTGGCGTGCGACCTTCTCTCGCCGGTGGCGGGCCTGCCGTGCTTTTACGCGCTGGCGTTCCTGCTTGGCGCGGCGGCAGCGTGGCTGCTGAGCGGGCAGGTCATCATGGCGGGCGTGGTGTGCTCGCTGGTGGCGACAGGCGTATGTATGCTGCTCTGCGGACTGCTGCACATGGCGGTGCTGGCGGGACACAGCGGCGCGGGGCTGACCGCGGCGGGCCTGCTGCTGGGCAGGGAGCTGGCGGTATCGCTGCCCTTCGCGGCGGCGGCGCACCCGCTGTTCCGGTGGGCACAGCGGCGGACACTGAGCGAATGACCATAGGAGAACCAAGCTATGATGAAAAATCCTCACCCCTCCCGGCGGCGGGTATATGTGCTGCTGGGGTTTTTCTGTGCGTTTCTGGTGCTGTTTTTTGCGGTGCTGTATGACGCACAGGTGGTGCACGGCAGCGAAAATCGGGCCAGATCCATCACCAGCAACACCGCCAGCGAAACGGTGACCGCCTCCCGGGGCATCATCACCGACCGGAATGGCAAGGTGCTGGTAAGCAACCGGCTGGCCTATACGCTGGTGGTAGACAAGAGCAGCTTCGGCAAGGACGAGGCCGCGCTGAACGACGCCATCTGGCAGCTGATACAGCTGTGTCAGGAGCAGGGCGTCACATGGAACGACACCCTGCCCATGACCACAGGGTCCTCTCCCCAGCTGACCAGCAAAAGCCTGACCGAGAGCTTCCGGGAGTATCTGGACGGCAACAAGCTGCCCACGGACGGCGGCAGCGCGGAAGTGCTGGCCGCCATGCGGAAGCTCTACAAGGTCGACGACAGCTATACCGACGCGCAGGCGCGTCTGATCGTGGGCGTGCGGTATGAACTGGACGGGCGCAGCAGCTACACCTTTGCCGAGGATGTATCCACGGAGCTGCTGGGCCGCATCACCGACGGAAAGTACCGGGGCGTGACCATCAAGACAGCGGCGGCGCGGGTGTACAACACCAAGCTGGCGGCGCACATTCTGGGC
>OHBM01000772.1_pt1 | contig 25213 bp, 24 predicted proteins | sample 1577251 | NCBI WGS metagenome assembly OHBM01 (sample SAMEA3541557, study PRJEB24748) | human gut metagenome | biome: human gut; feature: human-associated habitat; material: faeces | place: China | collected 2012 | reverse complement strand
AGGTGGCGGCTTCGCCGCCTTTTTTTAGAAGATGGTATTCTCGTATCGCAGCCTTTCCCTCTAGGGTGCCCGAAAGGGGCGGATAGGGTGACTATGGCATGAAAGACAGCTGGAATAAGGTTTCTTCCTTTTGGGCCCGCCTTCTCACTTCTGCACCGCTGTGAGCAGCTCCGCTCTTGTACGCACCTTGAACTTCGTGAGCAGTTCATTCACATGATAGCGGACGGTGCGGGGCGAGATGGAGAGCGCTTCGGCAATGGCCTTATATGTTTTTCCTTGAGAGAGAAGCTCTAAGATGAGCTTCTGCCGGGGCGAAAGGTCGGGATAGCGGGAAAGCGTCCGTTCGGAGAGCACCTGCTGGACATACTCATAGTTTGAGCGGCCTTGCGAGCGGGGAAACCGTTTCTTGTCAGGCATCATGCTCCACGGATTCGATACATGGATATGCACGATGCGAAGCGCATCGTCCTCGATATGAAAGATCATGGTGCTGCGCTGGTTCTCCGAGAGAAGAAGCCCGGTCTCCTTTTTCGTCGAAAGAGGAATGATGGAAAGGACCAGAAGGACAGTGTCGCTCACCCACTGCACGCGGTAGCGGCCTTTCCCCACACTGATCAGCGGGACCTCGTTCAGATCTCGCTGGCTTGAAAAATCAGTGATGGCGTCCTTCTTGCTCAGATAGTTCTCGCCTTCTACGGCACCGATCCAGCTGAAGCTTTCCTGTGACAGGTAGTCATCCAGATCCTTGGGATGGATGGTCTTTTCATAGAATCCGCGATGCATCATCTCACTAATGCGTATCGCTTCCTTTTCCCAGTACCTTCTCTTTGTCTCCTCCATAGCGCTCCCCCCCTTAATGTCCGTATTATAGCATAAACGAAAAATGACTGTAAGCCACCGGGCTGCTACCATTGGATGGGGTCTGGAAGGCCCTGACAACGGACATGCCTCGCGCCTTCTCCGCGGCTATGACCATCTGTGCTATAATAAAATCAGCTAAAACCATTTACAAAAGGAGCGATATCATGGCTTTTAAAGAAATCAAAGCAGAAGAACTGACTTGGAATCCATTCACACAGATCGGCAAGGGCTGGTTCCTGGTGACGGCAGGGGATGAAAAGGCATCGAATACGATGACCGTCAGCTGGGGCGGCCTTGGCGTATGGTGGGGCAAGGACGCAGCGACCATCTATATCCGGCAGAACCGCTGTACGAAGGAATTCATCGATGCGAAGGAGACCTTCACCATCTCATCGCTTCCGGAAAGCTATAAGAAAGAGCTGGGATACATGGGCTCCCACTCGGGTCACGATGGTGACAAGTGGGAAGCATGCGGTCTCCATCCCTATCCCGTGGACGGCACCTGCGGCGTAGCGGAAGCGGATGTGATCCTCGTGTGCAGGAAAATGCTTCAGACAAAGCTCGATGGCAATACCTTCCTCGACCCGTCTATGGAAAAACGCTGGTACGATGGAACGGAAGCAGGAAATTTCCATACCATGTACATCGGTGCGATCGAAAAGGTACTGGTGAAGGAATAAAAAAGGAGCTGTGAAGAAATGAATCCCCATTTCTTCACAGCTCCTTTTTACTTTGTTTTCATTTGATTCAGGGTTCAGGGTTCAAGGTTCAGGGCTCTCGTAGCGGCTTCGCCGCCTTTTTTATTGGGCGATGCTCGAAAGTGGTATTTTGGTCATGGGTTACCAGCCATAACAACGATACGAGTAGGCCCTTGGAGACGGAAGTCCCGCAGAGGGACTTCCGAGTTTGGCCTAATCCAAAGAGGCGCCTAGCCTGCCCATTAAGGCGCCTTCCTGTGAGACCAAACGGCCCGCGCCGAAGGCGCAGGATAGAGTGCCTCGAAGAGGCACAACTCTACGCAGCGGTATGAAAAACGATATGAGACGATCCGTCTTTCTTGCGTGTCATGAGGGCCGAAGTAGAGGGATCCTTCTTGCAGAGCGGTAAATCGTGAGCGAGGGAAAGGCAAAAAGGAAGCACCAAGGTGTCGTTTGAGTGAGGGCGTATGTGGGCATATGGCGGCAGTGCAATAAAGAATCCCTCGGCTTCGCTCGGGATGACGGTATTTGGGGAGCGGATAGGTTCACAAGGGCGGCTTCGCCGCCTTTCTTTAGAGGATGGTATCCTCGTATCGCAGTCTTCCCCTCTAGGGGAAGGTGCCCCGCAGGGGCGGATAGGGCACTGGCGGTATGAAAGTGTGCGAAGAAATGCATATCAAGCAGGCGATTTACGGCAGCACCCGAGCGCCTGTTTTTGTAAATGGCGATGCACGAAAGTAGCATGCAAGTCACCAGTCACTTCTAACCCCTAGTCCCCGATCTCTGTTCATTTGTTCATGGATAAGTCATAAATTATGGCATTCATGTGAAAAACAAGATAACACACACTGTATCATGTATTTGAAATCATGGAATGTACTCTCATATGACTGAATTTATATTGATTCCCCCCTATTTTATCTTGCCATGCACCTTTATTTTGTATAAAATATTAGTTGCGTTATTACTTAGCCTCATTGTCACATGCAGGAATGGAAAGCACATTTCTGAAAGCAGATGAAGAAAGGAAAGCGGTTATGTCGGGGGAGGGGATCCACTCTCCGGCGGGGCAGTCTCAGCTGCCGGACTTGGGATCATCAGGACTTGCTAGGAGGAAAGAATTATGGAAGACAAAGAACAGGAAATGCATGAAAACCTGGAACGCGGCCTGAAAAACAGACATATCCAGCTCATCGGCCTTGGCGGTGCGATCGGTGTCGGTCTGTTTCTTGGCTCGGCGACTGCGATCGAACTTGCCGGCCCATCGGTACTCTTGACGTATGTCATCGGCGGCATTGCGATTTATTTCATCATGCGTGCGCTCGGTGAGCTCTCCGTCGCCTACCCGGTCTCCGGGGCCTTCAGTGCGCATGCGGCACGTTTTTTAGGCCCGAAATGGGGCTATCTCACCGGCTGGACGTACTGGTACATGTGGATGGTCACCTGTATGGCCGAGCTCACTGCCGTCGGGATATACATGAATTTCTGGTATCCGGATCTGCCGCAGTGGCTGTCAGCGCTCGTCGCACTTGTCATCATGACCGTGGTGAATTTCATCGCCGTCTCTGCCTATGGCGAGTTTGAATTCTGGTTTGCCCTCGTGAAGATCTGCACCATCATTTTCATGATCATCAGCGGCATCGGCATGATCGTCTTCGGCATCGGCAATGGTGGTATTGCGACCGGCATCGCAAACCTTTGGCAGAACGGCGGCTTCTTCCCGAATGGTTTTTCCGGCACCCTGATGGCACTTGTCATGGTCATGTATTCCTATCTTGGCATCGAGATCATCGGCGTCACTGCGGGTGAAGCGCATGATCCAAAGTCCACCATCAAGAAAGCCATCGACGAAGTCTTCTGGCGTATCCTTATTTTCTATGTGCTCTCTCTGGGCGTCATCATGTCCATCTACCCATGGAATGAGATCGGACACATGGGATCCCCATTTGTTGTGACCTTTGAAAAACTCGGCATCGCCGGTGCAGCGGATATCATCAATATCGTCGTCATCACGGCGGTACTCTCTTCCTGCAACAGCGGGATCTTCAGCTCCGGCCGTATGCTCTACAATCTGTCTCTGCAGGGGAATGCACCTGCCTGCTTCCAGACGCTGAACCGTCATCGTCTGCCGTGGGTCGGCATCCTTTTCTCCGCAGCGATCCTGCTTGTCGCTGTCGGTCTGAACTATGTCATGCCGGCGGAGCTTTTCGTCTACGTCACCAGCGTCGGTTCCTTCGGGGCGCTCTGGACTTGGTTCGTCATCCTGCGCACCCAGCAGAAATTCCGTGCCTCTCTCTCGGAAGAAGAAAAGGCGAAGCTGACGTACAAGATGCCGTGGGCTCCTTACTCCGGCTATGTCACCATGGCCTTCCTTGCCTGCGTAGTCGTAGCTTCTGCCTTCCGTGAGGATACGAGAGTCGCTCTCTATGTCACTCCGGTCTGGTTCATTCTCCTTTTCATCGGCTATCGTTTCGTCGATCGCGGAAATCGTGCCGGCGGAGCCAAAGTCGTGGATGCCGTCAAGGCGACTGCGAATCGATAATATGCGCCCCCGATCGAATTTTTCGGTCGGGGGGTTTCTATGGAGATGAAAGGAGATCAGCAGATGGGATCCCCTTCGCAGAATGCCTCCTTTGGATGGCTTCAAAGCGTCTCTCCTGATTTATGATGGCTTTTCGGCTTGACATTTTTCTCATCATCCGATACAATAAGCACATATTACAAAAGTGCTGATGGAAAAAAGTACGTATTTCTGATTTTTCACAGAGAGCCGGGAATGCTGGGAACCGGTAAATAGGAAATAGGGAAGTTCTTTCCGGAACTGCATGACTGAAATCGAAGTAGGTCTTGCCGGGGTGGCTTGCGTTAAGGAGCCGAGAGTTGATCTGATGAAGATGAATGAGGGTGGTACCACGGAGAATCCGTCCCTTGGTACCACCCTTTTTGTATTCCTTAGATAAATTGGGTGGTACCGCGATGAGTCCCCGTCGTCCCTTGCTGAGTGAAGCAAGGGACTTTTTGTTTAAGTGAGAGGAAGAGCGGCGCGGCCATAGAAAGAAGCGCGTAAATCTCTGTCACGCAGAATCATATTTCTGAAAGCAGCATGGTAGAAAAGTAGAAAGGAATATCATCATGAACAAATGGGTAAAAGCAGGGCTTATCGCAGCATTGGCAGGAATGACACTGGTTTATGGAGGATGTGGCGGCAATTCGGCAGGGAGCAGTAAGACTTCCGGCAAGAAACAGGTCGCAGTCGTGCAGATCATGCAGCATGGTTCGCTGGATGCAGCCAATCAAGGGATGATCGATGGGCTGAAGGATAAAGGCTATGGACCGGACAAAGTCGAAGTCGATCAGCAGAATGCACAGGGTGATCAGTCGAATCTGAAGAGCATCACGGCACGTTTCAAGAGCAATAAGCCGGACATCATTTTCGGGATCTCTACTCCTGCAACGCAGGCGGTAGCCAATGAGATCAAAGATATTCCGATCGTCGGCTGTGCCATCACCGACTTTGAGACCGCGAAGCTCGTCAAATCGAATCAGAAGCCGGAAACGAATGTCACCGGCGTCAATGACCGCGGTCCGGTCGAAAAGCAGGTAGATATGGGCAAGGTCTTCCTGCCGAATGCCAAGACCATGGGGCTTCTTTACTGCTCGAGTGAAGTAAACAGTGAGATCCAGGCGAATCAGGCGAAGAAACATGCCGCTTCCATTGGCCTTTCTGTCGTAGAAAAAACGGTTTCCTCTGTGAATGATATCCAGCAGGTCGCAGAATCCATGGTAGGACAGGTCGACTTCATCTATGTCCCGACGGACAATGTTCTCGCTTCTTCCATCCCGACCCTTGTCAAAGTGACAGACCCGGCTAAGATCCCGGTCCTCGTCGGCGCGGACAGCATGGCCAGAGACGGAGCGCTCGCCTCTCTCTCTGTAGATTTCTATAAATCGGGCGTCCAGGCCGGCCATATGGCAGCCCAGATCCTGGATGGAAAGATCAAGCCGGAAGAAACTCCGGTCGAGGATCCGGAGGTCTATGAGGTCATCATCAATAAGAAAAATGCGGAGATCCTTGGTATTAAGATCCCGGATGAATACAAGAATGCCACGATGGTGGACTAGGGATGAGTAGCTAGGGATTAGGGATTGGGGATTAGGAGTGACTGGTGACTGGGATTCGCCGGCATCGTCATCCCGAGCGTAGCCGAGGGATCTTTACTGCACTGCGGGAATCAGCGTGTATGCGCCGAGGAAAAACGATGTCCTGGTGCTGTCTCACATCAGGCGATGCGCGTTCTGCAATAAAGATCGAGGGCTACGCTAGGGAAACACTGATTAAATCGTTGTCAGATTTTACTCTTGAAATTTTATACATGGCGAGGAATAACCTGACGCGAATAGCGAGCTATTTAAGGAAGGTTATGACGAAGCCATGCATAAAATTTCTTGTGGAATCTGACTCTGCGATTTAGTCAGCGTTTCCCTAGAAATGACGATGCGCACGAAGCGCTATCAAAACTCCGCGGCGCTTCTGATTTTTATGCGCCGCACCATCATTCCTAATTCCTCATTCCTAATTTCTCATTCGAGCAAAGCTTTCATTCACAATCAAGGGACAGCACGTCCTCGGGGCCAACCCTGAACCTTGAACCCCATATAGTATTGTATAAATAAAAGAAGGCAACATAAGATGAAAAACTGGATGAAATGCAGTATAGTGGCCGCGCTCGTAGCGGCCGCCCTGATCTCCGGCGGTTGTGGTGGACAGAGCGGAGATGCCTCGGGCAAGATCAAGATCGGTGTCGTACAGATCGTGCAGCATGGCTCACTCGACGAGGCCAATAGAGGCTTCGTCGATGCATTGAAGGAGCGCGGCTATGGGCCGGATAAGGCCCAAATCGAGCAGGAAAATGCACAGGGCGATCAGTCGAATCTGAAGACCATCGTTTCCAGGTTCAAAGCAGAGAAGCCGAAGCTGATCTGTGCCATCGCGACACCGGCGGCGCAGGCAGCAGCAAATGAGATCAAGGATATCCCGATCGTCGGTACTGCGATCACTGACTATACCAGTGCAAAGCTGGTACAGAATGATGAGAGACCTGGCGGTAACGTGACCGGAGTCAGTGATTTCGCAGCCATGGATGCCCAGATGGAGCTTGCTGCCAAGCTCATCCCGCAGGCGAAGCATGTCGGTCTCATCTACTGCTCGAGCGAAGTGAACAGCGAAGTGCAGGCGAACCAGATGAAGGACTACTGCAAGAAGCATGATCTTGCCGTCGAAGAACGTACGGTGAACAATGTCAATGATATCCAGCAGGTGGCGGAGTCACTCATCGGTAAGGTGGACTACATCTATGTCCCGACGGATAACACGCTGGCTTCCTCCATTCCGACACTGATGAAGATCACGGATGCGAATAAGATCCCCGTCATCGTCGGGGCGGACATCATGGCGAAGGACGGTGCGCTGGCAGCGCTCTCGGTCGATTACTATCGCCTCGGCAAGCAGACAGGAGAGCTGGCGGCGGATATCCTCGATGGCAAGGTCAAGCCGGAGACGTCTCCGATCCAACATCAGAAGGACTATACCATCGTCATCAATAAGCAGGATGCGGAGATCCTGGGGCTGACGATTCCGGAGGAGATCGCAAAGAAAGCGAATATGGTATGAGGAACAAGTGATAAAAGCCTCGATGGCTCAGAGGAGCTGTCGGGGCTTTTGCGTATGCGGCTGATAAGGTCAAAAGGCTATGCAGAGGCTTCATCGTGGCGATTCCTGAAGCGGTAGGTCAGCAAACGCTGATCCGCTCACCGAAATACGCCTTTTCATGCCGTATTTCGTCATGGCCTTCCTTACATGGAAGGATGGGATCGCTTTCTGTCAGTCAGGAGTCATCGTGTATTCTCCGATCCTCGGCTCCCTTCCTCGTGAAGCCTTTTCTCTTTTTCCCTATGGATTTCTGTGCTATAATAAATCATAAGTATAACTATTTCTACCAGAAGAGCTATGCTGAAACTACACAAAGAAGGCGGGGCTATGTCAGAAATCAAAGAACGATTAGCTCATGTCATGGAGCGGATCGAAACAGCGCGGGAGAAGTCCCCGTATCATCAGCAGGTCACGCTGGTGGCTGTGACGAAGTTCCATCCCATCAAAGACATGGAAGAAGCCATTTCTCTCGGTGTCACCCATGTGGGTGAGAACCGTGTCCAAGAAATGGAAGAAAAATACCAGGAGCTCTCGCTCCCGGTGACCTGGCATCTGCAGGGACATTTGCAGAAAAATAAAGTCAAAAAGGCAGTCGCTATGGCAGATCTCATCCAGTCAGCGGACTCATTGTCCATTCTGCGGGAGATCGACAAGCGGGCGGCAGAGATCGATAAGGTGCAGGACGTACTTCTGGAGTTTAATATTTCCGGAGAAGAAAGCAAGACAGGTCTTTCACCAGATGACATGAAAATGGCGATCGATGAAGCGAAGTCGCTCTCTCATGTGAGAGTGCTCGGACTGATGTGCATGGCACCGAATTATGAGGATGTGGAGATGACGCGTCCCGTCTTCCGCAAAGCCCACGAGATGTGGGAGGATATGAAAAAGCAGTTTCCCGAGGGACAGATTTCCATCCTGTCTATGGGAATGACCCATGATTTTGAACAGGCTATCGAAGAGGGAGCCACGATGGTGCGTATCGGCACCGCGATCTTCGGCTCTCGCGTATACCATTAGGAGGAGAAAGAAATGAGTTTATTGGATAAGTTTAAAGATCAGTTCGTCGATCGTGATGATGAGGATATGGAAGAGGAGGATCTTGGCGAGGAGACGGCTCCCGTCAATCCTGCTCAGCCCGTCCCGCCGCGTCCGGCAGCTGTCCGCGGTATCGGCAGAAGTGCTGTCCCGCGTCAGGCCGCCAAGCCATACACCATGGTTGTTGTCAGCCCGAAGAGCTACAGTGATGCGGAAAAGATCGGGGATCATCTGAAGGCTATGCGTCCGGTCGTCATGAATATGGAAAAAACGGATGCGGATGAAGCCCAGCGTATCGTGGATTTCGTTCAGGGCATCATGTATGCTTTGGATGGTCGCATCGACCAGATCTCTGAAAGCATTTATCTCTGCGCGCCGAATAATATGAGCGTTTCTCGTGAGAATTTTGCTGCCTATGCGGACCAGCAGGCAGCCGCACCGGCCGGTGCACCGCAGTGGAATGCCCAGCAGCCGCAGGGACCCTCGGCTCCAGAGGCTTGATGTCTTTCTGGGAAGGGGGTCTGGGCTGGCTGAAAAAGCAGTTCAATGGCCAGGACGAGGATGCCCGTGACACACAGGCAGAGGAGAGGGAGATACTTCCGGAGGCAGGCGCGCTGCCGGCCCGAAGTCTCCGTCCGCTGGAGGTGGTGATCATGGTACCCGGCACGTATGCAGATGCACGGCATGGGGTGGATGCTCTTGAAAAAGGGCTCGCCGTTATTGTCGTTTTGAATGACAGTGTGGATGATGAGACAGCCAGCCGGTTTGTCGATTTCATGAGTGGAGCTGTTTATCTGGCCCACGGAAGCATCGAGCTTCTGAATGATGATGTCCTTATCTGCCTGCCGGAGACTGTACGGCTCGATAAGGATCGACTGACCGATTTCCAAGGCATCCCTGCCTGGAAAGGACCGAACCTATGAAAAAGATACTGATCATCGGATGCGGGGCGATGGGAGGAGCGATCCTCTCCGGCTGCCTTGCCAAAGGTTTATGGAAAAAAGAAGAAGTCTTCGTGAAGGAGCATTCCCTTGCGGCTTCGGAAGAAAAAGCAGCACGATACGGAGTCTCTGTCTCCAAAGAGGGGGGCGAAGCCGGTGAGGCGGATCTGGTCATTGTGGCCGTGAAGCCGAACGTGGTTCCTTCTGTGCTGGAAGAATTGTCCCGGCATGCGCCCCGCCGGGTCCTTTCTATTGCAGCCGCTGTCACGATCGAGACACTGGAAAAGGCTCTTCCGAAGGGGACAGAAGTCATCCGCGTCATGCCGAATACCCCGGCCTCTGTCGGAGAAGGCATGGCAGCGATCGCTCCGGGGACATTTGCTTCGGAAGGATTCATCGCTGAGGCAGAGGATATTTTCCGCGCGCTGGGCAAGGAAGCCGTCGTGACGGAGCGACAGCTCGATGAGCTTGGTGCGCTCTCGGGCGCAGGCCCAGGATATGCGTTTGTCATCATTGATGCCCTGGCAGATGCCGGCGTCCTGATCGGTCTTCCCAGAAAGCTTGCCATTGAAGCCGCTGCCCAGACGCTGTATGGCGCAGCCAAGATGGTGCTGGAAACAGGGAAACACCCGGCTGAGCTGCGGGATCAGGTCACAAGTCCCGGCGGTACCACCATTGCGGGGATCCATGCCATGGAGCGCGCGGGTATCCGCGCTGCACTGATGGATGGCGTAGAAGCATGCCTCGCAAAATCGGATCAGATGGCGGGGAACTAATTAGAAATGATGAGCCAGGAATCAACATATGAAAGATAGAGAAAAAATCATTCGTTATTTTGCGGCCACCAGTGACGATGCCAAAGACATGGCGATCCGTCTGCTGGATCTGGCCGATGTTGTCGACCGTGGACGACCATTTGCTGTCGGCCCGTTTATGTCGCCTTTTGCCGCGCAGATCGGGCAGACTATCGCAACCCATATGAAGACGGTCACGGTGAAAAGTGAAGGCGGCTATCATGAGGCAGAGCGCGTGCGCATCGCCTTTTCCAGAGACGACTATGACGGCCCCATCGACTTTGGCATGACACTCCTCTCCGTCACCTGGGATGACCGTTACCGCCTGATCGGGCATCGGGACGTCTTAGGCTCGCTGATGGGGCTTGGCATCGACCGTGCCGTTCTTGGCGACATCCTCATGCAGGGCGCCGGCTGTCAGATCGTAGCAGACAGTACCATGGCCGGGTGGATCAGAGACAATTTCCATAAGGTCGCCATGGTCCCTGTCACGGTCAAAGAGATCCCGATGGAGGAGATCGAGCCGCCGAAGAAAACGGCCAAGGAAGTCCGTGCGACAGTGGCCTCTCTTCGCCTCGATGCCGTCGGGGCAGCGGGCTTTGGTATCTCCCGCTCCAAGATGGTGCAGGCCGTCGATGACGGGCGCACGGAAGTGAACTGGCAGCCTGCCAAGAGCGCGTCCCAGACGGTGAAGGCAGGCGATATCATCAGCATCCGGGGACGCGGCCGCATCGAGATCAAGGAAGAGACCGGTACGAGCCGAAAAGGACGGACGGGGCTTTTGATCGACAGATACAAATAAGGGTTCGGGGTTCAGGTTAATAGGTTCAATGGGTTCTGTAGGTTCGACAGGTTCATAGATTTCTCATCTTTCGTGAATACCATAGCCTTGAAGTTTGAAAGCAGGGATTAGTGGCTAGGGATTAGGTTTGCGATACGGGAAAATCGCTAATTTCAAACCTCCGCGGCGCTTCTGATTGTTATGCGCCGCACCAACCCCTTTGAACCTCTTGAACCTATAGAACCCGACCAACCCCTTTGAACCTCTTGAACCTATAGAACCCGCTGAACCTCTTTCACACGTAATCATGAGACGGCACGCCCGAGGGGCTAACCCTGAACCCTGAACCCTTGAACTCATAAGTAAGAATATCATTAAAGGAGCATAGATCATGATCACACCGATGGATATTCATAATAAAACATTTTCCGGTCAGATCCGCGGCTATTCGAAGGATGAAGTGAATGCCTTTCTGGAAGAGCTTGCGAGCGACTATGAGAAGATTTACCGCGAGCACCGTGCGATGGAAGAAGAAATGGACATCATCCGCACGAAGCTGCGCAACTACGAAAAGATGGAGTCGACCATGTCCCACACGCTGGTCATGGCGCAGGAAACCGCAGATAATGTGAAGAAGAATGCACACAAGGAAGCCGAGCTTTCCATTCAGGAAGCCCAGAGCGAAGCGCAGAAGATCGTTTCCGATGCCGAAGCAGCTCGTCGCAAGATGAATGCGGATCTGCTGAAGGCAGAAGGCGATATGAATCTGTATATCGAAAAGCTCTTGTCGAATTTCAAATCTGCGCTGGCGCTGATCGAAGCAGCCAAAGCCGCTCGTGCTCCGCAGGCGGTGCAGGCTCCGCAGCCGGCAGTTTCTGACCCGTCTGAACCGACCGCTGAGGCAGAGACTTCTGCCACGGAAGAAGCAGCAGCACCAGCTGTAGAAGCACCGGAAGCCGCTCCTGCGCCTGCCGGTGGAAATCTTTTCGATGAGGCGGCTAAGACAGTAGCTCCGAAAGAAGAGAACTAAGCCTATGGAAACAAAACAGACCGTGACCGAGTGGGCCAATGACCATCTGGGGCTCACCTTGGCGATCACAAAAAGACTGCATGAAGAGCAGACCCCCTTTCAGCACATTGAGATCGTCGAGACGGAGCAGTATGGACGTCTTCTCATCTTAGATGGTGTTTTCCAGACTTCCGTCAAGGATGAGTGGACGTACCATGAAATGATCGCGCATGTCCCGCTCATGATGCATCCTCATCCGGAGCGTGTACTCATCATTGGCGGCGGAGACGGCGGCGTCGCACGCGAAGTCTGCCGCCACGAGTGTGTAAAACAGGTGGATCTTTGCGACATCGATGGCCGCGTCATCGAGCTTTCGAAGGAATATTTCCCGACGATTTCCAAAGTCCTCTTGGATCCGCCGAAGAAGCTTCATGTCCATGTGGGGGATGGCATCGCTTTTGCGGCCGCGGTGAAGGATTTTTATGACGTCATCATCATCGACTGCTCTGACCCCATCGGACCGGGCGAAGGCCTTTTTACGAGAGAATTCTACAAAAGCGCCAAGGCGGCTCTGCGGGAAGATGGGCTCATCGTCCAGCAGACCGAGTCTCCGATCGTCCAGCAGAAGACCGTCCACGATGTCTTTGAGGCGATGCGTGACGTATTCCCCATCGTACGCATGTATTTTTCACACGTGCCGATCTATCCGGAGTGTATGCACTCCTTCATGATCGGATCGAAGAAATATGACCCGCTGACAGCCAAGGTCCGTGAAGACTGCCCGCAGCCGATGAAGTACTACAATAAAAATATCCAGAAAAGCTGCTTTGCCCTTCCGAATTTCATTAAAGACCTGATCTATAAGGGGAAATATAGTTTTTGACAAAAGACGTGCGAAAGCACGTCTTTTGTGGTTGTCGGGTTCAAGGTTCAAGGTTCAGGTTGGTGGTGCGGCGCATTATCATTTAGAAGCGCCGCGAATGATTTGAGAATATCGTAAGATGGGGTTCCTCTTGGGGAAGGGGATGTCCGAAGGGCAGAGAATAGGCGATGTGAAATAACGATCATCTCATTTTCGCGTTCAATCTGCCGCGGGGGACTTGCAGCTCTCATAGGAGTGACAGGGAAACCTTATCCCAGCTGTCTTTCATGCCATAGTCACCCTATCCGCCCCTGCGGGGCACCTTCCCCTAGAGGGGAAGGCTGCGATACGAGAATACCATCTTCTAAAAAAGGCGGCGAAGCCGCCACGAGAGCCCTGAACCTTGAACCCTGAACCAAATGAAAGCAAAGTAAAAAGGAGCTGTGAAGAAATGAATCCTCATTCCTTCACAGCTCCTATGTAGTGGTCAGCATCTCATCTGCGGCAATCTGTGTTCTGGCTATACCAAGCGCACAGACAACCTTTCTGCAGAATTCTGTCTCTTCGAGGCAGTCTATCCCTGGCCTTCGGTCTGCTTCTTCTTTAAGGGGCGACGTATTTTACGTTATTCTCAAAACTTGCTGCGTTTCTATTATATATATTTTGCGCTGAACTACAACCCCGAACCCATCAACCTGAACCCTGCACCCCTTTCCTTCCCATGATATAATGAGAAAAATGATTTCATGAAAGGAGTGATTTCCATGGAAATCCGTGTGTTGAAATATTTTCTCATGGTCGCGCGTGAGGAGAGCATCACGAAGGCGGCCAGCCGCCTCCACATCACGCAGCCGACGCTGTCGCGCCAGATGGCGGACCTCGAAGCGGATATGGGCGTCCCGCTCCTGGATCGGAGCGGACGCAAGATCGCATTGACGCCGGAAGGCATTCTTCTTCGCCGACGCGCCGAAGAGATCGTCTCTCTGGTCGACAAGACGGAGATGGAAGTCTCGCAGGCGGCAGAAAATCTGGAAGGCACCATCAGCGTGGCAGGAGGGGATCTCTCGCAGGCACGTGATTTCGTGCGTCTCATTAAGGAATTCCAGACACTCCATCCTTTTGTATGTTTCCGCTATTATACGGACATCACGCCTTACATTTGTGAATGTATGGATCATGGCTGCGTCGATGTGGGCCTCCTTGTGCAGCCTTTCGATACGGAGAAGTATGAGTCACTCCCCGTCGGAAAACCGAGCCGGATGGGGGTGTATATGCGTGCGGATGATCCGCTCGCCAAGAAGCCGGAAGTATGGATGCAAGACCTTGAAGGCCGCCCCCTGCTGCAGGGGCTTCGTCCAGATCTTGATGCGATGCTCTTTGCCAGACATACGGATCAGGATAGCCATCCTGCCATGATCGAGTGTGACCTCCCCACGAACCGGGCCATCATGGTCGATGAGGGCATGGGCTATTTTATTGCCGGGGAGGGTGTACTCCCCTTTCTTGATGAACATCGGATCTGTTTCAGACCGATCGGAGAAAAGCCGCAGTATATCTACACATTTCTTGCGTGGCGCAGAAATCAGCCCTTCAGTCGTGTCACGAAAACGTTCATTGAGTTTTTGAAAGAGAAGTTGAAGTGAGGGAAAACATCTGCGAAAGCAGGTGTTTTTTATTGGAAAATCGGGGCCCATGGGAGTGCTGCCCCTTGATTGCGTTTGAAAGCCTTGCTTGCATGAGAATGCGAAATGGTGGTGCGATGCATAAAAATATAGAAGCGTTGCAGCGTATGAATCACGGTGATGCCTGAGGAGGGATTGAAGCGACTAGCCTCCAGTCGCCAGTCACACCCCATTCCTCATCCCTGCCTTCTAGCCCGCTTCATGCCTTTTCACTATCCAAATTCATAATCCATAAGTATTTGCTATGCAGCAGCATTCTGCCTATACTAATGACAGAAGAAACGAAGGGAGGAGCATAAACTATGGCGATCCAATGGAAAAGGCGGCTTGCTGCAGGACTTGTGCTTGCGGTGCTGACACTTATTATGACCGCAGGATCCTTGCATTTTCACTGTGAGGAAGTCCGCGCCGCGCAGGTGATCAAAGAGGAGAAAGGGTCGTACGGCTGCCTTACCTGGCCGCAGAATCTGAATGCCGTCAGAAGCGAGGTGGAGATTTTCAAAGAGATCCCCAAAGACCTGCGAGCGGATGCTCCGGCAGCCACTGCGATTTACAGGAATACCCAGGTATACACGAATAGCCTCATGCTGGACATGAGACAGTTACAGGCAGAGAAGCCTCTTTTCTATCGCGTTCGGGCGTACGATCTGGATGGGCATCCCATCGGCCCCTATTCGCAGCCGGCAGATGTGGAGAGCGCACTTTTCAAGACGGAGCGTAATGCGCCCATCCCGCACGATTCCTATGGCAAGGGGAATGGCAGTGTCCTTCTGTACCCGGTCTATGCCTACACAGGAAATCCGAATGCCGCGAGCTATGAGATCGAAGTCACGTCAAAGTATCCGGAAAATCTCCATGGCTTCTCGCCATCCTTCCACCGCATCTATGCGGCAAAGACAGAACTCACCGATCTCTATGATGATGCGCCGCGGACGGGAACCTACTACTGGCGCGTCAGGGGAATGGACAGCACGGGGAAGCCCGTGGGTGAGTGGAGCCTGCCGCAGGAGATCAAAAATCCGGTGAAGCATTGGAAGGTGGCTGTCTATGGCGACAGCATTTCTCACGGCGGCGGTCATCTCTCCTTCGGGCCTGCTGACCTTGCCTACAGCTATGAGTCGTATCTGGACTTTCCTTCGATCAATCTTTCCCAAAGCGGGGATACGAGTGAGGCGATGGTCATGCGCTTCGAGAAGGACGTGCTTCCTTTTTCGCCGGAGTACCTTTTCATCTTGGGCGGGACGAACAGTCTTCGCGCCGGTGTCCCGGCAGCGGATGTGATCTCTGACCTGAAGGAGATCCAGAGAAAGTGCCGCGAGCATGGTATCACGCCCATCCTGATGACGCTGCCGCCGATCAATCCTGAAAACATCCAGAAGGCTTTTAATGAGCCGACCTATGAGGGCTGGAAAGCGTCTTTCGATGAGGTGAATGCTTTCATCCGCGGTGAGGTCCATATTGATACCGCCGCGCCCTTTGAAGAGATGGAAGAGCTTCCCACCTGGCTCGCGCTGGACGGCATTCACGGCGACTGGAATATGAAGCGCATGATGGCGGAGGTCATCAACCTCGAATTTCCGAAGGTGGTAGCTGGTGACTAAGGATTGGTGATTGGGGAATTCAGGGGGCGGAGTGTCTTATAACTGCGGGGCATCAGCGTTTCCTTAATTCTTCGTATCATCATCTTGAGCGGAGGGGCTAGGACACCGCATCAGAAAAATGGGGCATGAGTCGCAGGATCTCGCATGATCTCTGGAGAACCTTCTTGCTCTGTCCGTTTTCTATTCAATATGTAAGCAGAAAGGATTATGCTATGGTTAAACAGACAGCAGGACGCACCATTCTGGGGAATTTTGCGCCGAAGTTTGCAGCACTCAATGATGATGTTCTTTTTGGTGAAGTGTGGAGCCGAGAGGAGAAACTGTCGCGCAAGCTCCGTTCCATCATCACGGTCAGCGCGTTGATCGGGAAGGGCATGACAGATGCGTCTCTTGCCTACCATTTGAAGGAAGCCAAAAAGAATGGCGTGACGCAGGAGGAAATGGCAGAACTTCTGACGCACGTTGCTTTTTACGCTGGTTGGCCTAATGCATGGGCGGCCTTCCATCTTGCCATGGAAGTCTATGAGAATGGGGACGCAGAGCACGGCGGCCTCTTTGGGCAGGGCGAGCCGAATACGGCTTACGCGAAGTATTTCACCGGGGATTCCTATTTGAAGGTGATTTCTAAAGCAGGCGATCCGCTGACCATATGCCAAGTGACTTTCGAACCTGGATGCCGCAACCACTGGCATATTCACCACGCCAAGAGCGGGGGCGGGCAGGTGCTCATCTGTGTCGATGGCGAAGGCTGGTATCAGGAAGAAGGAAAAGAGGCGCAGAGCCTAAAAGCAGGCGATATCGTTGAAATCCCCGCAAATGTGAAACACTGGCATGGGGCAAAGAGGGAGAGCTGGTTCAGCCATCTGGCTTTTGAGATCCCAGGGACCGATCTTTCTAATGAGTGGTGCGAGGAAGTCAGCGCGGCAGCCTATGACGCGCTGACTCGCTAAAGAGGTGTCTATGAAGATACTGATTGTTTACTACAGCTATAGTCATGGAAATACGAAAAAGATCGCGGAAGCGCTGGCAAAAGCCACGGAGGGGGATATCGAGCGCATCGAGACGGTCAGGAAATATGGCCCTTATGCAGAAACCATTGAAGTGGGGCAGGCAGAAGTACAGCGGGGGGAGTGTCCGCCGCTGCGGCCGATGAAGAAGAATATCGCGGGATATGATGTGATTGCTTTGGGATCGCCGACCTGGTGGTACACCATGGCGCCTGCCATGCGTACCTTCGTGATGACGCATGACTTCACTGGAAAGAAAATGATTTTCTTCACGACACATGGTGGCTGGCCAGGGAGCGCCATCAAGCATCTTAAGAATTTAACCAATGCGGATGAAGTACTCGGGACGATAGAAGTCCGCTTTGACTCGAATGGGGGCGACGAACAGATTACACCGGAAAAGGATGTGGACGCTTGGATTTCTATGATGAAGAAGAAAGTGCGAGGGTAGAATGGATGTGCCATATCAAGAGCTCGAAAAGATGAAAATCAAAGAGCTCAGAAAAGAACGCTTCCGCCTGCTGGATGATATTCACGAAAAGCAGCAGCAGCTCGATCAGATCGATTACCAGATTTATCAAAAGAAAAATGAAGAGGGAAAGGAAGGATCATGATGTGGAAGCAAGCGATCGCTCTTTCGTGTGCGTTTCTGGCCGCGGGAGGGTTAACCGGCTGCGGGGGAACCACGGGTGTGCCTCATCGCGAGGGCAAAGCAGCAGGCGCATCGAGCGAAACCCATATGGTGAAGAAAGATGCCAAAGCCATCGTAGTATTTTTTTCTGCGACAGGGAATACAAAACGTGCTGCGGAAATCATTGCGCGCACCAAAGGGCTGGATGTATGGGAAATCAAGCCGAAAGAACCCTATACGGATTCGGATCTCGATTATAGAAATGACAACAGCCGCGTCAGCCGCGAACATCAGGATCGGAGCCTTATGCCGGAGATCGATGGGGATGTACCTGGTTGGGATAGCTATGAGACGGTTTTTCTGGGGTATCCGATCTGGTGGGGCGAAGCACCGAATATTGTGTATCATTTTGTGCGGAGTCATGACTTTTCCGGAAAGCAGGTCATTCCTTTCTGCACATCGTATTCCAGTGATCTTGGAGACAGCGATGTGCTGCTAGAAGAAACGGCCAAGAGTGGCGAATGGTTTCCAGGGACTCGTTTCTCCGGCGGAGCCTCTGAAAGTGACCTCATCGACTGGTCCGGGCACTTCTAGGGAGGCGATGAAGCGCGATGAAGCGCGATGAAGCTTCTTCTTTAGCTGCCTGCAGCGGGGAAATCTTTTAAAAGTAGGGAAAGCCACTTGACAAGCATGAAACATGATTTATAATAAAAGCATGTTTTAAGAGCATAAGCAAATTGTCTGTGTCTTAAAGCAAACCATTGCCTGCGTTTCGCGTGTCTGGCGAGTCATCCCGCCATGGTATACCCCTATATCATGGTTTCCCGCTTTCCCCATAGCCCCGATGACATCCCATCGCCCTCACAAGAGCGCAGGCAGAAAAGAGCGGGTCTCCCCTAATTTCCCGCTCTTTTTCTATTGCATTTTTCTGATGAATGACTGACCTTGGCTTCATGTACTTGCACGTCCCATGCCCCGTGCAGGAAAAGATTTTCTGATCGATCAAAAGAAAAGCGGCTCGGTGGATGCATGCCGGAGGCGGGGTTTCTGATCCTCCCGATGAAAAACAGTCCCGCTGGGCAGATTTTCTTATTTGTTAAATTGACAATTCGTTTTATTATATTTTATAATTAACCAGATACATTTGAAATAGTGTATCCTTATTTGGGGAAGAGTTGATTTTTGAGTTTCCGGGGCCATTCGGAGTTTGGCCTCATTGTTCATGAAAAGGGGACATAATCATGGCACAGGCAGCAACAAGAGCAGAACGTATGGTGGGCGTTCGTGCGAATATTCTTAACACCGCTAAAAGACTTTTTTTGGAACAGGGGTATAAAAAGACAACCATTCGCCAGATCGTACAGGAGTCCGGGATCACCTCGGGCAGTATCTACAATCTGTTTGACAATAAAGACGCTGTTTTCTCGGCCATTACGAATGATCTTTGCCAGGTGATTGTGGATGAAGTGGAGAAGCGCTTCTCTGATAAACCGCTGGAATATCACTATGCAGCGATCTTGGCGGTCGAGCTGTATGCGATCGAGAAGGAGTCTGTTTTCCGTGAACTCTACTATGAAGCCTATACGGAGCCAAAGATTTTCGAAGCCCTGCTCCATACGCATTTGGATCTCGCAGATCACTACCTCGCAGAGGCAGACTGTATGGGCTATCTGAAGCCGGATGAATATTATGCACGCATGCTCCTTTCCAAAGGCGCCATGCTCGGCTATATGCAAGCCTTCGACTTTGACCGCACCGGTCCTGTTCGTGTGCTTCGAAGAGAGCTTGCCTCCCTCATCCTGCTGTCTCTCGGGCTGAAGAAACGGGATATCAAAGACCTGTACTCCTTCATGCTGGAGATCGAGGATGAATGCAGCGAGATCATCGAAGTGATCCTTGACAGCGTGCATCAGCCGTAGGGCGGGGATAGTGAGTGAGGCTCCCTGTGGATCTGTGACTGGTGATCAAAGGCCGCCCCAGCCAATAGACAAATGGATAGCGATCCCAAAGCGTGAGAGATAGAGTCTCTCACGTTTTTTTATTTGAAAAAAGTTTCACAAAAGCTATTGCAATTTTATGCACAACGCTGTATAATTATCACATCGTCAAACAAGCCCATGTGAAAGGGCTGATGAAATTGTCTATATTATTTTGAAAGGCGGCATTATCATGACAGATATTAAAAGCGTAAAGAAAGTAGTTCTTGCATATTCCGGTGGTCTGGATACCTCCGTTATCATTCCGTGGCTGAAAGAAACCTATGGCTGTGAAGTCATTGCCTGCACCGTAAATCTGGGACAGCCGGAAGACTTCGAAGCCATCCACAAGAAGGCGCTCGCATCCGGTGCTGAATATGCAGAGACTCTTGATGTTCGCAAAGAATTCATTGAAGAATATGCATACAAAGTCCTTCAGGCAGATGGCCGTTATGAAGGCAAGTACCTGCTCGGTACCTCCTTCGCTCGTCCACTGATCGGCAAATGCCTCGTCGACATGGCAAAGAAATATGGCGCTGATGCCATCTGCCACGGTGCGACCGGCAAAGGCAATGACCAGGTTCGTTTCGAACTGACCATCAAAGCACTGGCTCCGCACATGAAGATCATCGCTCCATGGCGTATCTGGGATATGAAGTCCCGTGAAGATGAAATGGCTTATGCTGAAGCACATGGTGTGCCGATCGACAAGTATGATGAAAAGCAGACTGATGAAGAAAAGGCTGCACAGAAATATCCATACTCCATGGACTGGAACATGTGGCATCTGTCCCATGAAGGCGATGATCTGGAAAATCCGGCAAATGCGCCGCACAAGGATATGTACCTCGTCACCTGCGATCCGGAAGAAGCTCCGGATAAGCCGGAGATCGTCACCATCGATTTTGAAAAAGGCATCCCGACCGCTGTCAATGGCAAGAAGATGGACGGCGTAGAGCTCGTGAATACCCTGAACGCCATCGGCGCACGCAACGGCATCGGCATCGACGACCTCGTAGAAAACCGCCTCGTCGGCATGAAGTCCCGCGGCGTCTATGAAAACCCATGCGGCTCCATCCTTTTCTACGCACACACCGAACTGGAACGCCTCTGCCTTGACCGCGCGACCTTCCATTTCAAAGAAATCGCTGCTGTCAAATACTCGGAGCTCGTATATGACGGGATGTGGTTCGCACCGCTGCGCGAAGCACTGCAGGCCTTCGCTGACAAGACCTCCGAAACCGTGACCGGCAAAGTCACCCTTCGCCTCTACAAGGGCAATATCATGTCCAATGGCGCAGAAAGCCCGTATTCCCTGTATAATGAAGAATTCGTCACCTTCGGTGAAGATGATGTATACAATCAGGCAGATGCAGAAGGCTTCATCAACCTCTTCGGCCTGCCGCTCACCATCCGTGCCCTCATGAAGGAGAAGAATGCAAAATGAGTGATATGATGTGGGGCGGACGCTTTACGAAGGCAGAGGAAAAGAATGCACTGGATTTCAATGCATCCATTTCCTATGACTGCCGCATGTATCGTGAGGACATCGCTGGCTCTATCGCCCATGCCAAAATGCTGGCGGCTCATGGAATCATTTCCAAAGAGGATCAGGAAAAGATCACCAAGGGTCTTCTCTCTATCAAAAAAGAGATCGATGAAGGGACATTCCCTTTCTCCGTCGAACTCGAAGATATTCATATGAATATCGAAAAACGTCTCACCGAGGAGATCGGTGATGCCGGCGCCCGCCTCCACACGGCGAGAAGCCGCAATGACCAGTGCGCACTGGATCTCCATATGTACATGAAGAGAAATATCGCACGCCTGTCTGAAAAGCTCATCGCCGTCTTAGAAGCCCTCCTCGCTGCTTCCAAGAAATATCAGGACGTCATCCTGCCGGGCTACACCCACATGCAGCGCGCGCAGCCGGTCCTCTTCGCTCATCACATGCTCGCGTACTTTGCGATGCTCGAGCGTGACTTCAAGCGTCTCGAAGACTGCTACGATATGTGTGACATGTCGCCGATCGGCGCCTGTGCGCTGGCAGGGACCACGTACCCGACACATCCCGAGGAAGAAGCGAATGACCTTCACTTCGCCTCCGTCTATGGAAACAGCCTCGATGCGGTCTCGGATCGCGACTACCTTCTCCAGTTTCTCTCCTTCGCTTCGATCTGTGCGATGCATCTCTCGCGTCTGTCGGAAGAATTCATCTACTGGTCCACCAGCGAATTCCAGTTCATCGAGCTTGATGACGGATACTCCACGGGCAGCTCTATCATGCCGCAGAAGAAGAATCCGGACATGTGTGAGCTCATTCGCGGCAAAACCGGTCGTGTCTATGGACACCTCATCGGTCTTCTGACCGTCATGAAGGGTCTGCCGCTGGCCTATGACAAGGATATGCAGGAAGATAAGGAAGGCGTCTTTGATGCCTTGGATACCCTGTACTTCGCCCTCGATATCTATGCCGGCATGATCTCCACCATGACTGTCAATGGCGATCACACTCGCCAAGTCCTTGAAAGTGACTTCTCGAATGCGACCGACATGGCGGACTACCTTGCGAAGAAAGGTCTGCCTTTCCGTCAGGCGCATGCCGTCGTCGGAAATGCTGTCCACTACTGCATCGAGCACCACAAGGTCCTTCTGGATCTCTCCATGGAGGAATTCAAATCCATGAGCCCACTCTTTGAAGAAGACATCAAAGAAGCCCTCTCTATCGAAAACTGTGTGAAGAACCGTGAAAGCTACGGCGGCACAGGGCCGAAGTCCGTAGAACGTCAGCAGACACACGCAGGGGACATGATCGCTAAGATGAAAGAAATGTCCGCGTCTTGGAAAGAGGAAATGGCGTTTCTTGGATGAGTGACTGGTGACTGGTGACTAGGGACTAGTGATTAGGAATCACGTTTCTCTGAACTGCCCCATTGATGTAACCACGGCGTTCCCGCCTGGTATAGACAATTTCACAAGCAAAAAGCCCATCGTCTGATGGGCTTTTTGCTTGTGAGAAGGGGCGGGGCATGGCGGCGGCTCTCTCCTATAGCAGGATATGCATTTTATCGGATCTGGTGAGCCGCGCGATCACTAAAAAACGAAGACACCTCAAGGAAGATGCCTTCGTTTTTTTCTTATCTTTCCGGCGGAAGTCCCGCATATTCTCTGGCGAAGTCAGAGAAATTCTCGATGATATAGCGCTTCAGCATATCTGCCGGGGGAGAGAGCTTCTCGCCTTTTTTCCACGAAAGGCTGATGTAGCGTGAGCAGCTCGGAGAGGAGATCGGCACCAGCGCGACATGGTCGCCGCCGACACCGTGCCATGTGATGCGCGGCGCGAAGGATACACCGAGGCCGGCGCGGATGAATTCACGTACCGTCATCGGGCTGTCGCTCTCGAGTACCACGTGTGGGACAAAGCCTGCCATGCGGCAGTAAAAGTCTGTGATGGTACGAAGGGAAGAGCCTGCTTCCAGAGAAATGAATCCCGCTTTCTCAAATTCATCCAGATTGACAGACGATTTCCTAGCATGCGGATCCGTATCCGGCATAGCCAGCATGATGTCTTCCTTGAGGAGCGTCACAGAGTGGTCATTCTCGATCGGATTGATGGAGGAGGACAGGAAGAGATCCACATGATTCTGGTTCTGTTGACCTGGCTTATTGTGCTGCTGCAGGATCTCGAAACGGATATCCGGATGCTCCTGACGGAAACGGGTGAGGAAAGCCGGGATGATCATAGAAGCCGCGAAAAGGGAGATGGTGACGGTGAGCTTCTGTGCTTCCTTGGTATCAGCCAGCTCCTTCTGCGCGCCGTGCAGCTCCTGCATGATGCGGTTCGTATGGCGGAGCAGGATCTCGCCATATCTTGTGAGGACGATGTTTCGACCGCTTCGGGAAAAGAGCGGCACGCCGAGCTCTGTCTCAAGTACCTTGATGGTATGGGACAGGGACGGCTGGGAAATGTGAAGGGCTTCTGCTGCGCGTGTCAGGTGTTGCAGCTCGGCTGTCTTTTGGAAATAGCTCAGGGCGAGCAATGTCAATTTCATGGAGATCCCCCAAATGATTGATAGAAAAAACAAAAAATCGAATATCACTTATAAGTATTATACTCTTGCATATGGAAATTATCAATCAATCTTTCTTCTTATGCACTGAAATTTAAGAATTCAAAAAGAGATATCGGCTGCCTTGCGGTTCAAAAAAGTCCCGCGCATTCATTGGAGCTAAAATCATCAAGAACTGTCGGGCATAAGAAAGATAACGGGCAGGAATACATGGTCAATGGAAGTGACTCATTCATAGATAAAGGGCAATGAATCGATAGATGAAGTCGTGCTTCACTCGGAAGCCCGCGTTCTTAAACCGCCCCTTCATTTATAGTATAATAGGAAAAATGATAAGCATTTTGGAAAGGAGCTTTTCTATGAAGAGGAAAAAAACTGCCCCTATGACGAAGGCAGAACGCATCGCTGCCGCCATTCGTGGAGATGCAGTAGACCGTGTACCATACTCGCTGTGGTCTTATCTGCCGATGATCGATCTCGATCCCGCAGCGAATGCGGAACATACCTATGATTTCTATAAGACCTATGACGTCGATATCTTAAAGACGATGAATAACGGGATGTACAGCGTCGAAGACTTCGGCGTGACAGTCGATTATTCAGACATTGAAAGAGGCGGCGTGGCGAAAATCATTTCCACTCCGGTCCATACACCGGAAGACTGGCTGAAAGTCAAGCCGGTCTCACTCCATGAGGGGGCGCTGGCTCGTGAGCAGGACTACCTGAAGAGACTGCTGAAGAAGACCAATGGCGAAGTGCCTGTCATTTTCACCGTATTCAGTCCACTGACTACGGCAAACAAATTGTGTCCGCACATGATGGAGCACATCGCTTCCGGTCATGGAGAGCAAGTGAAGGCAGCCCTGACTGCCATCACAGAGACCACCTGCGCCCTCGTCCAGCGCGTCATCGAGCTGGGGGCGGATGGCATTTTCTTTGCGACGCAGTTCTCCTCCTATGATCTGGTGAAGGAGGATCTCTACAAAGAGTACGGCATGCCCTATGATATTGCGGTCCTTTCTGCTTCGCAGGGCTGGTGCAATGTGCTGCATGCCCATGGAAAGCACATCATGTTCCCTCTGCTTCGGAAATACCCCGTTCAGATCTTCAACTGGCATGCCTTTGAATCTCTGCCGGGCATCCATGAGGCGCAGGTCATGACCGGTAAGTGCATCATGGCCGGCCTTGAACGCATGGATATCACCGACGGACATAAGAATGAGATCGAGCACCAGATCTTTGAGACGCTTCGAGAGACGGGCGGCCGCCATGTCATTCTCTCGCCCGGCTGCGTCATCCGCTATCCGCTGGATCCAGATATGCTTTCCTTCGTCAGGAAGGCCAAGGGAGAAATAGAAGAAAGACTGCTGGGGAACAGGGACTAGGAGTGACTGGCGGACGAGTGTCCGGCTGCCGCGGGGGACTTGCAGCTCTCATGGGAGTGACCGGGAAACCTTATCCCAGATGTCTTTCATGCCATAGTCACCCTATCCGCCCCTGCGGGCACCTTCCCCTAGAGGGGAAGGCTGCGATACGAGAATACCATCTTCTAAAA
>OHBM01000764.1_pt1 | contig 25330 bp, 25 predicted proteins | sample 1577251 | NCBI WGS metagenome assembly OHBM01 (sample SAMEA3541557, study PRJEB24748) | human gut metagenome | biome: human gut; feature: human-associated habitat; material: faeces | place: China | collected 2012 | reverse complement strand
TCACCGTCAAACGAAATGCCCGAAACAACAGTATCGGTCAGGTTTGAGTTTCCGCCCTGTGTTCCATAGCCCCAATTCATCGAAGCCGAAAGTGTATTAGATTTATCTGCAAATACATTTTTTACATTTTGGTAATCACCGGTCCATACGGTAATGCTGCCCAATGAAATTTTAAGTCCGCCTACCTCCGGCTTCTGCCCCTCATGGAACCAAAGGGTATTTCCGGAAAATATCGTTTGATATTTTGAGTTCGGATTGCCCTCAACCGTCTGGCGTACATCCAGCATAACATAGCCCTCAAAGCCTTCGGGCACTACTATGGTTTCGCCGTAACTGCGGGTAAATGTGCCTGTATTTATATTATAATAATCCCAATATGTCCACTGGAAAAACGTCCACGGATTATTTGTTCCGGGGCGAAGCTTAACTGCGCCGTGCCCGCCCGGGTTTTTAACATAAAATGACATTGCGGTTATATCCGCCGGGGAGGTTCCGTAATCCTTTTCAATTCCCTTGTTGAAAAATCCTATTTGGTCAAAGCCCGAGCTGTTTCTTCCGTAAGGCATAAGTCCGGTAAAAATTTTATTGTAGGGGTCGCTTTCATCTATTGAAATAACCTTGTTACCCTCAAAGCCCCAGCTAACGCCTGTAACCAACGGATACTGGTAAACCGCACTTGCCGATACGCTTGCAATAAATTCCTTTGCGGTAAGTGTATTTGCGCTCAGCTCGCCGTACCAGAAGGTCTGACCGGCTGAAAGCTTGGGCGAGTAAATTTCCATATGCCCGCCAAAGGTTGTTTCTTCATCTAAAAGTGTTTTAGTAGTCGCGGTTTCCGCGTCATAAACTATGTAGCCTTCAAAATTTGCCGGGATTTTCACGGTGCCTCTGCCGGCGTTACCTATTTGAGCCACCTTGACCGAGTCGCCGCTGAGCGGCACTGTGTAAACAAATCCGCCCAAAAGCTGACCCCACTTTGCCTCGTAAGGGGTGGTTTCGGTTGCAAGCTTTTCGGTAAAGTGCTCAATTGCAAGCTCAAGCGGGTTACCGTCGGTTTTAACATAGTAAGCTACCGATTTTACGTCCGTCACCGCAAAGCCCGCCTCCTCGGGGGTTTTGCAGTTGAAATAAGCCCTAAGCTCATTTTCATAATTTGCGGAAACGCGGTTCAGCGTTTTGCCCGCAACCACATCGGTAAGTCCCTCTTTGCGCGCCATACCGTCTGTACACCAGCGGGATTTACCGTTAAACTGCAAAAGCCGGTAAATTCCGCTTTCGGTTTCTGCCGTCTCCTCAGCAGCAGCTGAGAAGACGCCCGTGCCTATTGCCGAGGCAATAAGCGTAAATGATATTGCGATGGAAAGAAGACGTCTGAGAAATTTTGCTTTTTTCATTGGTATTCCTCCTGATATTTTTTGTAGTTATTCGCAATTTTATTTTGAAACGCGGTCATAGTAGCTCTGCCATGCGGCAATATACTTGTTAAGACCCTTCTTATTAAACTCGTTCACCATTTGAGTCCAGTCTGAGCCTAGGCTCTTGCTGCCATTTACATACTGAATGTAAGCGCCGTTCATACTGTTGAAATAGGTGCTGTACTGGTTTATTGATTTAACCTCTTTTTTACTCTTGAAGTTATTGGGCATTGTTTTCTGGTTATACTGCTTTACGCGACTTTCCATTGTTTTATCAGCCGCCGCACGGAGGGTGTTTTCAACGCTTGTTTCTGCCTGATATGTAGCGCCGTCAAGGAAATATCTGCCGCGCATAGTCCACAGCGGACCTAAAATATCGCTTGCAGTCTGCTTTTTGCCGGTTGACTTGTAGGTGGTATCGTTCACCTTGGTGTAAAGGTAACCGGGCTTACCGTGCGAGCCGAGCATATAGCCGTCGTTTGTGTATAAATAATCAAGGAAACGCAAAGCTGCCGGAACATTTTTGCAAGCCTTGGTTATAAAGAAGGAGTTGGGAATAAAGTTATTTTGCACCTGGGTGTAAACCGGGTAAAGGTCGCCGTTATCCTCGCCTGAGGTAGGCCACGGGCATATTTCATAATTCTTGATATCGTTACCGAGCTGTCCCTCAGGCCAGCCCCAGAAGAAGCAGCCGACCTTACCGCTTTTTATAAGGGTTTTAAACGCGGCGTTATCGCCCGCCCAGTTATCAATTGTGTTTTTATCAACAAGCCCCTCCTTGTAAACCTTGTTCCAGAAGGTAGCACATTTTTTCATATTATCGGTGGCGGGGCCGTAAACAACCTTGCCCTTTGAGTTCACCATTATTCCGGCGGTTACGCCCCACGGGTGGGTGAAAAATCCGCCTGACGACCATGTGGCATAGGGTATTTCGTCTTTTGAGCCGTTTCCGTTCGGATCCTTTGTTTTAAATGCCTTTAAGACCTCATAGAAATCGTTCATTGTTTTAGGCATTGAAAGCCCGAGCTTTTTAAGCCATGTCTTGTTTATCCAAAGGTAATGCTGGTCGTAATTAAAGTCCTTTGTTCCGCTGGCGAGCGAGTACATTTTACCGTCGGTTGTTTTTACCAAATTCCAAAGCTTGTAGTCATCGTAGAATTTGTAAACATTGGGCGCCCACTTTTTCAGCATATCCTTTGTTATTTCAACAAATGTGCCCTCAGCGCCGTATTGCTGAACATCCTGGTCGGTTATTTTGCAGCCCGAGGCGAAAATATCAGGCAGGTTGCCGCTTTGCAGCGCCAGCGTTTTGCGCTGCGCCATGGCTTCATCTGTTGCAAGGTCAAACTTAATATCCATATTAGTCATTTCGGAATAGACCTGTGTAAACTGCGATTTGTTGGTGTCGCCTACGTCGGAAGCACGGGTAATTGCCATTATTTTTATGCTTTCCTTTTTCTTCACTATCGGGAAACCGCTGAGATTTGTGTTGCCCTCAGCCTCGGCGGTTATCGCGTTGTTTTTCTTGCCGCCTGTACCCTTTGAGGAATTATTCTTTCTGCTCTCGGTTTTGCTGTCGCCGTTGTCGCTGCCGTCATCGCCGCTCTCATCATCGTACCAGTCAGAGCTGTAGTCAGAGTCATAGTCGCTGCCGTCGCCGCCGCTTTTCGGGTTTTTGCGGCAGGCTGTAAACGAACCTACAAGCAAAACGCAAAGCAACAGGCTTAAAATTCTTTTTGATTTCATAGCATTTTCTCCTTTTTGTTTTTAGTTTATCGTTTCTTTATAGCGGTAGCTGTCGGCAAGAATTTTTCCGCCTATCTCGCGCAGCTTATCCCGCAGTAAATCGTAATCGTCGCCCCAGACTTCCTTATCAAGCAATCTGCCGAGTCCGTCCTCGCCGCCGAAGGTGCCCCAGGTATAGCAATCTAGCCCGCCGGGAATATAACCCGCGTTTTTCAAGTCCATCAGCATTTTATAGCACATATCAAGGCTTTCACAGCAATATGCCGCATCACGCTCATTAAAGCGCCGGTATGTGGTGGGGAAAAGCCATATTCTCACGTTTTTGCGGCCTATGCCCTCCATCATCTTTTTAACATACGTCATATGCTGGTCGTAGTTGTTGCTGTCGTACCAGTCGTAGCCTATATCGGTAACATAGCCGTAGGTGCGGTAGCTCATAGGGTCAACCTTTACCGTTGGCGCGCTGCCGTTTATTTCATAAAGCGATAATACGCAGTAAATTCGCTTGCCTGGGTAGGTATCGCTTAAATATTTCGTTACCGTTCTGAACTGCTCGCCAGTCATACCGAGCATAAGCTCCTCACCGTGGAAGCCCGCTACCGCGTCCCACAGTCCCGCCGCTTTACAAGCTTCAACCAGATGCTTTTTGTTTTCTTTCCACATTTCGGAAATTTCAAGCGTTTCACGGTCTGAGAACGGGTTGCCTATTCCGAGCCACGCCATACAGCCGGCGTCCTTTATCTTTTTAAGCTCGATTATGTTTGAGCAGTAGTAATAGTTAAACACCTTATACTGCGATTCACCGGTCAGCTCGTCCCACCCGTTCATTTCGTAGTGGTAAGTCTGAAAAGCAATTCTTTCGTTCATATCAAGCGGCTTTACATAGTCAAGCTCAAATTCGTAGGGTGAAGTCGGAGTATCATCAGAGCTATCATCCGTATTATCGTCGATAACGTCGTCGGGGTCCCAGTCGTCCGGGTCGAATATGTAATCGTCGTCGCCGTCGGTAATGCCGTCCTCCGTTTTAGAAGAAGCGTTGCTTTTCTTTTTCTTCTTTTTCTTCTTTTTCTTCTTTTTGCTCTCTGTTACAATAGCGCCGTCATCCCTTAAAAAGTACCACGCGGTACCCCCGCCGCCTATTGCCAAAACAAGAACAGCGGAAATAATTATTATGAGAAGTCTCTTTTTCTTTCTGCTCATTTTCATCCTCCCTCAACGATAAGTCAAAAAATCTAACTTTCTACGATATAATTTTAATGTATTTAGTCAAAAAAGTCTATCGTCTCGTCTTGCATCTTATTGTCAATATCTTGCGTTTTTTGAAGAAATTACAAAAAATCTCAATTTTCTTTCCACTCGTATTTTTTTAAATTCTTCAATTACTTGTTAATTTCAACCAATTTTCATTCACAGTAAATATGTGTAAATAACAGTTATATCCGCCCCCCTCATTGCTTTTAAATTTGCAAGTCACGATTTAGCAAAAAAGAGCAATAACCGCCTCTTGACATTTGCCGAAAGACGGTTAAAATAGAATAAAAGGGGGGTATTTTTATGTTTAAGCACGTTTACTCAATTCATCCCGATTTCTCAGTAAATTCCGCGCTGCACGTTATGCAATGCGGTCTTGAGAATTGCTATGCCGGTCAGTTTTACGGCCCGGTTTCAAGAGATCACCACCTTATACACTTTGTGGAAAGCGGCAGGGGCACGCTTGAAATGGACGGAAAAAGCTACAGCATAACGGCGGGTCAGGGCTTTTATATACCAACCGGAATGTTGGCGAAATACACATCGGACAGTAATGAACCCTGGGCATATTGCTGGCTCGGCTTTGACGGAACAGACTCGCTTTCGGCTTTATCCTTCAGAAATTTAAGCACGCAATACCCCATTTTTGATTTTTCTGCCGACTCGGAAATTCACACGCTCACCGAGGAACTTTTGCAAATTTACGCAAAAAACGGAAACGATTTTCTTACCGTTTCCTACCTTTACCGCCTTTTATCGCTTATAAACCCGCAGTTCAGCCTTGACCACAACAAAAACACCGCCTTTGAAAAGCTGGTAACCTATGTTAAGGATAACTTTCAATCTGATATTTCGGTGACAAAAGCGGCTGAGCATTTCAGTATCAGCACCTCGCAGCTTTTCCGCGATTTTAAAAAATACCTGAAAATGTCACCGCAGCAATATATAAAGCAATACCGCGTTTTTTATGCCGCACACCTGCTTTCAACAACCGAGCTGCCGATAAGCCAAATAGCCGCCCTTTCGGGCTACCCCGATTTATGCAATTTTTCAAAGCAGTTTAAATCAATTTACCACCGCTCCCCCGCCGCTTACCGCAAATATATTGACGTTCACGCCGATGTTGTGTGGGAGGCGGACCACTCCCCGCAGGATTGATAGCATATGTATTAAAAAAAGACCTGATTGTCCACGGCAATCAGGTCTTTTGTGCAAACAATACAATCAGTCTTTAAAGAAAAGCGGCAGCTTTTCAAGGAATATAATATCCTTGCGGTCGGCGGCGTCGCCCTCTGCCAAAAACGCGCAGGCTGCGGCTTCTGTTCCGCCCGCCTCTTTAACAAGCTCGCGCACGGCGGCAAGCGATTCACCGGTGCTTATAACATCGTCTATAATAAGCACTCTTTTACCTTTTATCAGGTTAGTTTCGTTCTCGCCCAAAAACAGGTGCTGCTCGTGCTGCGTTGTAATTGAGGTTACATTTACCTCAAGCGGGTGGCGCATATACACCTTCATACCCTTGCGGGCGATTATATAGGGCTTGCCCGTCTGGCGCGCCATTTCATAGGCTATAGGAATACTCTTTGCCTCGGGCGTTAAAATAACATCAAACTCGGGCAGCTTTTTGCGCAGCTCCTCGCAGCCTGCAATAGTCAGCTCAACATCGCCGAAAATTATAAACGCAGCAATGTCCATTTTCTCGTTTACAGGAAATTTTTCAAGCCGTCTTTCAAGACCGGCTATTTTCATAGTGTAATATTCAGCCATTTTTTATTCCCCTTTAAAAATATTAAATACCTCCGTATCAACCGGGAGGCCACGCAAGGTTTCTGCGTGCCAGCAGGTGAAAATGCATATGGTGAACGGTCTGCCCGCCGTCCTCCCCGCAGTTATTTACAACGCGGTAGCCGTTTTCAAGGTTTTCCTGCTTTGCAATTTTCGCAATCGCCTCAAAAACGCGCGCAACTTCTATGCTGTTTGATGAATCTATTTCATCTGCCGAACCTATGTGCTTTTTCGGAATTACCACCGCATGAAACGGCGCCTGCGGGTCAATATCCTTAAAGGCATAGACATACTCGTCCTCATACACCTTGGTGCTGGGTATCTCCCCCGCCGCTATTTTGCAAAATAAACAGTCTGCCATTTTTCACACTCCTATTTGAGCAGCGATTACCTGCTCGGCAGTGCCGAGCGCCTTATCCGCCGCCGAAATATCCTTACCGCCCGCCATTGCAAGGTCGGGCTTGCCGCCACCGTTGCCGCCGGCTGCCTTTGCAACCTCGCGCACCAAATTGCCCGCGTGCGCGCCTTTATTAAGCGCTTCCTTACCGCAAGCGGCGCAGAAGGTAAGCTTTTCACCGTTTACTGCCGCAAGCACAACAACCGCGTCGGCATAATTTGCCTTTACGGTCTCAGCGGTCTTTTTAAGCTCGTCGGGGGCGGTGCCGTCAAACCGTGCCACTGCCACCTTAACGCCGCCTATTTCCTTTGCACTGTTTATTATCTCGGTTATTTTGCCCGCTGCCAATTTAGCCTCGGTTTTTTCAAGCTGCTTTTTTGTGTCTCTCAGCTCGTTTGTAAGCTGCAAAGCGCGCTTTGAAATATCACCCGCAGAGCATTTTAAAGTATCGGCAGTGCTTGCTATAAGCGCTTTATCGGCATTTATAAGGGATATAACGTTAAGCCCCGTTACCGCCTCAATACGGCGAACGCCCGCCGCAACGCTCGATTCGGAAATAATTTTGAAAAGCCCTATTTTAGCGGTGTTATCAATATGTGTGCCGCCGCAGAACTCAATTGATTTATCCTTAATATTTACAACGCGCACTATCTCGCCGTATTTTTCGCCGAAAAGCGCCATTGCTCCCAATTTACGAGCCTCGGCTATGGGCATTTCGGTGTTTTCAACCGCAATACCCTCAAGTATGGCGGTGTTTACAAAGCTTTCAACCTTTTCGGTTTCTTCGGCAGTTAAAGCCGAAAAATGCGTAAAGTCAAAGCGCACCGCGTTTTCGTTTACAAGCTGACCTGCCTGCTCAACGTGCGTGCCCAAAACCGTGCGCAGACCCGCCTGCAAAAGGTGCGCCGCGGTGTGGTTGCGGCGAATGGCGCTACGGCGCTCTGCATCAATTTCCGCCGTAACGGTATCGTCTACGCTTAAAGCACCCTTTTCAACCGTGCCGAAGTGGGTAAACACGCCGCCCGCGGTCTTCTTTGTATCGGTAACTCTGAACACGGCATTATCTGTATAAATAACGCCTGTATCGCCCACCTGACCGCCGCTTTCGGCGTAAAAGGCGGTTTTATCAAGCACTATAATTGCCTTTGCGCCCTCTGCGGCATAAGAGGTATGCTCACCGTCCGCCACAATATCAAGCACGCGCGCGCCGCATTTGTTTTCGGTATATCCTGTAAATTCGGTAGCGGGAATATTATCAAAGCTTATGCCGTCGCTCTTCCAGCTTTCCGCATCGGCAGATTTGCGGGAGGAACGCGCCATTTGGCGCTGATTTTCCATAAGCTCGCGGAATTTTTCCTCATCCACGGTCATATTGTTTTCGGCTAAAATATCCTTTGTAAGGTCAAGCGGAAAACCGTAGGTATCATAAAGCTTGAATGCGTCCTCACCCGAGAGCACGCCGCCCGCCTTTATCAGGTCTTTAAGCAGATTCAAGCCTTGGTCTATGGTTTTATTAAAGTTGCTTTCCTCATTGGAAATAACCTTTTTAATAAGCTGCTCTTTTTCCACAAGCTCGGGGTAGCCCGCCTTGTTTTCGGCAATAACGGCATTTGAAAGCTCGGTTAAAAACGGCTTGTTTATGCCTATCAGCTTGCCGTGCCTTGCCGCGCGGCGGATTATACGGCGAAGAACATAACCCCTACCCTCGTTGGACGGGATAATACCGTCGCTTATCATAAATACCGAGGCTCTTATGTGGTCGGTTACAGCACGGATAGAAATATCGGTATTATCGTCCTTTCCGTACTCCTTGCCCGACATTTCGCAGACCTTATTCAATATGTTGCGTATGGTATCGACCTCAAACATATTGTCAACCCCCTGCATAACGCAGGCAAGACGCTCAAGACCCATTCCGGTATCTATATTCTTATGCTCAAGCTCTGTATAAGTGCCGTCACCCATATTGTTAAACTGGGAGAAAACGTTGTTCCATATTTCCATATAGCGGTCGCAATCGCACCCCGGCTTGCAATCGGGGCTGCCGCAGCCGTATTTTTCGCCGCGGTCAAAGTATATTTCGCTGCAGGGTCCGCAAGGGCCTGTACCGTGCTCCCAGAAGTTATCCTCTTTGCCGAGCCTTACAATGTGGCTTTCGGGTACGCCTATTTTATCACGCCATATAGCGTAAGCCTCGTCGTCCTCCTCATAAACCGAGGGCCACAATAAATCCGACGGAATTTCCAGCACCTTGGTTAAAAATTCCCATGCCCACTCTATTGCCTGCTCCTTAAAATAATCCCCGAAAGAGAAATTACCGAGCATTTCAAAATATGTGCCGTGGCGCGCGGTGTGCCCCACACGCTCAAGGTCGGGCGTTCTTATGCACTTCTGGCAGGTTGTAACCCGCTTTGAGGGCGGCGTTACCTCGCCCGTGAAGTATTTTTTCATAGGCGCCATACCCGAATTTATAAGCAGCAAAGACTTATCGTTATTAGGTACTAACGAAAAGCTTTTCAGCCGCATATGCCCCTTTGACTCAAAAAATGAAAGATATTTTTCGCGCAGGTCGTTAAGCGAAGTCCACTCCATAAATATACATCCTTAAATAAACATAATTTAACTTATATATTATATACTCAACGCTTTTGTTTGTCAATCCCGCCGTTTAGGTTATTTCAATTTTTCGGAAAATATGATAATATAAGGGAAATAGCATTTTTAGTTGTATAAGAAGTGAGGGGGCGGTTTTGTGAGCGGCGAAGATAAATACCGACTGTTTTTAAACGGAGACGAAGACGCATTTGACAGAATAATGTGCGAATATTTCGACGGGCTTATATTCTTTATAAACAGATATGTAAACGACCCGCACACCGCCGAGGATATTGCCATAGATGTATTCGCCTATATAGCGGAAAACAGGCGGAAATACAATTTTAAGGTATCGCTTAAAACCTATATTTATATGATAGGCAAAAGCCGCACGCTCAACCTTATAAAGCACCGCAAAAGGCACGCCGCCGAGGAATTACACGAATATATATCGGCAGAAGATTTATCACCCGAAAACGCGTTTTTAAAAAGCGAACAGGCGCGCATTTTAAACGCCGCATTATTAAATCTGCCGCCCGATATGCGGGCGGCGGTGCATTTGGTTTATTTTGAGGGACTTTCATATAAGGAAACTGCCGAGATTTTAAAAAAATCGGCAAAGCAGGTTGATAATTTGCTATGCCGTGCAAAAGCGGCTATGCGAAAAGAGCTTGAAAAGGAGGATATACTGTGAAAAGCTTTGAAGAAAGAAAGGCGGAGGTCTGCCGCCGCCGCAAAATTATTGCGGAAAAGCGGAGAAAGAAAAATAAATTACTGCTTTGCGCCGCTCCCGTAATTATCGCGGTCAGTATAATTATCACCGTGAATTTTTCCGATATTTTTTCGCTTAACAGTGCAAAAAACGAAAGCACCGACAGCAGCACATTATCCCCCGATACCGATTTACCCACGCTTGAAATAAGCGCGCCTGACGGCGGCTACGGCTATGAAGGGTACCTTGCGCACGATATTTCGGAGCTTGTGAACGCAAACCCGTGGAACGAGAATATTTCACTTGCCGCGCTGCCTGTTTTCAGGGTTAAAAACGATACATCCGAAAATAAATTAAAAGAGCTGATAACCGCCACCGCCGAAAAGCTGAATTTAAAGGGCTTTAACAGCTTTACAAACGATGGCGGCGCTGTATTTTCCGACAGTGAAAGCATAAAAATCACGGCAACCGATACGGATATTGCCGTTTATTTTAAAAAAGCCGAAAAGCTGCCTGAAAAGTATAATTTCGGGTATTATGCATCATACAAGGATATGAAAAAAAGCGCCGGATATTTAAAGAATAAATACAGCGCTTTATTTAAAGACGGAAAGTATATTTTGAATTTATACGGCGGCGACTGCGATATTTACGGCAGGCGGACATATTATATCAGCTTTTATAAGGACAGCGATGATATAGTTCAAAAAATCATAAATTACAATTTTTATAAAACCCGTTTCACCCCGAATGATAACGGTGAATTGGAGCAAATAAGCACCGATTTACCTGATCTCGGCGATAAAATCGGGAATTACCCCGTTATATCCCCCGATAAGGCAAAGGAGCTTTTGTATGACGGGAAATATGTTACTTCCGCCCCAAAAGCGATTAAAAAAAGCGATAAAACAGCGCAAACCGAGCTTGTTTATCGGTTTGCGCCGTGGGAAAAGTATTATATACCCTATTACCGATTTTTGGTGGCGGAAGAAAGCACAGGAAATGAAAATTTAGAAAAGCAAGGCTTTAAATGCTACTGCGCATATTATGTTCCCGCCGCCCAAGAAAAATATATAGCAAACATGCCGCTGTGGAACGGTGCTGTCAACTGATCTGTTTTAATATTTCTGCAACCGTTTCCTCTGCGTTGCCGCTTTTCACCGTTATATCGGCATATTTTTTATAAAGCGGCAGTCTTTCGTTATAAACGCTTCCAAGCGTTTCGCCCCGCCGCATTGCAATACCGCGCGTTGTGATATTGTTTATGCGGCGCTCTATTTCTTCAAGCGGCACATCAAGAAACACCGTCTTACCGCCGCTTTTAAGCTTTTTCATAGCTCTTTCGCCGAAAACCGCGCTGCCGCCCGTTGCAACCACCGAATTTTCGAAATCCGCTGCGGCAATTACTTCCTCCTCGGTTTTAAGAAAGAAATCAAGCCCGCCGCAGTCTATTATTTCCTGCAGCTTTTTGCCGGTTTCCTGCTGAATTAAAAGGTCGGTATCCGAAAACCGCATACCAGCCGCCTTTGCCAGCAAAACGCCCACCGTGCTTTTGCCCGAGCCCGGCATACCTATTAAAATTATGTTCCCGCTCATCAGTTTTTAAGGCTTTGCAGGGGGGCGGGTATGCGCCCCGCGCGGTCGATAAACTTCTTCGGGCTTTTTTCAAGGTTTACGCGCATTATCGGTCCCGAGCCCAAAAGCCCGCCGAAATTAAGCTCCTCGCCCGCCTTTTTGCCTATTGCGGGAATCACCCTTACCGCCGTGGTTTTTGAGTTGACCATACCTATAGCCGCCTCGTCCGCAATTATTGCGGAAATAACCTCTGCGGGGGTCTCGCCGGGAATTGCAATCATATCAAGCCCGACAGAACAAACCGCGGTCATAGCCTCCAGCTTTTCAAGCTGCAAATCGCCCGAGCGCGCTGCGGCTATCATGCCCGCGTCCTCTGTAACGGGAATAAACGCGCCCGAAAGCCCGCCGACGGAGGAAGACGCCATAACGCCGCCTTTTTTAACCGCGTCGTTAAGCAGAGCCAGTGCCGCGGTAGTGCCGTGCGTTCCGCAGGTTTCAAGCCCCATTTCTTCAAGAATATGCGCTACCGAGTCGCCCACCGCGGGCGTGGGGGCTAACGATAAATCCACTATACCGAAAGGAACGCCGAGCCGCTTTGAGGCTTCTGTTCCCACAAGCTGACCCATACGGGTTATTTTAAACGCCGTGCGCTTTACTATTTCGGCAACGCTTCCGAGGTCAACATTCGGGTACTTTTTAAGCGCCGCCTGAACAACGCCGGGACCCGAAACGCCCACATGCACCACGCAATCGGGCTCGCCCACGCCGTGGAACGCGCCCGCCATAAATGGGTTATCCTCAACCGCATTGCAGAATACAACCAGCTTTGCGCAGCCTATGCAGTCGCGGTCGGCGGTTTTTTCGGCGGTCTCGCGCACAATTTCGCCCATTAGCTTTACCGCATCCATATTTATGCCCGATTTTGTAGAACCTATATTGACCGATGAGCAAATGTTTTCGGTAGTGTCGAGCGCCTCGGGAATTGAACGTATAAGCGCCTCGTCCCCCGCCGAAAAGCCCTTATGCACAAGGGCGGAGTAGCCGCCTATAAAGTTTACGCCCGTAGTGTCCGCCGCGCGCTGCAGCGTTTTGGCGTAAAGCACGGGGTCGCCGCCGGTGGCGGCAAGCATTGATATGGGGGTTACGGAAATTCGCTTGTTTATTATCGGAATACCGTATTCCCGCTCTATATCCTCGCCGGTCTTGACAAGGTTGCCGGCGAGTCTTGTTATCTTCTCATAAATTTTATTGCAGGAGCTCTTTATATCCGAATCGGCGCAGTCAAGCAGGGAAATTCCCATTGTCACCGTGCGGATATCAAGATTTTCCTCGGAAATCATATTTATGGTTTCCATTATATCGTTAATATTAAGCATTGGGGCAGCTCCTTTTTTTATATGCGGTGCATTGAATTGAAAATATCCTCGTGCATTACGCGAATATCAAGCCCTTTGCCTACGCCCAGTGCCTTCATTTTATCCGAAAACTCCGCAAACGTGCAGTTAAGCCCGTCAATTTCCGTAAGCATTACCATTACGAACATATCCTGCAAAACCGACTGCGTAATGTCAACTATATTAACATTGCACTCCGAGCACACCGCGCTAACTTCGGAAATTATTCCTACCGCGTCCTTACCTATAACCGATACTACTGTTTTCATTGTTTTTCACGCTCCTGACGGTTCCCATTTTACCACATTTCCCCTTTAATATCAAGGTATAAATACACTGCCGATGTAAATTTAAATGTCGTTCCCGTGGAAGTATTTGACAGCGTCAGCACAAATATGCTACAATGTATTTATATTAAACACATTGTGGAAAACCCGAATTTTATTAAAGAGGCTATAATTATGGATTTATTAAGGAGAAAAGAATGTTATTTGCAATAACAAGAATAATTTTAGGTATAACGATTTTCATTATCGGCTATTTTTTAATCGGTAAAATCAAATCAATCAATGCCTTCAGGAAATTAATAATTACTTTTATGCTGACTATAATATTTACAACATTATCTGCTTTAATTCCGTTAGAAAATGTATTTGTAACTTTTTCATCCCCCGAGTCAGCCTATAATTATAATCATTCAGGAAAAGTAAAGTTAATTGTTAACGGCAGCAAAACCGATTTCATAGTGGGAGAAAAAAACAACACTGATGTTTATTTAATTGTACCTAAGTCGGACAACGGCTGGAAACAAGGTCTGGGTCTTGACACAAAAAGAATATGTGATAAAATATCCGATGGAATTACTGTTTATGTCTATCAGTACAAAAACACCGATGATTACTACATTGTTTTACTGAATACAAACGGCGGACCGCTGGATATAACAGATAATAATAATTCCGAATTTATATATTCAGAAAGTGCTAATAGCATTTTAAACAAGACATTTTACACTTATTATGCCTATCTAAACAGTTTCAACCGTCAATATACATTAACAGTTAACGGCGAAAACGTTTCGCTGTTTAATTAAAAACATATCGGCAAAAAAAGACCGTACCCTCTGCCTATACTTGGGGTACGGTCTTTTTACTTCACAAATTAACTATAGCGAACCGATTTAGGGTATGACGCAAGCGGAAATTTAACTTCACTTAACGGTTATACCTTTACTTGGAGCGGCAGAAGACTGACCGCTGCCGTAAATGCAAATACCAATATTTCGTATACCTATAACCATAACGGTATTCGTACAAGCAAAACAGTAAACGGTACAACAACTTATTATGAAGTTGACGAAAACAATAATGTTGTAAAGCAGTATGAGCTTGTAAACGATGCGGAAACTAATGTTATTGAGTTCGTTTATGACAGCAGCAATTCACCGATATATTTCACTTATAATAATGCAACATATTATTATGAGAAAAACTTACAGGGAGATATTGTTGCCATACTTGACGGCAGCGGCAGTATTAAAGCACTCGATAGAGGGAGATTTTAACCGTGTTGCGGTATCTGAGGTTGAAAACCTCGCCGACGGAGACGGCTCGGGCAGGGTGCAAAGATAATGAATAAAGCCGGATAAAGTGCGACCCCATCGGAGCTACAGACCGAAGGCACAAAACAAATTAAACTTATTTATATTGAAAAAGAAGAACTGATGCGCTATAATATAAAAGTCGTATCAGCTCTTTTCGTATTTTCGGAAAAACTGTATACCTTACAATAATCAAATACTTATAAAATAAGGAGATATGGGAATAAATGAAATTAGGAATGGTAATTGCCGAACCGCGTTTCATATGTCCCTATAACTCCTTAAAATCTCATAAAACCCGATAGTACTGCGGGTTTGAAAAAAATCACTTTAATATATCTTTATACTTCCCTATGCAAGTCCACACCAAAATGGTGTAGTAAATGGTGAAGTAAGGTTTATGTTAAAAACGAAAAAAGAGCCTATGCAATAAAATCGGATATGATAAAATTACCCCCACATTAAAAATGCGGGGGGATTGTTATTATTCAACCTCAATTTGGAATGCATCAGTAATTCCGTAAATATCAAGCAACTCTTTAGCGTAAACTCTGGCTCTGTCGGAGCTTAAGCAGCTTTCAACGAATACACCGGAATTTTTAATTTCGATTGGGTCAACAAGCTTATCCTTGGATACGGAAATAATTGGATCTTTTTCGGGATAGTTCTTTTTTGAAGTTGATTTATGTATAGAATTATTCTTGGCAATTTCCGACATCAAATTATTATCATAATCAAAAGCAAGCTCGCAAATCGTGGTGAAAAAGTTCTTCCACGATACAACAGAAATAACTTTGCTCTCAAAAAGAATTTGTCTGACATTAGTTCCGGACATTGGCGTTGAAATATCAGATAATGAATATAATCCTGCGGAAAACTCTTCCGAAACGGTTTTAGTTTGGTAAGGACGAGTCCTCTTGAGCGGCGATGTAATTGCGGAACATGCCCTGTCTGAAATATCTTGATTTCTTTGCTTTATTTCATTTTCGGTCCATTTTTCGTATCTTGAAATCTGGGATGTGATATTAAACTGAACATCTTTTATTTGATTTAATTTTAAATTCCACGGCTTGTTTGAATTGACAGAGTTATATCCCAAGGACATAGGAGTAAGGTTGCCTATGCAATTCAAATATGTGTCATAGATTCTGTCAGCCTGTTCTTTGCCACCCAAATTATCTATCCACCAAGAGGATAGTTTTTGCGGCATCAGATGTTCAACGGTTACTTCTTTCAACGGCACCGAGATGTTTTTTGTTTCATAATCTTCAATTCTTAAAAGTAACGCTCGCGCATAATTAGTATTAACAGACTTCATAAGCGCTTCTTTAAACTCCATATCATCCGGAAATCTTCCGGAGACCGCACTGCTGTTTGAAAGTTCAAACAAAATTGTTTCATAGCTTAAAGTAATTTCTTCCGAGTTTAATTTTTCAAGCAATTGATTAACAACCGAACGAAGCGCGCCGCCGCCGCCGGATGGAGCTACTATTCTGTATCTGATCATAAAGTCAACAAGCAATCTCAGAATTTTCAGCAGCTCGGGTGTGTTTGTATTAAAAAGTCTGTCAAACAGATACATATATAAAGAGTATAAATCATCTGTTCTTAAAAGATTCAGATACGAGAGTTCTTTATTGACTTTTTCACTCGGCGAACATTCAAATTTAATCCATTGAAAGAATGTGGAGAAGTGCCTTAGACTGTCTAATATTTCGGTGTGAGTAGCGCTGGTTTCATTAAAATGCTCTTTAAACATTTTATATATAGCGTCATCCGGAACGTCATCAAAAACGTTCATTATCAAATAGTCCCGCGCAAACCGAGAAATATTTTCGTTCTTAACATTGGTTTCTATCGGTATCCAATAATTTTTATATAGGTCTTCCTGTTCTTTGGAAGAATTGGCAAGCAATAAATAATTTCGTATCAAATCGGCGGAGGTAAGCTTTTTCCCGGTTGAATTGATTTTTTCAAAAATGGTTTGGACTGCATTCAAATCGTTGCTTATTTGAAGGTTTACATCCACCACTTCCAATTTAGTAATGGTATCATAGATTATTTTAGGCTCAATATCGCACTTATTTAATAATTCTACAAATCTCTTATAGTTTTTTACAATATTGCTGTCCTGATGAGCTTCGTTGACCTTGCCGTCAATAACAGAAATAAAATCGTCGGAATCGTAAGAGGTTTGTTTTAATCTGATCCGATAATTTTCCATGTTTGTATCGTTTTTCAAATAGCGAATGTTTATACTCTGCTTTATTGCTTCATCCTCGGCGACATCTCTTATAGCGCACAAAAGTAACAGTATTGTTGTGACGCGCTGTTGACCGTCTACCAAAATAAATTCGCTGTATGCGGCACCGCCGTTTTCACCCGAATAATAGATGACATTTCCGAGATAATGAGTTTTTTTAGTTTTATAAGCAGTTATAATATCGTCAAACAGTTCATCGCACTGCTCATGGCTCCACTCATAGTTTCTTTGAAACGGAGGGATTATAAAACATTTATCTAATCCGCCTATTAAATTTAAAATGGTTTCTTCCCTTGCTCGCATAGTATTATCTCCTTTTGATTTTTTAACTTCTGTCGATATTATTAGCACATATAGATTCCGATTTCCACACCATAATATAACAAATTTCTCAATTAAATATTGGCGTTTTATAATGCTTTTACATTAATATTATGATTTACAACGCAAATCGACCGGGTATCTTTAGAGTATAATAAATTACGCAAAACATCTAACTGTCAGAGTCCTCTTCTTCTTCCGTTGTTCTCTCATCGGGGAGCGCTTCATCTTCGTTGTCCGTTTCGCCGTCTTCTTCATCGTCCGTATTAAACGGATTGTTCGGGTCCTGTGCGGTTGCAATTAAAAATTCCAGCGCGTCAACCTTGCCGTCGCCGTTTAAATCAAAAAAATTTTTCATAAAATCACCTGTTCCGATTTTTAAAATTATAATTCACTGAAAGTATGCAGTATACAAAAATATATGCTGAATACCGCCACAACCGTTCTTAAAATTTTGAAAAAAAGAGCAATTTCCGTATTTAAAGAGCTTATTGAAAAGGACAGCGCAATAGCAATCATTCCTGGCCAATACTCTAAAAAAGCATATATAAAAAATTGAACTCCGTGCCGCTCGCGGTGCTCGTGCTTCGGCTTGTATTTTAAATACTTAAAGGTTTTTTTAAAAACTCCGGGGGCAAATACAATGAAAAAGGACGCATAAATCGCTAAAGAAATCCGACCCAACCCGCAGCCGCTCAAAAAGGCTGTGGCTATAAGACCAACCGAAATAAGAATGCAAGCGCATTGCCATATGTAGAAAGCGCCGTTTAAGAAAATTTCGGTTTTTTCAAACTCCGCATTTTCCGGTTCACGCTCATTTATAAGCCAAAGCAAATATCTCAATTAAATACATCCCCTATGCCGCCGATTTTATTTCGGCGGCATTTTTAATTTCAAAAAGCTCGTTTCTGCTGAGCGTCTGATTTTTTATAAGAGCCTCAACAATGCTGTCAAGCATTTCGCGGTTTTCGGTTATTACGGCTTCGGCCTTTTTGTCCGCTTCGTTAAGCTTTTGCAAAAGCACCTCTGAAACCGTTTCTTTAATTTTTTCCGATACTATATTGCCCGGGTGCATATTTACGGCAAGCACAACGCCGTCATAACCGTATGCCGCCTGACTTAACGTTAAAAAACGTATTCTTGCCGCGGCGCTGCGTAGGTCTGAATCAGAGCCGACGGAATACTCCCCATAAATCACCCGCTCCGCAACATGACCCGCAAGCAGCACCGCCGCCTCATTTTCAATCTGGCTTACCGTGCCTATACCGTCCTCGGGATTTATAAACTGAATATGCCCGCAGCTTTCCCCCTGCGGCAGAATACTGGCGCCGTACAGACAATCGGGGGCTAATTTCAGCGCCAAAAGCGCGTGCCCCGCCTCGTGAACAGCGATTCTTTTCAGCATTAGCGGGTCTTCCGATGGGTCCTTCTCTCCGCCATCAAAGGCGAATTTGTTCATTATAATGCGTATATCGGAAATATCAATGCAAGGCGTTTCCTTTTCCGCTGCCAAAATACCTGTTTCGTTCGCAAGGCATTCAATTTTTGCGCCGGTGTACCCATAGGTAATTTTTGCAATATACCCGTAATCGACGTCATTCTTCATCCTCAGCCTGTCGAAATACTCTTTAACTATTAACCGCCGCGTCGTCTCGTCCGGAGCCTCTATGTGCAGCCGGCGGTCAAATCTTCCCGGGCGCAGCAATGCCTCGCCTATAGAGTCGGTGTCGTTGCAGGTGGCGGCAACAAGCACATCGTCCTCCTCGTTAAGACCGTCAAGCTCCTGCAAAAGCGCTTTCTTTATGCTGTCGTTCATTTCCATCATAAAGCTTTCGCTTGTTCCGGCAATTTTATCAAGCTCATCAAGCAGTATAACCGCCGGAGCGGAATTTTTCGCTCTTTCAAAAACCGCCTTAAGCTCGTTTACGGCGTCCTCCTCGCAGCAGTTTGCCGCTCGCAGCTCTATAAGGCTTATCCCGTCTGCCGCAATAGATTTCGCAAGCACCGTTTTGCCCACGCCCGGCTCGCCGTAAAGCACAATTCCGCGCGGTATTCTTATTCCGTATTTGCGGTAGCGCGCTGAATTTTTAAGCATTTCGCGCAGCTGTGCAATTTCCTTTCGTTCCTTCTCATACCCGACAATTCTACCCATATAATTCCTCCGTTATGTCAATTGTTCATCCGTTTCCGACTGTTCTTCATTCTTTGCCGAGCGCTTATTTTTAGAAGAAAGATACCGCTGATATCTTTTATCCGTTGTTTCATCATACCGGTAGCACGGATTTATTTTTACCGCCGTGCAGGCAGCTGCTCCGAACAGCAAAACGGTAAACCCGCCGAAAAACATAAGCGCCGTGCCGATATTGTTTATTGATCTGTACTGAGCGTTTATTACCTTTTGCATATTATCGTTTACCGCCGCTACGCCCTCGGCGGTGCGCCCGGTGTTGATTGCCGCGTTTACGGTCGCGTCATAAATATATGTATAAAAGTCCGCGCCGAATATTGCCGAGCTTCCTCCGCCCGCGCTGCCGGTGCTGCTTGAAAGCGCCGGGGCGGAAGCCTTGCTCATTTTGTGTCCCGTAAAAGCCGTGAACCCGCCGAAGGCAATCCCCAATACGGCTACTGCCAATAACGCAAGGTTTACGGTTCTTTTTTTCTCACTGAATTTTTTCATAATGTTTTTCTCCCTGTTTTTAAAAAATTTATCCGCTTATGCGGCAAGCTCCCAATAATTATCCTTTTCGTAGGGCTTGAGGGTATTCATATACTTATCATAATTGCGAATTTCATAAGCCGTAATAAGCATTCCGGAATTGTCAAAAATAAAGCAGCTCTTAGAGTGGACCTTAAGCACCGTGTTTGAGCTGTGCCTGTGCTTAATGCCCAGCAGCAGCTTTTTCATCGGTCCGGTAAAGCAATCCGCATTTTTCCCGTTTCGCCACACGCGCTCTGCCGTTACGTAGCAGGCGTCAATTTCACAAATTCCGTATCTTTCCTCTAACCGTTCTATGCTGTGCATACTCAGCTTGACTGTACCGTTCATTTTCAATCGCTCCTTTTTTTATGTTCAAAACAGTTTGTAAGCGGTTATTCCCTGCCGTTTCTCCCCCCTGCAATAAAATATTAACACAATTAAAGAGATTCCGAAAGGGCAAAAAATGTCCTAATCGGAATCTCTTTAATTTTACATCCAAATAAAATGGGACGCCGTTTTTTATGCCCCTAAATAAGACCTTTATACAGAACTACAGCCCCCATTTAAGGAGGGCTGTAGTTCTAGGTAAAATGGCATATGAAAATGCAAATTGGGTTTTAGAACCCCCCATTTAAGGAGGGCTGTAGTTCAAAGCATTTGCTGAATTACAGCAAGCAATATTGTTTTAGAACCCCCCATTTAAGGAGGGCTGTAGTTCTAGTGATGGTTTTGTATCTTCTTGTTGTGAGTTTTAGAACCCCCCATTTAAGGAGGGCTGTAGTTCGATGTATCTTATAAATTCAATTTTATATATTGTTTTAGAACCCCCCATTTAAGGAGGGCTGTAGTTCTATTATTTCGCTCATTATTTATGTTATGTTGTTTTAGAACCCCCCATTTAAGGAGGGCTGTAGTTCTCCTAATTACACAATGAGTAATCAAGATTGTATTTATTATATATCACATTTACATAAAAGTCAATACCTTTATACCGAAATATAAATATGCAAATGCTTTTAACACTGTAAGGGTGACATACATCATCTTCACCGTAGTAGATGATGTATGTCATTTTAACGTTGAAATAGTCGGCGAAATCGGCAACAAGGTCAAGCTTGTTGACCCCGTCGGTCAGCCACCGAGCCACAGTTTTGTCGTCCACCAAAAAATCATCTGCTAATTTTCTGCGGCTGACAAATTTGTTTCTTCCAACATTGTCATAGAGAAAAGCCGCCACACAGCGTGCGGGGTTTCTCCCTCCAAAGCTTTGTTTCATAATAATACTCTCCTTTGTTAATAAAAATAAAACCGGTGAATTTCGATTTTCATATTATAACAAGAGTGGGTAAAAATTACTGACAAAGCATTTTGGCTTTTCAAGGCAGATACGGCAATGACAAAAATGGCGTCATCGCCGCATCTGTGCGCTTTGGGCCTTTCGGGCCTCATAAACGCTTTATTAACAGGATAAACGGTTATACACCCACCTGTATCCCGGAAGATATAAACGGCATTACCAAAGACGCAAACATCGGTATGTAAAGGGTCATGTCTGCCTAAAATATCATCAAGATACTTACGCTTTTTACCCGTAAAATCATCAGGGCGCTTGCCCTTTTGATACGCGCGCAAAGCAGTGCTTTCGGCCTTTTGATGGGTAAGACCCAACCGTGAAGCCGCCCTTTCAAGGTAGTGTTCTGTGCAATATACGCCCAAATAAGTGTTCTGCATAAAGATTTCCTCCAAACAATAATTTTAATTATTGCCCAAACGGTTAAATTTGAACAAATTCGTCAAATAAAAACCTTGCTTTATTCAGCTTTCACATTTAAAAAGGCATATATATTAAACCGTTCCCGGTTAATAACAAATAAAAGAGTTTTAACGAACACGAAATTTCCGTGAGTATTATAAGCGCAATATTATAAAAACGCACAAATAAGCTTATTTATATAATAGCACACCTTTATAATGAAATCAAGCACTTTTCACTCAACCACAATTAAATCGTCACAGAAAAAATGGACATCAAATTCTTCACCGCTTAGCGAGGTGAGCTTGGAAAAGCCTGCAACCGTGAGCGGCAATATCATTACGCTGCCCTCTTTAGGATTATTGCGCTTTATATCCTCAATATCATATTGAGTAGCTTCGGTTGTTCTTTGCAGCTTTACGTAAACCGATTCCTGCAGGCAGATAAAGCCGACAGATTTAATATACTTCATAAATTTTCTGTATTCGCGTTTTTGCGGCAAGGTTACCGAGGGAAGATCGAAAAGCAATAGTAAAACTCCGCTGTTTTTCATATCAAGCTCCGTTTTTAAATATCTCATTGCAATTTGGTAATTGCTTTAATATCAATTCCACATAATCTTCAATTGCCGAAATGACTTTTGTATTTTTCCCGTTATACTTTATATCGGAATAAATACAGGATATTATTTCCTTCTTATAAAAGAAATCAAGCTCGCGATTTTGATTTTGAAAAACAACGCCGTCTATAATCGGACGAAAAGGCTCCATCAAATCACATGAAAGATTATACGGGTTATTGTCGCTTTTATGATTTATCCCGATTGCGGTATGATACCCATGAATAGAAACAAATCTGTTTACCGCCGAAAGCAAAATTGCATATCCGTAATTAAGCGCATGGTTTATGCTGCTTTCCGTTCTTCTGCGAAATTCATATCCGAAAAGTGCATTAAAATATACCCTTGCCGCTTGAGCCTCCCGGTTCGTCTTATCGCCGGGTTCAACATAGGAATAATAAATATTAAGCTTTTCAAAGGCAGATTGGTCTACATTTTCTATAAGGCAGGCTTGGGCTTTAATTTTATCCTTTACTATTTTTTGCCACATTAGATCCTTAGCATTTTCGTCCCATTTTATTTGTTTTTTAAAATTTGCCGTAATCATACTGTTTGCGTAATATGGTATTATTTCACACTGCGGAGTATGTTTTTCGTTACAAAAAATAGTTTTGATGTTTTTTGAGGTTAATTTGGAAAGCAAATTTGCGGAAAATAAAATTTTGCCCTCGTCTATAAGTAAAATACCGATTTGGTCCATTGGTATTCTGCCTAAATTCGCCTCTTTTTTTATCAGCAAACAATCATCCTTTGCCGACAATTCGCTGCCCGATTCAATAAGTACCGTTCTCCAACCGTTTTTTGTCAATACGCATCCTCCTCTGTAAGCAGACAATTTTGTCTGCTTACAGTATAACACGGCAGATCATACGGGAAAAGGGCAAAAAATGTCCTATTTTTCAATCTTCAAAACCTTTTTTTAGTTTTTCGCGTTTGTCATTTTTATCAAACAGGGCGTCAATGGAAAGGTTTTTAAATCTCGGCAGGTTATAGCCGAACGGGACACAAAGCGCTTTAACAAAATCCTTTGAGTAACCGTGATATTTGAGCAGGTCATTATTATATTTTACGGTTTGTTCCTTAAGCATTTCGCACTTCTCTTTAATATTCCTTTGGGTTATATAGTGGTAAATTTCAAAATACGAATCGAATTGTTTAAGATCATTCAAGTATTTATCCGCATTTCTTAATGCCTCTAAGTGTTCAGCCGTATTTCTGAACGTTCTTATGGCTGTTTCATCGGAATTTGCGAGATTTACGGTCAAATATGCCGAAGCGCGCGGATTTATCCAACCATTATCAATAAAAAGCTTGACAAGTCCCGTGTAGTGTCCCTCATCAAACTTTCCGGTAGGCTTTAATTCACCGTTAATTTCAAAGAGTGACCTGTCTTTTTCCAAATTGTAAAATGCAGAGTAATACCTTGAATTTACATAAACCAGATTTTTAAAGAACAAATAGCAAACAGTAAGATACAAACGAATAATGCTTTTGTATTTTTCCTTTTGCGCGTTTGCTTTTTTCTTTTCCTCCGGCAACATATTTCTATCCGCCTGCTGTATAACTCCGTTAAACTGCATTAAGTTTATTTTCCCTATTGCTTCAACAAGCTTGTCCGACATTCCGTCATTATAATATCGCTCGCTCGCGCCAAAGCACGAATTATAATACCTTAAAATTTGCTCTTGAGGAATATCCTTTATTGCAAATTTAACCAACGCCTTATTGTTGGAAAATGCTTTCACCGAGCTTGTGTCAGTATAACGGGTCAAATACTTAAACCGATTAGAATCCACAACATTGTTGCGAATAAAGTTTCTGAATCCTTTTTCCTTTTTTGAAGCACTTTTATCAAACAGTGTATCAAAATATTCTTCGAGTTCTTCCTTACTGCGGTTATCGCCGAGAATCCTTGCTGCCTCTACAAACATTGCTCTTTTTGAAGAAGCACCGGGCGCTTCCATGCGTGCAAAGCTATTCATTGCCGACAGCTCGGAGCATATCTCTGCGCTGTCAATAAACATTTTGCGTTCTTCGGAAAAATGAGTACATACCGACTGAGATTTTAAAACCTCAATAAAGCTTGCAATATTATCAAATTTATTTATAAGGGTGGTTACAAGATCGTTGATTTCTTTCCCATCCATAAAAAGGGTCAGGGTATAAATCCATTTGGTAAAATAATGCGCGTTTTCGCTGATGGGGTGCCAATCTTTGCCTGTATTATGCAGCATTGAAGCGGTAATGGTACTGTCAGGTTGCATATTTCCTATTATTTTGCCGTTAAGCTTGGGTAAAATTTTTTTAATCCGCTCTAAAATACCGCTTTTTACCAGGTTTATGCTCTCATTTAGATATATTTTTTTCTTCTGTTCATCATCCGCGGCGGCTCTTAGGTATTTAACCAAATCGGACACCTTGGCATTATTTTTGTTATAATAATCATAAATAATATAATCTGCCAAACGGTTAAGTCTTGAGCGAACAGAATCAAATTTTTTATTTGAGATTTTGTCAAATTCCTTTATATACTTATTACTGTCATGATTTGCAAAAAGCAATTCGCGCAGCTCTTTTACGGAAAATCCCAAATGTTTATAATTTTTTCTTACTACAAAATCATAATAATCCTTTACAAATTTTGTTTTTTCGTCTCTTGACTTTATTCCGAGGACTTCACATAAAATCACAAAATCCTTTGCGGAATTTTTAATAAAGGAATTATTAAGATGCTCAACCTTTTTATTAAAGTTTGCATCTAAAACCTTTTTCATTCCGGTTAATGCCATATGTACCTTTTTATTATATAGCTTTTTATATAGCTCTTCATTATCCAGGTTGTACATAATAACAGAAGTACCGTCAAAATCCTCTGCGTCGGAACTCTTTGCTCTGTTCCTATCTAAATAATGCGCCGAAAAATTGCGCGCAGTGGAAAGAAGCATAAATGTATAATATATTTCTTCATTGCTTTTAATTTTGGTTTTAGTTATTTTAGCCGAAGTATCCTCCGGTGTATTATAAAATGCCGAACCGAAATATGCAAGCTGAGGAATTTTTTTCACTCGATCCAAATCAAATTTTTTCTTGTTGACTAAATTGTTTTTATATGTTTCAAATGATTTAAGATTTGTTGAGGTAAGATAACGATACCTTTTTTGCAGAGGGTGTTATCTTACCTCTTTTTGATGTATGTTAGATAGCAT
>OHBM01000763.1_pt1 | contig 25335 bp, 19 predicted proteins | sample 1577251 | NCBI WGS metagenome assembly OHBM01 (sample SAMEA3541557, study PRJEB24748) | human gut metagenome | biome: human gut; feature: human-associated habitat; material: faeces | place: China | collected 2012 | reverse complement strand
CACAGGCTTCTTCCAACGCACAGGATGGTATCAGTGCAGTACAGACCGCTGAAGGCGCTCTGAACGAAGTTCAGGATATGCTGCAGAGAATGAACGAACTGGCTGTAAAGTCTGCAAACGGAACCAATTCCGAGACAGATAGAACCTACATTCAGAATGAAATCGATCAGTTAACTACTGAAATTGATCGTGTATCTGAGACAACAAAGTTTAATGAAACCTATCTGCTAAAAGGTGATAAAGCTGTAAATGCATATAAATTTAAATATGCGAACATGACAGCGCGGCAAGCGACAGCAACTGGTGTAGCTGGAACAACTTTTACCACTGCCCCGACGATCACTTTTGAAAACGCATCCACAAGTGAAATTGCTGAAGAACAAAATGCATTAATGAAAGAATTAACAAAAAATGGCGTTGCCGTTTCACAAGCAAAGGGTGCAACAACAGTAAGTTATTCCGTTGCAGGGTATGATGTTACTGCAGATGGAAAGATCAGTAAAAATGGACACCTGCTTGCAACGGTTACTGCAACGGCAGCAACTAAAGACGACGCTAATGATCGTACAGAAAACCTCAAGTTTACAGCAGGTGATACTGCAAGAGCTGCTGGAAAAGCACAGTATTATGATGCTGATGGTAACAAAATAGCTGCTAATGGTTTAAATGATTATCTTCAGACAACTGATGGAACTGTTATTTCTCCGACTGGCAAGAAGTTGTATGATGCAGTTGGTAATGAAGTTGCTTTTGATACTGATGCAGTTGCTGCTGAGACGACCAAGGGAGCTTTAACACTTAAATTACATGTTGGGGCGGATGCCACTGATAATAATCAAATATCTGTTGCAATTGATGCGATGAGTGCTGACGGTCTTGGTGTTGCAGGCTTAAAGGTTGACGGTTCTGATGATACCAACGCTAAAGATGCAATTGATACAATTAAGGCTGCAATCCAGAAGGTTTCCACCCAGCGTTCCGCACTTGGTGCAGTTCAGAACAGACTTGAGCACACCATCAACAACCTGGACAACGTTGTAGAGAATACCACCAGCGCAGAGAGCCAGATCCGTGATACCGATATGGCTACTGAGATGGTTAAATACTCCAACAACAACATCCTGGCTCAGGCAGGTCAGGCTATGTTGGCTCAGTCTAACCAGTCCAACCAGGGCGTACTGTCTCTGTTACAGTAATCTCTGTAAAAGGTTCATAACTAACGTAATACAAGAGAAGCCGGTGCTGATGCATCGGCTTCTTTTAATGTTACATCTTCCAAATTAATTTCATAGGAATCTCATAGTATAAGCGTTTTTTATTTTGTCAGAAATGGAAAAAAAAGATTGAAAAACATAAGAGTTCATGTTGGATTTTATTCAGAAGAATTTTATTAAAATCAATTTGAATAAAATGTTTTTAATGAAGACGGCTTTTGATTCAGTAATTCTCAGATATATCAATTGTAAATAATTTTATTGACAGTAGTTCGGCTGACCGATATATTAATAAATAGGAGGGAAGCAGATGATAATTAATGATTTGCTTGAAAAAGAAAAAATGTCGAGGTATCGTTTGAGCAAGGAAAGCGGAGTTGCAATGACAACAATTACTGATATCTGTAATGGAAAAGCAGACCTTGATAAATGCACGGCAGGAACTCTGCATAAAATCGCCAAGGTGCTTAATGTAACGGTAGACTCAATATTGGAAAATAATAGTGCAGATAATATAGATTATAGATGTTCGTTTGAAACATTTAAAAGTAATACATGCCATCATGTAAAGGATATGGGTGATATAGATTTTATTATCGAAACACTTGAGACGGATGAAGTAAGAAAGCTTTATGAACGCAGATGGTGTAGAGAAGCTATGTATCTGCTGGCTATGATTGATTACTTGTCCAGGATGAACGATTTACCTCTTTGTACAAATTATAATGATATTCGCTCCCAGAAGCTTGAAAAATTATATTTTTCTGCAGGTGTTGAAGTGGCATATGCAGCGACGGGAGATGAACGTATAAAAGAAAAGGCACTTGCAAATGCGATACCGGAATTTATACAATTTAATATTGTAGAAAATGAGGTGCGAAATATTTGCTGATAAAAGCGAAAAAGAGAAATATTTTTCCCTTGCATCTCCCCCATAAATAGTATAAAAAAGCCCCAGTGTTGCAAACAAAATATTACAATAAAACGCACAACGGGGTGCATGCGCCTTTTTTGAGTCAGCCCTGAATTTTATGCTCGGTACCTGAGTCCCTTACGCCGCAGGATTGATATCCGCTGTCGGCATCTTCGTAGGTTAGAGAGCAGCAAGCAATGCTTCCGGTTCTAATAGATATTTTTGAAACGAATACGAGTGTAAAATAATTAACACCGAAGTCTCACACGCAAATGCAAACTCCGACGAAGGTGTTTTTCGTCTTATTGGGAGGGGCAAATTGATTTGTTACGATAAATTATGGTTAATGATGAAACAAATTAAGCCAATAATTGAAAGTAATGATTTTTCAGATTATGAATCCAATGTAACTGACCCGGAAATACTGAAAGTGCTTTCGGATTATCGGATTAAACGAGAGAATGCTGAGAAAGAGATGGGCAGTCCTAAATTATGAAAGTGGTGAAGTAAATGGAATTGGAGCTTAGCATAGAAGATTTATTAAATAAGCGAAGAGTGGAATCTGATAGGATCGAATTTAAAGCATCGTGGAATCCGGATGATATTTATCATAGCATTTGTGCATTTGCCAATGATTTTGACAATGTTGGTGGCGGATATGTTTTGATTGGTGTCGAGGAGAAAAACGGTGTTGCAGTTCGCCCGGTAAAGGGTTTGGAAGAATATGAGTTGGATACCATACAAAAGGAACTTTTGGGTTATAATAATACAATGATTCCGGCATATTTTCCACGTGTGATCATTGAACAAGTTGATGGAAAAAATGTTGTTGTATTGTGGGTGACACCTGGAGTGCAAAGACCGTATAAGGCACCAGAGCATGTTACTGCTAAGAAGGATAAAAAGTATTATTACTATATACGGTATGCGACAAGTTCGGTTCGTGCAAATGCGGAGCAGGAACGAGAATTAATTAATATGACAAACTACGCACCGTTTGACACGAGGCCTAATTTTGAGGCTACAGAGTCAGACATATCGGTTGCGTTGTTAACGGACCATCTCAATACAACCAAAAGCAAGCTGGCAAAGCAGATTGGAAAACGTGGTGTTATGGAAGTGCTTGGAGACATGCAGCTTCTTGTAGGACCACCGGAGCAGCTATGTATATCTAATGCGGCACTGATGATGTTTTGTGAGCATTTGGACAAATTCTTTCCATATACGCAGGTTGAAATTACAAAATTTCCGGAAGGTAGCATTAAAAATCCAAATAATTTTATTGAAGTGCCGGTTATCAAAGGCTCTGTGCCGACAATGATTAAAAGAACTATGGAAAAGCTACAGGACATGGTGATTGAGGAAAAGGTCACGAAAGTAGATTATCAGATGGAAGCCATTCGCCGGTACAGCTATCCGTATCAGGCGTTAGAGGAAGCTGTGGTCAATGCTTTTTATCATCGTGATTATCAATCCTATCAGGCAATAATCATAGAGATTGAACCAGATTGTGTTCGAATTATTAGTTATCCAGGTATTGACCGTTCAATCTCGCAAAAGACAATTGCTGAGGGAGAACGATTCAAATCTCGATATTATAGAAACAAACGATTGGGGGAATTTTTGAAGGAGTTAGATTTGACAGAAGGAAAATCTACAGGAATTCCTACTATACAAGAGGAACTTAGAGATAATGGTTCTCCTAAAGCGACATTTGAAACGGATGATGAAAGAAGAGCAGTTACTGTTGAGATACCTATTCATCCGGATTTCTTAATGGAACAAGGTGAACCCCAAAATGAACCCCAAAATGAACCCCAAAATGCGAAATCAGTGGAGGATGCTATTTTGCAGTTGATACGAATGAATAAGTATGTAACACGAGAGGAAATGGCGAGTCAGATAGAGGTTTCACTCAGTACGGTTAAACGTTCAATAAATAAATTGAAGACTAGTGGAATAATCGAATATGAAGGCCCGAGTAAAGGCGGATATTGGAGTATAAAGTGAGCAGGAAAATTATCCGGGAGTGCTTAATGGCGATAATCTTGCTGATGTTTTGAAAGCAGCAAGAGCAAAGAAGCAAGAGAAAAAAGAGAAGTAATTTTCCCTTGCATCTCCACCGCAAATAGTATAAAATAAACCCAGTGTTGCAAACAAAATATTACAATAAAACGCACAATGGGGTGCATGCCGGGAGGCATGCGCCCTTTTTTGTGTATACGATGAGCCAGGTACAGATTTGTGCTTGTGCAATAGCTGCGATTGTTACGCTATCTTGTAAACCGTGCACCCGAGTCCTTACGCTGCCGGATTGATATCAGCTGTCGGCATCTTCGTAGGTTCCGCGGTTTTCCCATCCGTTTCCGACGAAGTGGCCGTTGCATTCTCGGGGGAAGCCACCGGCGCATTCGTTGCATCCGGTGCGCCCGTAGCTTCCGGTGTAGCCTTAGGCTTTGCCTTTTCCAGCGATGCCTTCACCGCTTCCAGTAGCACCAGGGAAGTATACCTGGTCTCGGCGGAATAGGTCACCTGGCTTGGATCCTGCATCTCACAGAGTTGGTCGTTTAGGGATTCCATAGTGGGCTCTAACAGTGGATACATGGTAGTAAGTGTTTCGCTCGGATCGGCGAGGCTTACGGATGTAATGGCGTGGTCATTTACGATGACTTCCACGTTTGCAGTCTCACTGCCGAGGATCAGCTCCGTGGTATAGATTCCGGGGATATATGTATTGTCAGTACCGACAGACCCGGAGACGTTATCCAGAACAGCACCGGCATCGGCAACAGCTCCCGTGGAGGCATCCTCCGCATCAGAGAACTGTGATGAACGTCCGAGATCCGCCACATTGTCCGGCATAGCGGTAGCAGCAGTACCGTCAGGGGAATCCGGTGCCCCGGAGGAGGTATCCGCATCCTTTCCCGTTAACAATAACATTAACAGTAATATGACGAACAACACCCCCAGCGCGGCGAAGATTCCGGTATAGAGCAGTTCTTTTCTGCGAAGTACGACGATCTTTGTATTTGCACTCATTCTTGGGTCTCCTTGGAATGATGGGATGATCTTTATAAATAGTATGCGCAGGAGCTCCCACGTAGTACCGCAAATGAGGAGAACTTCGCATTGACAAGACAAAACAGGCATTGCTATATTTAGTGTAAGTATTTTTCACGGATGCGTCCGCCCCGTGGAAAAGGAGCAGACAGGCGGCGCAGAAACGAGGGTAACGATGAACAATTATACCAAGGAAGATATCATCCGTCTTGTGGAAGAAGAGGATGTGGAATTCATCCGTCTGCAGTTCACGGATCTGTTTGGCAATCTGAAAAATATTGCAGTGACAGCCAGCCAGTTAGACCGGGTGTTGAGCAATAAATGTATGTTTGACGGTTCGGCGATCGACGGATTTGCCAGAATCGAGGAATCCGATATGTATCTGTACCCGGATCTGTCCACGTTAGAGATCTTCCCCTGGAGACCCCAGCAGGGCAAGGTGGCGCGTATGATCTGTGATGTTTATCGCCCCAACGGCCAGCCTTTTGAAGGTGATCCCCGTTATGTGCTGAAGCGTGCGGTGAAGCAGGCAGAAGAGATGGGATACACCTTTGAAGTGGGACCGGAGTGCGAATTTTTCTTATTCAATACGGATGAAAATACCATGCCGACTACGAACACCCATGAGCAGGCAGGCTATTTCGATATCGGACCGTTGGATTTCGGTGAGAATGCCCGCCGTGACATTGTCATGAACCTGGAGGATATGGGATTTGTCATCGAGGCATCCCACCATGAGATGGCTCCGGCACAGCATGAGATCGATTTCAGATACGATGAGGCATTACATACCGCAGACAATATTATGACCTTTAAGATGGCAGTGCGCACCATCGCAAGACGCCACGGCCTGCACGCTACTTTTATGCCGAAGCCTAAGTTCGGCGTCAACGGTTCCGGCATGCATATCAATATGTCTCTGCAAAAGGACGGGAAAAATATATTCCAGGATGCTTCCGACCCTAACGGTCTGAGTAAGGAAGCTTATTATTTCATTGGCGGTATTATGAAGCATATCAAAGGAATGGCAGCCATCACGAATCCGCTGGTAAATTCCTATAAGCGCCTGGTGCCCGGTTTTGAGGCACCTGTCTATATCGCATGGAGCACGACGAACCGCAGCCCCCTGATCCGTATTCCGGCTGCCGCAGACGGAGAGGGTACCCGTATCGAGCTGCGCAGTCCCGATTCCGCAGCGAACCCTTATCTGACGCTGGCAGTCTGCTTAAGCGCCGGCTTACAGGGCATCCGGGAGAAGATCGATCCCCCTGCAAGTATCAATGCGAATATTTTCGCACTGACCGCCAAAGAGCGGAAGGAACTTCACATCGACCAGCTGCCGGGTACTTTGTTAGAGGCAGTGGAAGAACTGGAGAAGGATACCTTTATCCAGGATGTCTTAGGCGAGCATATTGCTGGAAAATACATCGATGCCAAGCGTAAGGAGTGGCATGAGTACCGCTCCCAGGTATCTGAATGGGAGATTCAGGAGTATCTGTATAAGTATTGATAAAATCCTTTCTTTTGTAATGAAAGAGTAAAAACACAGAAGAAAGGAGGTGGGCGAATGACGAACATTATTGTCGTGCTGCCGAAGCTGGAGGAAGCCAAAGGCGTCAAGAATATCCTGGTACGCAGTGGCTTCCAGGTCACGGGTATCTGTACTACGGGCACCCAGGCGATCAGCCAGGTGGACGGACTGAATGACGGAATCGTGATCTGCAGTTATAAGCTGGCGGATATGATATATACAGAACTTCATGATGATCTGCCGGAGGGCTTCGAGATGCTTCTGATGGCATCCCAGAATCTGATCAGTGAATGCTACGGCAACGGCATCGTATGTCTCTCCATGCCGTTAAAGGTTCAGGACCTGATCAATACCGTGAACCTGATGGTGGAAGGCGTGGAGCGCCGCAGAAGAAAACGGCGCATGCAGCCGAAGACCCGAAATGCGGCGGATGAAAAAGCAATCAAAGATGCCAAAGAGCTTTTGATGGCAAGAAATCATATGACGGAAGAAGAAGCCCACCGGTATCTTCAGAAGACCAGTATGGACAGTGGGACGAATCTGGTGGAGACGGCACAGATGGTGCTGTCCATGATGACGGAGTAATAGAGCGGCACGGAAAAGGTGATAGTATTCCGGACGACACAGGCAATGAATGTGAAAGAGAACAACAGGAGGAACAGCAATACATGAAATTTACAAAAATGCAGGGCTGCGGCAACGATTATGTATATGTCAACGGCTTTACGGAGAAGCTTTCCTTGGAGGAAAAGCCAGAGATCGTAAGAAAGTTAAGTGACAGACATTTCGGCATCGGCGGTGATGGCGTGATCTTCATCAATCCGGCCAAGGAAGCGGATTTCGAGATGGAGATGTACAATGCGGACGGCAGCCGCTCGGAGATGTGCGGCAACGGTATCCGCTGCGTGGCAAAATACGTCTACGATAAGGGACTGACGGACCAGGAAGACATTACCATCGTCAGTGCCGGTAAAATAAAATATTTAAAGCTCACGGTGGAGGGTAGGACCGCCACGGACAGAGGGCAGGTGACGCTGGTACAGGTGAACATGGGAAATCCCATCCTTGCTCCGGCAGAGGTGCCGGTAACAGTGGAAGCCACACAGGAGACGGCAGACGGACCGGCGGTAGTGAATGCTCCCATCATGGTAGACGACACGGAATACCACATGACCTGTGTCTCCATGGGTAATCCCCATGTCATTGTATTTATGAATGGGGTAAAGAATCTCGACATTGAGAAGATCGGTCCGAAATTCGAACACCATTCCTGTTTCCCCAACCGGACGAACACTGAATTCGTAGAGATCCTGGATCGGAAAAATGTATTCATGCGCGTCTGGGAGAGAGGCACCGGGGAGACCCTTGCCTGCGGTACCGGATGCTGCGCTACGGCGGTGGCGTGCGTGCTAAATGGTTTGACGGACGAGGAAATAACTGTTAAACTATTAGGCGGTGAACTGCACATCAAATGGGACCGTGTGGCGGATCTGGTCTACATGACCGGTCCTGCGAAGATCGTATTTGAGGGTGAAGTTGACCCGTACTCCATCTGATAGAATAAACTCCTCCATAGAAACACGGCGTGGCTGCTTGCAGACAAAGACGTGTTTCTATGAGAGGGGTAAACGAACATGAGTAAGTAGGGCAATCAGCCCGGATTACGAATGGGCGTTGCAATTTCGGAAGCACATAGTGCGAAGAAATTGTTTATTACGACAGCAAGGTGACAGCAACATTGCACCAAGGATCATAGAGAGGAGAACGTACTATGTTTAAAGTAAACGACAACTATTTAAAACTTCCCGGAAGCTATTTATTTTCCACCATCGGTAAAAAGGTAAACGCGTATTCCGCAGCACACCCGGACAAAAAGATCATCCGTCTGGGAATCGGAGATGTGACGCAGCCTTTGGCACCTGCCATCATTGATGCGCTGCACGGTGCGGTGGACGAGATGGGAAAAGCGGAGACTTTTCACGGTTACGCTCCCGACCTTGGCTATGAGTTCCTGCGCAATGCCATCGCAGAGAATGATTATAAGGCAAGAGGCTGCGATATTGCGCCGGACGAGATCTTTGTATCCGACGGAGCAAAATGCGACTGCGGCAATATTCAGGAGATCTTCAGCCTGGATAATAAGATCGCGGTATGTGATCCCGTTTACCCTGTATACGTGGATTCTAATGTCATGGCAGGCAGAACCGGCACTTACGATCCGAAGTCCGAGACCTGGAGTGATGTGATCTATATGCCCTGTCTGGCAGAGAACGGTTTCGCACCCGAGCTGCCGAAGGAGACCCCGGATCTGATCTATTTATGCTTCCCCAACAACCCTACCGGTGCCACGATTACCAAGGCACAGCTGCAGGAATGGGTGGACTATGCGAATAAGGTAGGCGCTGTCATCCTTTACGATGCAGCCTACGAAGCATATATTTCCGAGCCGGATGTGCCTCACAGCATCTATGAATGTGAAGGAGCCAGAACCTGTGCCATCGAGTTCCGTTCCTTCTCCAAAAATGCCGGCTTTACCGGAGTGCGTCTGGGCTTTACCGTGATCCCCAAGGATTTAAAGAGTGGGGATGTCAGCCTTCATGCACTGTGGGCGAGAAGACACGGCACCAAATACAACGGAGCACCCTATATCGTACAGCGTGCCGGTGAGGCAGTATACTCTGCAGCAGGTAAGGCACAGCTGAAGGAACAGGTCGCTTATTACATGAACAACGCACACTATATCCTTGCGGGGTTAAAAGAAGCAGGATTTACCGTATCCGGCGGTGTGAACGCTCCCTATATCTGGCTGAAAGCGCCGAACGGCATGACCAGCTGGGAGTTCTTCGATTATCTGTTAGAGAACGTCAACGTGGTAGGTACCCCCGGATCCGGATTCGGACCAAGCGGTGAGCATTACTTCCGCCTGACGGCTTTCGGAAGCTACGAGAACACTGTCGAGGCAGTGGACCGTCTGAAGAGGATCCGGCTGTAGGAGAAAAATATGCAGGAAAAGCAGAAAAAAATAATTCGCCGGAGCAGTCTGGTACTGATCCTGTTTACGACAGTTATGATCTGGTATGCCAATTATCTGACGGATTTTATGATGGATGATGAATGGTATTCCACATTATTGTACGCGGATACTCCGATACAGAACATCCGTGACATTATCCATGCACAGATCTGGCACTATTTTAACTGGGGCGGAAGAAGCATGGCACATGGGCTGCTGCAACTCATACTGTTGTGCGGGGAGCACTGGGCGGATATTTTTAATACCGGTATGACGCTGCTTCTTTCATGGCTGATCTGTGAGGTGTCCGGAAGACGCGGATTCCCGTACTTTTTTGCGGCAATGAGTATGTTGCTGGGACTCAATGCCAACTGGAGAATGAGTATGGTCTGGGAGTCCGGGGCGGCGAATTATCTGTATATGGCAGGATTTTTGCTGGCATTTTTATATTGTTATCTGCGCTACGAGGACTGCGGGGAGAGGAATCTTGCGGGAATCACTCTGTGGATCCTGCCGTTAGGGCTGATCGCCGGATGGAGCAATGAAAATATGGGACCGGCGGTATGGATCCTGAGTCTCCTGGTGATGATCTTAAGACGTAAGGATCATAAAAGGATACCGTTATGGATGTATCTTGGAAATATCAGCTGTCTGGCGGGAAGTGTTCTGATGATCGCTGCACCGGGCAATTTTGTCCGCAGTGAGGAGACGTCTGAGGATGCTCGCGGATTGTTATGGAATTTGTTCCTGCGCTTCTACAGTGAGGCGAAGGGAGCCTTTGAGTATCTGTTCCCTGCACTCCTGCTTACGGTGGTACTGCTTGTGATCTGCGCGGGATTTTTAAGAGAAAAAATCGGAAGAGAGAACCTGCTGCTGTTGGCAGGAGCATTGTTATCCTGGGGAGCTATGGTGCTGTCACCGCATTACCCTGACCGTGCAGCCTTCGGAACCATGGTATTACTCATCTGTGTGATCCTGTCCCTGACGGGCAGGGCGGTGGACAGACAGAAGGAAAATGCATGGATGTATTATGGCTGCGGAGTGTTAGTGTGGCTGAGGGGAATGTATTTTTTCATGGAATTTATAGGACTTATGAAGGGTTGGATCACGTAGAGAGGATCCGGGGACCTCACGGGCGGCAGAAGCCGTCTGTGGGGTCCTTTTTATCTCCGGGCATACCGGCTCCGGTACTGGCGCGGTGTCATGCCGGTCTTTTTACGGAAGATCTGCGAGAAATAGGACTGCGAAGAAAACCCGACACTGGTGGCTACCTGTGCTACCGACAGATTGGAGGATACCAGCAGCTCCTTGCAGGCTTCCAGCCTCCGGTCGGTCAGGTAATTGATCGGAGACTGCCCGACACATTCGGTAAAGGAGTGTGCCAGATAGAATTTGTTGATATGTGTGATCTCCGCCAGGGAATCTAAGGTAATGTTCTGCGAATAATTGGAGTCGATATAGCGCTTCGCCAGAGCACATTCCTTGGATAATTGGAAGGAGGAGTCGGAGATGACGGACAGGTTCTGCTTCCGGGAAATATATACCAGGAGCACCTGGAGCAGTCCGTGGCATACCTGTTCAAAGCCGGGGAGTTTGTCACGGAATTCCTGCATCATCAGCTGGGCAAAGTTGATGAACTGCTTTTTGTCGGCGCCGTAGCTGTAGAAGCTGTAACCCTTCGGGTTGTCCTGCCCCGTGCCGGAAAAAGAAAATGCGAGCCCTTCCACACCGAATACGATATATTCCATGGGATCGTTGGGAAGTGTTTTCTCCGTGTGTTCTACATAAGGGTTGATGATGACCAGATCGTCCGTCTTCACAGGCACCTTTTCATTCTCTATATAGAAGGCTCCCTCACCATGCAGGACATAGAACAGCTCTGAAAAGTGATGGGTATGCGGAAGGGATTGCCAGTCTCCTTCGTATTTGGAGATGGAGATGTAACGCAGCTGGAAATGTTCCGGAGAACTGTTTGCGTTTGCAGAATCAATATTGATAAATTCATTACTCATAACCAGACACCTTCTTTATCTTGTTTTATTGTGCACTTTTTCGAATTTGCAATGTTTTTTATAATGAATATATAAAAAGAACAATATTTTACAAAAACGTTCGTAAAAAAGACGAAAAAATAAAAAAGCATACGATCGTGATAAGCATATTATACATAATCATTTAAAAAAATCCACTATTTTAGTAACAAAATAGCAATAAACATAACAAAACAAGCAACAAAGAAATTGATATCAGGTCAGGAAGCCGATATACTTTAGTCATCAGCTGCAAGATAGTACAAAAGCGATGGGAGGAAATCATGCGATGACAGGAAGACTGACACTGCCAACAGATGCAGACATCATTGACGAAACCATACGGTTAAAAAATCTTCTGGGCGCAGATGCTTTGAGAGACTGTGACGGAACCGAGATGCCACAAGCGCTTTTGTCAGAGCCGGTGAAGAAATATGCGACTTATTATACCACGAGAAAGGATAATGCGTGGGCGATGAAGCATCCGGAGGAGATCCAGCAGGAATACCTGATCAGCAACCGCATCACCGCCAGAGGGGAAACACTCCGCATCCGTCTGATGGAAGGCTTCCATACGGAGCAGCTTAAGGTCAACACGCTGGATGATCCGAAGCGCTGGTGGGAAGTGATCGACAGAACGACCGGTGAAGTGGTGCCGACGGATGCATGGGAATTTGATGAGGCGTCCGGCGAAGTGGAGATCCATACGATTCCCTATCATGAGTATACGGTAAGCTTCCTGGCATTTTTGATCTGGGATCCGGTGCACATGTACAATTTCATCACGAATGACTGGAAGGATACACCGCATCAGCTGACTTACGATGTGAGACAGCCCAAGACCAAGCAGTACGTCAAAGAGAAGCTGAGAAAATGGTGCGAGGACAATCCTCATATCGACGTTGTCCGCTTCACTACCTTTTTCCATCAGTTCACATTGACCTTCGATGACAAGAAGCGGGAAAAATTTGTAGAGTGGTTCGGATACAGCGCAAGTGTGAGCCCCTATATCCTGGAACAGTTTGAGAAATGGGCAGGCTACAAATTCCGCCCGGAGTACATTGTGGATCAGGGATATCACAACAGCATGTTCCGCGTTCCCAGCAAACAGTTCCTGGATTTCATAGAGTTCCAGCAGATCGAGGTATGTGCGCTGGCGAAGGAGCTGGTAGACATTGTACATTCTTATGGCAAGGAAGCTATGATGTTCCTCGGAGATCATTGGATCGGAACAGAGCCCTACGGTAAATATTTCGCGGGCATCGGACTGGATGCAGTGGTGGGTTCTGTCGGAAGCGGTGTGACGCTTCGAATGATCTCTGATATCAAGGGAGTGGATTATACCGAAGGACGGCTGTTACCTTACTTTTTCCCGGATGTGTTCTGCGAAGGCGGTGACCCGATCGGAGAGGCAAGGGATAACTGGAGAAAAGCAAGGCGTGCATTACTCAGGTCCCCCCTGGACAGGATCGGATATGGCGGTTATCTGAAGCTGGCAAATAATTGGCCCGGTTTCATTGATGAGATCCAAAACGTGGTAACACAGTTTAGAGAGATCCATGAAAATATGCAGGGGACAGCTTCCTATGTGGCACCCTTCAAGGTGGCGATCCTGAACTGCTGGGGCAGTCAGAGAAGGTGGATGTCCAATCAGGTACATCATGCGATCTGGCACAGGGAAACCTATTCCGCAGAGGGAGTATTGGAATGCTTAAGCGGAATGCCTTTTGAGGTCGAGTTCATTTCCTTTGATGATGTCAGAAACGGCATCCCTGAGGAGATTAAGGTCATCATTAATGTCGGGGATGCGTATACCGCATTCAGCGGCGCGGAGAACTGGATCGACGAAAAGGTTCTGACCAATATCAGACGCTTTGTGGATCAGGGAGGCGGCTTCATCGGTGTGGGTGAGCCTACCGCTTATCAGCATCAGGGAAGATATTTCCAATTGTCCGATGTGCTCGGCGTAGACCGCGAGATGTGTTTCTCTCTCAGCACGGACAAGTACAATGAGAAAAATGCAGATCACTTTATCTTAGAGGATATTGAAGGAGCCTTAGATTTCGGCGAGGGAACCAGTCGCGTCTATGCACAGGGCGGACATTATCAGATCCTTGCGATGGATGGGGAATACAGCCAGCTGGTGGTCAATGAATATGGCAGAGGACACAGTGTGTATTTTGCAGGTCTTCCGTATTCTCCCCAGAACTGCAGACTTCTGCTTCGGGCAATCTATTATGCAGCCGGCATGGAGCAGGAGATGAAGCGTTACTATGTAACGAATGTGGATACCGAAGTAACGGTATTCCAGAAGACCGGCAAGATCGCTGTGATCAACAACTCAGCACAGGCACAGCACACAGAGCTGTATATCAAAGGAAAATGTGCGTATGTGCTGGATCTGAAACCCGGCGAAATGCGTTGGGTGGACGATATCGAAGACAGGTAACTTATGGAAGGCAAAAAGCGTTTCATATTTTATAAGGTAGTACTTTACAAGTATAAGGAGGTTATTTAAGATGAAAAAGAAAGTATTAAGCGTGCTCTTAGTAGCGGCAATGACCGTTTCCATGCTGACCGGATGTGGCAACAAGCCTGCCGGCAATGATGCGCAGAGCGCAGCGCCCAGCGAGGCATCCAAGGAAACAGAGGCAGCAGCAGAGACAACTGCTTCCGCAGAAGACGAGACACTGACCGTATGGTGTTGGGATCCTAACTTCAATGTCTATGCAATGAAGCAGGCAGAGAAGGCATACCAGGTGGATCATCCTAACTTCAAGTTAGACATCCAGGAGAAGGTATATAGCGATATCGAGACTGCTCTGATCACAGCGGCTGAAGCGGGTGATTACAGCACTTTACCTGATATCTTCCTGATGCAGGATTATTCCTTCCACAAAAATGCAACCAATTATCCCGGAATCTTCACAGCACTGGATGACTGCGGAATTGATTTCTCCCAGTTCTCTATGGGTAAGCTGGCTGACTCCACAGTAGATGGCACACATTATGGTATTCCTTTTGATAATGGTGCTACCATCATGGCGATCCGTTCCGATATGGTAGAAGCAGCAGGCCTTAAGGTAGAAGATTTCAAGGATACTACATGGTCTGAGTTCATGGAGCTGTCTAAGAAGGTAATGGCTGCGAATGATGTTCCTATGCTGACCTGCTCCGGCGGTTCTGAGATCGTGATCGAAATGTTACAGTCTGCAGGTGCTTCTCCTATGGTAGATGGCAAAGTATCTCTGGTAGACAACAAAGCGCTGAAGAAAGCGATCGAGACCTACAAGCAGCTGATCGATGAAGGAATCATGGCTGATTATACCGACTGGGATCAGTATATCGCTTCCATGAACAAGGGTGCCGCTGCAGGCGTTATCCAGGGCTGCTGGATCATGTCCTCCATTCAGGCAGCAGATGACCAGGCAGGCAAATGGGCAATCGTAAACATGCCTAAGTTAGATGATGTAGAAGGCGCAACCAACTACGCTAACTGCGGTGGTGCAAGCTGGGCAGTATCTTCTAACTGCAAAAATACCGATCTGGCATTTGATTTCCTGAACGCTACCTTTGGTGCGGATGTAGATTTATATGATGATCTGCTGGTAAATGCAGGAGCCATCGCAAGTTACCTGCCCGCAGCACAGTCTGAGACCTATAATGAGGGCAATGAGTTCTACGGCGGTCAGGCAGTGTACAAGGATATCGTAGAGTTCGCCGGACATGTTCCCGGAATTGACTACGGTGCATACTACTCTGACATCAGAAGCGCACTGACAGATGCGATCACCAACGTTGTACAGAAGAACGCTGATATCGATACAGAAATCAAAAACGCTCAGGATACCGTAGAGTTTAATATCGCCGAATAATCACCAGAGTATGGAAACTGGATAGTACCGGGGGTGCAGCAGTGCGTTCCCGGTACTGTTGTAGGAGAGAAACATGGAAAAGAAGAAAACAAAATTAAGTTTGGAAAAAAAGCATAATCTGACCGGATGGGCATTCCTGCTCCCGGCATCGATTTTAATATTTGTATTTTGTTTCTATCCGATGTCACAGGCCATCCTTCTTTCCTTCCGGAAGACAGGAGGAGTCTTCAATGGTGTAGCGAATTATGCCAGGATCTTCAAGGATAAAACATTCCAGCAATGCTTGTTCAATACCTTCTTTTATTTTGTGATTCAGGTACCGATCATGCTTGTGCTCGCACTGATGCTGGCGCAGCTGCTGAATAATCCTAAGATAAAAGGAAAAGGTATTTTCCGTACTTTGATCTTCCTTCCGTGTGCAACGTCACTGGTATCTTATTCCATGATATTTAAGTCATTGTTTGCTCCGGATGGAGTTGTCAACAGAGTGCTTATGGCCATTGGACTGTCTTCTGTGGACTGGTTCCAGAGCACATGGGCGGCGCGATGGGTCATCGTGATCGCACTGATCTGGAGATGGACCGGATATAATATGGTATTCTATCTGGCAGGGTTACAGAATATCGATTATTCTGTATATGAGGCAAGCTACATCGACGGAGCGACACCGTTCCAGCAGTTTATGAAGATCACGATACCGCTGTTAAAGCCGACCATTCTGATGACGGCGATCATGTCTACTTCGGGAACACTGCAGCTGTTCGATGAGTCGATGAACCTGACAGCAGGCGGTCCCGGTAAATCTACAATGACATTAGCGCATTACATTTACAATATCTCCTTTGTGGAGACACCGAAATTTAATTATGCGGCAGCGTTGTCTGTATGCATACTTGTGATGGTAGCGGTTCTGTCTGCAATTCAGATGAAGGTGGGTGACAAACGTGACTAAATTCAAGCAAATAATTTCCTACGCAATCTTAGTGATAGCAAGCTTTCTGTCAGCATTTCCACTGTATTATATGCTGTGCGGTGCGACCAACCAGAGTATTGATGTGGTAAGAGGACGTCTGATCCCGGGTACCTATCTGATCGAGAATTTCAAGACCCTGGTTGACATGCAGAATCTCGGACTTGCGATGTTTAACTCCTTCCGCAATGCGATCGTGATCACGGTTGTGACACTGCTGATCTGTTCCATTGCCGGTTACGGATTTGAGATCTATCATGATAAGGGCAAGGATATTCTGATGAGTATTCTGCTGCTGGCAATGATGCTTCCGTTCGTAGCGATCATGATCCCTCTGTTCAAGATGTTCACCTCCTGGAAGCTGGTAAATACATGGATCGCACTGGCACTGCCATCCATCTCGACTCCGTTTATGATCATGCTTTTCAGACAGGCAGCACGTTCTTTTCCTCATGATATTATCGAGGCTGCCAGGCTGGAAGGTCTGAGCGAAATACAGATTTTCTTCCGGATGTTCATTCCGGTGATGAAATCTACCTATGGAGCAGCGATGACGGTTACATTTATGAATGCGTGGAACAATTATCTGTGGCCGACGATCATTTTACAGGACAATAAGGCGATCACCATGCCGATGCTGGTAGCCAATCTGAAGAGTGGATACAGTGTGGATTATGGTATGCTGATGCTGGGAGTATTGATCTGTACACTTCCTACGGCGATCATCTTCCTGTGTTTACAGAAGAGCTTTGCAAATGGAATTACGGGAGCAGTGAAATAATGCAACAGAAAATGCCAAAACAGGAAACTATGACACAGGCGCATATCAGGAAGGCTCAGGGAGCCTTCCTTTTGGCGCATAGAATGGGCCTGATCGAGGATCCCTCTATGGAGGGACTAGAGGCCAGACGTAAGAAGCATAACGAAGAGCTGCGGAGAATGGAACAGGAAGGGAAGCTCTTCTACGGACCGCATTATTTTTCCGCACCGGCGTATCTGCAATATGAGCTGACCCGCCTGAAGCTGGATTTTGTACAGCCGTGTGGGAAAGTCCGGGAAGGCGGCTGGTGCCCGGATTTTACGGAGCAGGAGAAGCGGGATTTTTACGAACAGAACAGAGATCTGTTCGGACGCTATCATGGGGATTATTTTACCTATGAGGAGGTGTCACAGATCATTGAGAAACGGTTACGGGAGGATGTATATGACAAGCTTATCTGCGACGTATTATGTGAGTCAGAGAACGGGCAGTGATGAAAATGACGGACGGACGTGCAGTACGGCGTTTGCCAGTCTGGCTGCCATCAATCGAAGACATCTGCAGCCGGGCGACCGCATCCTGTTAGAGCGGGGCAGCGTATTTTGCGGACAGTATCTGCATGTGACAGACAGCGGTACGAAAGAGGCACCGATTGTGATCGGAGCGTACGGCACAGCAGATGCACCGCCGCGGATCGATGCCTGCGGACAGGGCATCTGGTATCAGGATTATGGAACCTTGCTGGATTCCCCTACGCATGTGTATCACGGCTATGTATCTTCCGCAGTACTTTTGTATGATGCAGAGCACATTGTGGTTGAGGATCTGGAGATCACGAATGAAGGCAGCAGGATTTTGGGAGAGCGTTACAGCCTGGGTGAGAAAATGAACCGTACCGGTGTGGCAGTGGTGGCTAAGGACAAAGGGGTGCGGAGCGGCATCACGCTTAGGAATCTGTGGATCCATGATGTCCATGGGAATGTCTACGATAAGCACATGAACAACGGTGGGATCTATATGACAGCGCTTCGCCCGGAATGTGAGGAGCGGACAGGTGTGGCACGGTATCGGGATGTCGTCATAGAAGGATGCTTCGTGCACCGGGTCAGCCGCTGGGGAATTGCAGCAGGCTATACCTATGCGCATGATAAGTTCCGGGGAGCAGAGCTTACGGAATCGGTTTTTCTGAACTATGGGCATGAAAATATGCAGATACGGAATAATTATGTAAAAGAGGCCGGTGGGGATGGGATCACGCCGATGTATGCCCTGCGTCCTTTGGTGGAGCATAATATGGCAGACTCAGTGGCCTGCGAGATCAATGACAGAATCTATTGCGAGCCGGGTGACCGGATGGGCAAAGTGGCAGCCGCAATCTGGCCCTGGAAATGCAAGGATGCCCTGTTTCGCTATAATGAAGCCACAGACACCAGGCTCAATCAGGACGGCATGGCATATGATGCGGATTCCGGGGACGGAACGGTGTATGAATCTAATTACAGCAGGCAGAATGAGGGCGGCTGTGTGATGTTCTGTTTACAGGAGGCGATCCATAATACCTTCCGCAATAATATCAGCTATGATGATCTCGGTGGTACGATCAGCCCATCAGAGAATCCGGATGCCCTGCTTCAGGATAATGTATACTATGTGCGAGAGGGTGTTCCCTTTGTACGCAAAAATATGGACGGAGGCAGCTTTACACAGGTGAATGACCGGGTTGTTGAGCTGGATTTTGGTCCGGATAAATAAAAACAGATAGGGTGCTAAGCTCGGAATGAAACTCCGTGGCTTAGCATTTTTTAATCGATTAACGGCGGTGGCATGCACACAAAACGGTTTGACGGACGAGAAAAGAACTGTTAAACTATTAGGCGGTAAACAGACAGAAGGAACATGAAAATAGAAAGGAGCCGGGGCATGGGTGAAAGTATATTACAACTTCAGCAGATCCGGAAATCTTTTGCTGATACAGAGGTATTAAAAGGCATTGACTTAGAAGCCGGACAGGGAGAATTTATCACGCTGTTAGGTGCCTCCGGCTGCGGCAAGACCACGACGCTGCGGATCATTGCGGGACTGGAACTGCCGGATAGCGGGCAGGTGATCCTGGAGGGCCACAATATTACGGATTGGGAACCCAACAAGCGGGATGTTAATACGGTATTTCAGAATTATGCCCTGTTTCCGCATATGAACGTGGCGGATAACGTAGGCTATGGATTGAAGATCCGCAAAGTCCCGAAGGCGCAGATCGCAGAGCGGGTGGAGCGTGCGCTTCGCCTGGTGCAGCTGGAAGAGTACGGAAAACGTATGCCGGATCAGCTCTCCGGCGGACAGAAGCAGCGCATTGCCATTGCCAGAGCGGTGATCAATGAGCCGAAAGTATTGCTGTTAGATGAACCGTTGGGAGCACTGGATCTGAAGCTGCGCAGGCAGATGCAGCTGGAACTGAAACGTCTGCAGAAGCAGCTGGGGATCACTTTTATCTATATCACGCATGACCAGGAAGAGGCGATCAATATGTCCGACCGCATCGGTGTCATGCATGAAGGCGTGCTGGAGCAGATGGGAACACCCAACGAGGTGTATTATCGGCCGAGGACCAGCTACGTGGCAGATTTCGTGGGAAATGCGAATATTCTGCATAAAAATGGAGAGACACTTGCCATCCGCTCGGAAAATATCCGAATGGACGGGGAGAGTGTCTGTACGCAGGAAGCAGTCGTAGTGGAGAAAAGCTTTGCCGGTGGGCAGCTTCGTATATTGTTCCGCCTGTCGGATGGGCAGTTTCTGACAGCCAGCCGTTACGGCATCGATAATGATATGCAGGCGGGAGAGACGGTGAAGATCGGCTGGGACGCGAGAGACGCAGTAAAGGTAATAGATAATGACAAAGACGAAAACTAAAAGTAACGGACACAGGAGCTTGGGGAATATCGGACTGATGATCCCCATGTATGTGTTCACGATCCTGTTCGTGGCTCTGCCGATCCTGTATCTGTTTCTGTTGAGCTTTCTACAGAGGGCGCAGGTCTGGGGCGTGGATTTTACGTTCACCCTGGACAATTATAAGAGAATATTGGAGCCGTTGTATCTGGATACCTTCCGGCAGTCTCTGAAGCTGGCGTTCACCGCTACCTTTTTCGTGGCACTGATCGGATATCCTTACGGGTATTTTATGGCGCGGATGAATGCGGTGTGGAAGCGCAGGATGCTGCTTCTCATCATGATCCCGTTCTGGACAAGTGCACTGATCCGTCTCTATGGCTGGATCATCGTATTCCGCAGCAACGGTGTGCTGGATAAGATATTGATGGGGCTGCATCTGACCAATCAGCCGTTAAAGCTGCTCTATACTTATCCGGCAGTGGTGGTGGGAATGGTCTATTCCCTGCTGCCTTTTATGATCCTGGCGGTGTATTCCAGCGCGGAGAAGCTGGATATGTCTTTGGTGGAAGCCTCCAGGGATCTGGGAGCTTCTCAGTGGACGGCGTTTTGGACCGTCAGCTTCCGGCTGACGCTGCCGGGTCTGTTATCCGGCGTGGTACTGTCCTTTATCCCGTCCATGGGACTGTTTTTCATAGCGGATATCTTAGGCGGCAATAAGATCGTACTGGTGGGTAGTGTGATACAGGAACAGATCACCAAGGGGCGCAACCAGCCGTTTGCGGCAGCACTGTCCGCGGTGCTTATGGTGCTGACCTCCGTTATGATCCGTCTGTACCGGAAGATCACCGGAACTTCACAGCTGGAAGGGATGTTGTAAGATATGAAAAAGAAAAAATGGCCGTTTGTATATGTGGCGGTGATCACGATCCTGACCTATATCCCGATTCTGTTAACCGTGGTGTATTCCTTTAACGCCTCGAAGCTGACCTCGGTCTGGGAGGGATTTTCCCTGAAGTGGTACCGGGAGCTGTTTGGCGACAGAGATTTAGGAGAAGCACTGATTAACAGTCTGATCCTGGCGGTATTAAGCTGCGCTTTCGCAGTGCTGATCGGCACTTCGGGAGCGCTGGGGATGAGCCGCAGAAAGCGGAAGACGGATGAGGTTGTGGCATATGTATCCACACTGCCCATCATGATCCCGGAGATCATTCTGGGCATGGTATTTTTGTCCGTATTTTCCCTGATGGGACTGCCCTTTGGTATGGTCACACTGGTGATCGCCCATACTACATTCTGTGTGCCCTATATTTTTACTATGGTGCGGGCGAGACTGGTGGGAATGGACCATTCCTTAGAAGAGGCGGCGCTGGATCTGGGAGCGACGAAGCGGCAGGTATTTTTTGACATAATACTTCCACAGATCCTGCCGGCGATCTTGTCCGGTGTGCTGCTGGCATTTGCCATGTCCTTCGATGATGTGGTGATCAGTATATTTGTCACCGGACCGAAGGTTAATACTTTGCCGGTGAAGATCTACACGAAATTAAAGACCGGCGTGACCCCGGAGATCAATGCACTTGCAACAGTTATGCTGTTTGTGATATTGTTGTGTCTGGCGGGAGCGTATGTGCTGGGACGGAAAAGTCAGGCACCCGCAGGAGAAATACCCGGAGAAAAATGATCGGGGGATTGCCCGTAAGCATCATGGAAAATAGAAGAGGATGCAGAAAATCTGCATCGAAGGAGGAGATTATGAAGAAAAAGCTGGCAATGCTGCTGGCAGCGACCATGCTGGTCACGTTGTTTACCGGCTGTGGAGCAGGCGGTAAGGAAGATAAGGGAGAACTGAATCTCTATACCTGGGATGGCATGTTCCCTCAGGAGATCCTGGACGGTTTTGAAAAAGAGACCGGTATCCGGATCAATTATTCCAACTTTGATTATGATGAAGATATGCTGGCGAAGCTGGAGGAGACCAAGGGCTGCGATTACGATCTGGTCATCGCGGATGACTATATCATCGAGCTGGCGATTCAGGAAGGTCTGGCGCAGAAGCTGGATACGGGAAAGATCAGCACTTACGATAATCTGAACCCTGTATTTATGTCCCAGTTCTATGATCCGCAGAATGAATATACGGTACCTTACGGTGCGGGCATTCCACTGATCGTGTACGATCCGGGACTGACGGATGTGAAGATCACAGGCTATGAGGATCTATGGGATCCGGCTCTGGAAAATAATGTGGCACTGACAGCGAATTACCGTGTTATCGACGGTATTACGCTGAAAACGATGGGTGAGTCCTTCAATACTGAAGATCTGGATGCCATCCGTGCGGCAGGAGAGAAGCTTCTGACCCTGGCACCCAATATCCGCGTGATCAATGACAACAACACCCAGGATTACCTGATCAGCGGTGAAGTGGCAGCAGCATTTTTGTATACCTCCCAGGTATCAGCAGCTCTGCAGGCGAGACCGGATCTGGAAGTGGTATATCCCAAGGAGGGACTGGGCTTCGGTATCATGGCAGGATTTGTACCCTCCAAGGCTCCCAATGCGGATGCAGCCTATGCGTTTTTAGACTATATCAATGAGCCGGAAAATGCGGCAAAATGCTATGAGTATATCGGTTATTATTGCACCAACAAAGCAGCGGAAGAATATATTTCCGACGATATGAAGAAAATGATCGTATTGCCGGAGGATGCAGCGGAGGGCGAGATCGTGCAGAACATCTCCCAGGAGGCAGAGGACCTGCATGCAGAGATCTGGAATCAGTTCAAGAACGCATGTGATTAGCCTTCCGTTCAGCCCGCGCCATTCGATGAATGGATGAAAAAAGTTCTTGACAGATTTGATCTGTGCGAATATTATAAACCTAAGTTGAAAAACTAATTTGTAAATGCTATGAAAGAGACTCTTGCCAAGGGAAACGACAGGAATACAGCGTCACCGACTGAGAGCGCTGTTTGCGGAAGCTGGCGAAGGGAACACTCCGGAGCAGGTAATCTGAACTGCAGAATATCACATGCAGCTAGGATGACACGTTGCACGCGTTAAGTGACAAGAGTGGATGGGCAAAGGCGCCTGTCAATTCGGGTGGTACCACGGATTAGATGATTCGTCCCGGGATATGTTTTAACATGTCCCGGGGCTTTTTGTATTTAAAAATAAGCTGTACAGGGAGCGCACATTCGGGACACTATATAACAGGAGGTGCGATATGTACAGAGATTTAACAATGAAAGAGATCAGTGAACAGCAGATCGGACAGACCCTGCAGGTGGCAGGCTGGGTGGAGAACATCCGTGACCACGGCGGCGTATCCTTTATCGATCTGCGGGATATGTACGGCGTGTTACAGGTGGTCATCCGTAAGCCGGAGCTTTTAAAGGGCATCACCAAGGAAATGTGCCTGTCCATTACCGGTCTCATGGAGCACAGAGACGAAGAGACCTACAACCCGAAGATTCCTTCCGGCACCATCGAACTGGAAGCACACAAGATCGATGTGTTGGGAAGAGTATATAAGCAGCTTCCTTTCGAGATCCAGACGTCTAAAGAGATCCGGGAAGATGTGAGATTAAAATATCGTTATCTTGACCTTAGAAATGCAAAAGTGAAGGACAACATCGTTTTTCGTTCCAAGGTCATCAGCTATCTGCGTCAGAAGATGACGGACATGGGATTTTTAGAGATTCAGACCCCGATCCTGTGTGCTTCTTCTCCCGAGGGCGCCAGAGACTATATCGTTCCCAGTAGAAAATTTAAAGGAAAATTCTATGCGCTGCCTCAGGCACCGCAGCAGTATAAGCAGCTGTTGATGGCTTCCGGATTTGACAAGTATTTCCAGATCGCTCCCTGCTTCCGCGACGAGGATGCCAGAGCAGACAGATCTCCCGGAGAGTTCTATCAGCTGGATTTTGAGATGAGCTTCGTGACCCAGGAGGATGTCTTCAAGGTAGGCGAGGAAGTATTGCATGATACCTTTGTAAAGTTTGCTCCCGAAGGCAGCAGGATCACCGAGACACCGTTCCCTATCATCAGTTACAAACAGGCCATGCTGGAGTTCGGCTGTGACAAGCCGGATCTGCGCAATCCTTTGAGAATTATGGATGTGACGGAGTTCTTCCAGAGATGTACATTTAAGCCGTTTATCGGCAGAACCGTCCGTGCCATCAAGGTACATGCGGAGATGTCCAAGGGTTTCCATGAAAAACTGTTAAGCTTCGCAACTTCCTTAGGAATGGGCGGACTTGGTTATCTGGAAGTGGCAGAGGACATGAGCTACAAGGGACCCATCGATAAGTTCATTCCGGAAGAGATGAAGGGAGAGCTGGCAACACTGGCAGGACTGTCTGCCGGAGATACCATTTTCTTCATTGCGGACAAAGAGGATAAGGCGAACTACTATGCCGGTCATATCCGTACCGAGCTGGGCGAGAAGCTGGATCTGATCGAAAAGGATGCTTACCGCTTCTGCTATGTGAACGACTTCCCGATGTTTGAACGGGATCCTGAGACGAAGCAGATCGGCTTCACACACAACCCGTTCTCCATGCCGCAGGGCGGTCTGGAAGCACTGAACACCATGGATCCGCTAGACGTTCTGGCATACCAGTACGACATCGTATGCAACGGCGTGGAGCTGTCCTCCGGTGCAGTACGTAACCACGACATCGAGATCATGAAAAAAGCTTTTGCCATTGCGGGCTACGATGAAGAGACACTGAAGACGAAGTTCGGAGCTCTCTATCAGGCATTCCAGTTCGGAGCCCCCCCTCATGCAGGAATGGCTCCCGGCGTGGATCGTATGATCATGCTGCTTCGGAACGAGGAGAACATCCGTGAGGTCATCGCTTTCCCCATGAACGGCAATGCACAGGATCTCATGTGCGGAGCACCCGGCGAGGTAACGGAGCAACAGCTGCGCGAGGTACACATTAAGGTGAGAGATTAGTGCGGAAAGAAAAGGAATGGAGAGTAGTGTGAAAAATAAGCATGATAGCCTATTTTTCGCACGGCTATTTGTGCCGCAGGCGTCACAAAGTAGCCCTTATCGCAGAATCAAATT
>OHBM01000762.1_pt1 | contig 25337 bp, 29 predicted proteins | sample 1577251 | NCBI WGS metagenome assembly OHBM01 (sample SAMEA3541557, study PRJEB24748) | human gut metagenome | biome: human gut; feature: human-associated habitat; material: faeces | place: China | collected 2012 | reverse complement strand
ACAATAGAATAAAGTAAGAGTCATCAAAGAGTAAAAAGTGGTATAAAAACAGTTATTGTTGGAAGACCAAATGTAGGGAAAAGTAGTATTTTAAATACCTTAATTAATCAGGAAAAAGCAATTGTAACTGATATAGAAGGAACTACAAGAGATATAGTAGAAGGTACAGTTTTTATAAATGGAGTTGAATTATCGCTAATAGATACTGCTGGTATTAGGAATACTGATAATGTTGTAGAAAAAATAGGAGTAGAGAAAAGCCTTGAATTGTTGGAAGAAGCAGACTTAGTCTTAGCAGTGTTTAATATAAATGAAGAATTAAGTAAAGAAGATAAAGAATTAATTGCTAAGCTTAATAAAGATAAGACAATAATTGTTTTAAATAAAGATGACTTAGCTAATAAAATAAATAAATCTAATTTTGATTTTTATCATATTGTATCTACTAATACTAATTCTTTGGAAGGGCTAGATTCTTTAAAGGATGAAATAATAAAGATGTTTTCTCTTGATATGTTAGAAGAAACTGATACATTCTTAGCTAACAATAGACAATTAACTTGTGCTAATAAAGCTCTTGAAACTTTATTAAAAATAAGAGAAAATATAAAAAGTGATTTACCATTAGAACTTATAGAAATAGATTTACAGGAAGTATTAAACGAATTAGGTACTATTACTGGTGAAGTTTATGATGAGGAATTACTTGATACTTTATTTGAAAATTTTTGTGTAGGGAAGTGATTTGGATGAATTATGAAATAATTGTAGTAGGAGGAGGTCACGCTGGTTGTGAAGCGGCTCTTGCTTGTGCTAGAAAGAATCATAAGACATTATTAATAAGTGGAAATTTAGATAATATTGCTGATATGCCATGTAATCCTTCGATAGGGGGACCTGCTAAAGGTATAGTAGTAAGAGAAATAGATGCTTTAGGTGGAGAGATGGCTAAAAATACTGATAAAAGTTCTCTTCAGATGAAAATATTAAATACTAAAAAAGGAAAGGCTGTTCAGGCTTTGAGAGCTCAAGCCGATAAAATTTTATATAAAAAGGAAATGCAAAAGACTCTTAAAAATCAAGAAAATTTAGATTTAATGGGAGCCTTTGTCGAAAATTTAATAGTTAAAGATGGTAAGATTGGTGGAATTATTTTAGCTGATGGAACAGAAATCAATGCTAAAGCAGTAATACTAACTACTGGTACTTACTTAAGAAGCTCTATTTTAATAGGTAGTAAGAAAAAGTCTGAAGGACCACATGGAGAGAAAGAAAGTAAATTTTTAAGTACTAAATTAAAAGAATTAGGATTTACTATTAAGAGATTAAAAACTGGTACCCCTCCAAGAATTGAAAGAAGTAGTATAGACTTTGATAAAGTAGCAATAGAAGAAGGCAGTAAAGAAAATTTGACTTTTTCTTATGATAACAACGATGCTTTAGCATATCACTATCAAATACCTTGTCATTTAGTTTATACTAATAGTAAAACTCATGAAATTATAAAAGAACATCTAAAAGAATCTAGTATGTATGGTGGTTATGTTGAAGGAGTAGGTCCAAGATATTGTCCATCTATAGAAGATAAAGTAGTAAGATTTAGTGATAAAGAACGTCATCAATTGTTTTTAGAGCCAGAAAGTTTATCATATGATGATATATATTTACAGGGATTTTCGACAAGTATGCCTGAATACGTTCAAGAAGAGATGGTTCACAGTTTAAAAGGACTAGAAAACGCTAAAATTTTAAGATATGCCTATGCAATAGAGTATGATGCTATTGATTCTAAACAAATTAAACGTAGCCTTGAAACAAAACTAATTGAAGGACTTTATACAGCTGGTCAAATCAATGGAACAAGCGGTTATGAAGAAGCAGCCGGTCAAGGATTAATTGCAGGGATAAATGCCAGTTTAAAAATTGAAGGAAAAGACCCGTTAATTCTTAATAGAAGTGAATCATATATAGGTGTATTAATTGATGATTTAGTAACTAAAGGAGTAAAAGATCCTTATAGACTTTTAACCTCAAGAGCAGAGTATAGATTACTATTAAGAAATGATAATGCTGATTTAAGATTAAGAGATTATGGTTATCAAATAGGTTTAATTGATGAAGCCACTTATAAGAAATTTAATGAAAAGAAAAATAATATTGAAAAGATAATAAATATCTTAAAGAGTGAAAAAATAACACCTACCAAGGAGACTAATACATTATTAGAGAAGTTAGGAACAGCTCCTTTAAAAGATGGTATAACTCTATATGACTTGCTAAAAAGACCAGAATTATCCTTTAATGATATAGAAAAATTTAAAGAATTTCCTTATTCAAAAGCTGAAAAAGAAGAGGTAGAGATACAAATTCAATATGAAGGGTATATTAAAAAACAAGAAAAAGATACTAAAAAGTTGTTAGACTTAGAAAAAATAAAGATACCTGCTAATATTTCTTATGATGATATAAAAAATATTGCAAGTGAAGCTAGAGAAAAATTGAAAACTGTAGAACCAGAAACACTAGCTCAGGCAAGTAGAATAAGTGGGGTTAATCCAGCCGATATTGCTATAATAATGGTTTATTTGAAAAAAGGGGAAAGAAAAAATGACTGAAGCTGAATTTGTGGAACAAGTAAGACTATTGGGAATTAATCCAACAGAGGAACAATTATCTAAACTTGAAAAATTATATGAGATAATGATAGAAGAAAACAAGGTAATGAACTTAACAAGGATTGTTTCCAAAGATGATGTTTATTTAAAACATTTCTATGATAGTTTAACTATAACTAAAGTTTGTGATTTAACTGGTAATTTAACATTATGTGATGTTGGTACTGGCGCTGGTTTTCCGGGTTTAGTCTTAAAAATATTTTATCCAAATTTAGATATAACCTTAGTAGACGCTTTACAAAAGAGAGTTAATTATCTTAATAGAGTAATTGAAAATTTAGATTTAAATGGAATAGAAGCTATTCATATAAGAGCCGAAGACTTAGCTAGAAAAGGAAATAAATATGATATTGTTACTGCAAGAGCAGTAGCTAATTTATCTAAATTATTATCTTGGACTATGCCACTTGTAAAGAAAAATGGTTATTTTGTTGCAATGAAAGCTAATGTAGATGAAGAATTAGTAATGGCTAAGTCAATTTTTGAAAGAAAAAAGTATAATTTAGATAGAAAAGTAGAGTTTAAGTTACTAAAAGAGGGAAGTACTAGAACTATTTTGAAGATAAAATGTAATTAATTGCTAGATTAATTACTCTTTTGATGTTATAATGATATCATAGGAAGATTAGAAAGAATAAAGTGAGGGATAGTAATGCAGGATAATGAAAATGAAGTTGTATATTTATACTTAGATGATATAATTCCAAATAGATTTCAACCAAGACAAGTATTTGATGAAAAAGCCTTAAAAGAATTAGCAGTTTCTATCAAAGAACATGGGGTGATTCAACCTATAATTGTTCGTAATATAGGAAATAAATATGAAATTATTGCAGGAGAACGTAGATATAAAGCAAGTGCTTTAGCAGGACTTACTAAAATACCAGCTATTGTTCGTAATTTAGATGATAAAGAAAGTAGTAAAGTAGCTCTACTTGAAAATTTACAAAGAAAGAATCTAAATCCAATAGAAGAAGCTAGAACTTATCAAAAAATCTTAGAGTTAGACCAGATGACTCAAGAGGAATTAGCTAAAACTATGGGTAAAAGTCAGAGTGCTGTTGCTAATAAATTAAGATTACTATCTTTATCTGATGATGTTCAAGATGCTTTACTAAAAGAAAAAATATCAGAACGTCATGCTAGAGCTTTATTAGCAGTAGATAACCAAGAAAAACAAAAACAATTACTTAACAAAATAATAGCTAATAAAATGACAGTTAGAGAATTAGAAGAGGAGATTAATCCTAAACCTAAGGAAAAAATTGCTACAGCAGATATAGAAAAATTATTAAATAGAGAACCAGTATCAGTAAATGAGAATACTAGTGTTAATGTTCCAAGTTTATCAAACCTAAACCTAGATAATAATAATTCTGTTAAAGTAGTACCTACTTCTAATCCTTCTGTTAATACCTCAATGCCTAATAATAGTGATATAGATATTGATTATAGTACACCTCCTAAATTTATAGATTATGGAGATGAGAAAATAGCTGATATACAAGATCCATTATTAAAGAGTACAGCTAGTTCAGAACTTAATTTAGATGAACTTAGAAATAATGCTCAAGATATTAATGTTAAGGAAGAGAAACCATCTATGGATATGGATAGCTTATTAAAAGTAAATCCAACTGGTGATGTTCAACCTAAACAAAGTATTAATAGTAATTTTAAATTCTTTCAACCAGATTCAGATGATTCTAGCGTAAGTGGTGGACAAACTTCTCAGGCTTCTATGCCTTCTAACAATAATCAATCAGCTCTTGATGCTTTATTATCATCTAGTGTTACTCCAACTAATAATACACCGACTCCTGATAGTTTATTAAATGTAAATAGAGGAGAGAATCAAGTAGAAGAAAAGAATGAAGTGCCATATCTAGATACATATAACAATCCGTTTGCTCATAATCCAATTTTCTCTGATGATGTAGAAAAAATAATGGGTAAGAAGATTGAAGAAGGACAAGAAATACCAAAACTTGATTTTAATGATTGTTTAAATGTAGTACGTGATGCTGTTAAAAGAATAGAACAATCAGGATTTAAAGTAGAAAGTGAAGAAATGAACTTTGAAAAGAATTATCAAATAGTTATTAAGATAGCCAAAAATGAAGAATAGTTAAAGTAGAGAAATCTACTTTTTTTCCTAAAAATTATTTTCATAATAAGCTATTTCTGATACAATTAAATAGAGTTATGAAAAGAAGCGAGTGATAAAAATGGGAAAAGTCATATCATTAGTAAATCAAAAGGGAGGAGTAGGAAAGACTACTACTAGTATTAATTTATCTGCTTCTCTTGCATATCTAGGAAAAAGGGTTTTATTAATTGATTTGGATCCACAGGGAAATACAACAACTGGAGTTGGAATAAATAAAGGAGATATAAATAATAGTATTTATGATGTATTAACAGGAAGATGTACTTGTGTGGAAGCTATGATAAAGACTAAATACAAACAGTTATATGTTTTGCCAGCCACTATAAATCTAGCAGGACTTGATATTGAACTATTAGAAAAGAGTCAACAAGAACCTGGATTTGCAAAAGGGGCTCAATTAAAACAACATTTGGAAGATATAAAAGATAATTTTGATTTTATCATTATTGATTGTCCTCCATCTTTAGGACTTATTACAACAAATGCTTTAACTGCTAGTGATTCAGTGATTATCCCAGTTCAATGTGAATTCTTTGCCTTAGAAGGAATTATGCAGTTACTAAATACTATAAGACTTGCACAAAAACAATTAAATCCTAATTTAGATATAGAAGGAGTTTTACTAACTATGCTAGACTCTAGAACTAATCTAGGATTTGAGGTGGTAGAAGATATAAGAAAATTCTTTAAAGAAAAAGTTTATAATACTATTATTCCAAGACTAATAAGATTAACAGAAGCACCAAGTCATGGTGAACCAATAATAGTATATGACCCTAAAAGTAAGGGAAGCGAAGCTTATTTAAATTTAGCGAAGGAAGTGATTGATCGTAATGGAAACTAAAAGAAGAGCCTTAGGAAAAGGATTAGAAGAGTTATTCAATACAGAACAAATAGATATAAATAAAGTGGAAGAAAAAATTATAGAATCTACTCCTAAAAATGAAATTGTTGATTTAGATTTAGACCAATTGCGCAGTAATCCTTATCAACCGAGAAAAACATTTGATGAAGAAGCTTTACAAGAGTTATCTAATTCAATTAAAGAACATGGAGTTTTTCAACCAATTATAGCTAAGAAAAGTATAAAAGGATATGAAATAGTAGCAGGAGAAAGAAGAGTACTTGCTAGTAGAATGGCAGGACTTGATAAAATACCAGCTATTGTAAAAGATTTAACTGATGAACAAATGATGGAAATAGCATTACTAGAAAACCTTCAAAGAGAAGATTTAAATGCTATGGAAGAAGCAATGGCTTATAAGAGATTACAACAAGAGTTGAACTTAACTCAAGAAGAGCTATCTAAAAAAGTAGGGAAAAGTCGTAGTCATGTCACTAATATGATGGGATTATTGACTTTACCAGAAGAAGTAAAAGATATGATAATTACAAAAGAAATATCTATGGGACATGCTAGAATACTAAGTAAATTAGATGATAAAGAACAAATAAAGAAACTAGCTAATGATGTAGTAGTTAAAAAACTTAGTGTTAGACAACTAGAAGATATGACTAATTCACCAGTGGATTTTCATAGAAAAAAAGAAATTAGAAGAAGAGAAGCAAGTGATTCAGAATATAGTTATATAGCAAGTACTTTGTGTGATAAATTAGGAACAAGAGTAAAAATCAAGAAAAACAAAATAGAAATTAAATTTGAAAATGCAGCAGATTTAACAAGAATACTTGAAATTATGCAATTAGATAAATAATAGTAAAAGGAAGTGATATAGTGAAAGAATTTTTAGATTCAGAAATTTTCTTGTACATTTTAAAACCAATTATTTATATTGCTGTAGCATATATTATTTATAGAATATTAAATTTTATCTTACAACAAGCTTTAATTAAGAATAATGTATCATCAAAGCATCGTCGAAAACTAGAAACATCAAAGAGCATTATTGTAAATTTTGTTAAATATTTAATAATTATAAATCATTTCCGGGCCTTCTATTCTTTCATTATATCATGTAGATGTTAGTAGAATATTTGCAGGAATTGGTATTGCTACTGCTGTCCTTTCTTTAGCATTTCAAGATGTGGCAAAAGACTTTTTAGCAGGACTTGCTATTCTTTTAGAAGATCAATTTGAAATAGGAGACAATGTATCTATCAATGGATTTAGAGGAGACGTTATTTCTATGGGACTTAAAACCACTAGAATAAAAGACTATAAAGGAGCAGTTAAGATTATTTCTAATCATACTATAAATGAAGTAATTAATTATAGTTTGAATCCTTCTTTAGCAGTAGTAGATATATCAGTAAGTTACGAAAGTGACTTAAATGAAGTGGAAAAAGTTATAAACGCTACTATGGAAAAAATCAATAAGACTTACGATAATCTAAAAGGTAAGTGTGAGTTGTGGGGAGTAGAAAAATTAAATGATTCAGCAGTTGTTTATAGAATTGTTTTAAAAACTAGGTCTAATAAAAACTTTGCTGTTGAAAGAAAGATGAAAAAAGACTTTAAACTAGCTTTAGATGAAGCAGGAATTAAGATACCATATCCACAAGTAGAGGTGCATAATGAATAATAATTATCAAGTAGGAACTCATTTAATTCTAAAAAAAGGACACCCCTGTGGAACTAATGAATGGGAAGTAGTACGTCTTGGAGTTGATATTAAACTTAAGTGTTGTAATTGTGGTAGAACAGTATTAATTCCAAGAATTGAATTAAATAAAAAGATTAAGAAAGTAAAAGAGGAGTTATATGAAGGACAAGAAAAAACTGAAACTTAAGAAATTTTATTTTCATCCTATTACAGTTTTTATTTTTTTGACTATAATGACAATATTAGCAAGTGCTATTTTATCAGCTTTGCAAATGCAAGGAACTTATAGTAAAGTTAATACTTCTAATTATGAATTGGAAAGTGTTTTAGTTGCAGTAAAAAATATGTTGACTTTTGATGGGATGAAATTTATTTTTAGTAATGCATTACGCAATTTTTTATCATTTGCTCCATTTGGAATGTTGATGCTTACTTTAATTGGACTAGGTGTATCATCATCAACTGGTTTTCTTGATACATTTATTTCAAGAAAAATAAAGAAAATGGATAAGAGAATAGTTACGTTTATTATTATTTTTCTAGCAACTATCTCTTCTTTAATAAACGATATAGGTTATGTCTTATTAATACCTTTATCAGCAATAATATTTCAAGCAAATAACAGAAATCCATTTGCAGGAATAGTAGCAGCTTTTTGTGGAGTTAGCTTTGGTTCAGCTATAAGTTTATTTGTAGGTTCAATGGAAGTTAATTTAATACCTTACACAACATCAGCGGCTAGATTAATAGACAAAAGTACTCATATTAGTTTAACATCCAACTTAATTATAATAATTGCTTTTTCAGTTTTACTTTCAATTATTGGAACTGTAATTGTAGAAAGTATAATAGTTAAGAAATTAGGTAAATATAAAGATAATCAAGAAAATGTTAAAACAGAAGAGTTAACAGTAGTAGATGAAGAAGAAATAGAACAAGAAAGAATTGCCAAAGAAAAGAAAGAAAAATCAGGACTTAAGTATGCCTTAATTACAGCAATAGTAGTTATAATAGCTTTTATTTACATGATAATACCCAATTTACCATCTAGTGGTATGTTACTAGATATGAGTGAAGATACTTATTTAGGTCAATTATTTGGTACTAATTCCTATTTCCAAGATGGATTTACCTATATGATAAGTTTATTATTTATCCTTACAAGTATCGCTTATGGAGTAGGGGCAAAGTCAATAAAGAATGATAAAGACTTAATATATGGTTGTGAAAAAATGTTTACATCAAGTGCAGAGATGGTTATGCTACTATTTGTAGCAAGTCAGTTTATTTCTATTTTTAGAGAGACTAACATTGGAACAATAATTGCTACTTGGGGTGCTAATATTTTAGGAAGTGTTTCCTTTAGTGCATTACCACTTATAATTATTTCCTTAGTATTAATAGCTATAGCTAATATATTTGTTACAACACCATCTAGTAAATGGCAAATATTTGCTCCAGTTATGGTACCAGCTATGATGCAAGCTAATATTTCACCACAATTTGCTCAGTTTATTCTAAGAGCAGGTGATTCAATGACTGCAGGTATTACTCCGTTATTAGCAGCTTTTGCCATATATATAGGGTACTTAAATATATATAATAAAGATAAGTCAAAACCAATAACTATTCATCAAGCAATAGCTTATGTTATGCCATACTTTACAATAATTTCAATTTCTTGGATTTTATTAACAATAGGTTGGTATTTAATAGGTTTACCAATAGGTCCAGGAGTTTATCCAACATTATAGTTTTGACAATTTGTCTTAATTAGATTAAAATAAGAAAGAAAATTATATTATTTTCTTTTTATTTTGGAAGGAGTTTTATTTATGAGTTTAAAAGCAGGTATTATAGGATTACCAAATGTAGGGAAGAGTACATTATTTAATGCCATTACTAATCAACATATTTTAGCAGAAAATTATCCATTTGCAACGATTGATCCTAATGTGGGAGTAGTTAATGTTAAAGATGTTCGTCTTGATAGGCTAACAGAAATGTATGAACCTAAGAAGACCATTCCTACTAGTTATGAATTTACAGATATTGCAGGTCTTGTTAGAGGAGCTAGTAAAGGAGAAGGATTAGGAAATAAATTTTTATCACATATAAGAGAAACTGATGCTATAGTAGAAGTAGTTAGATGTTTTGATAATGGAAAAATAATTCATGTAGATGGTAATGTTGATCCAATAAGAGATTTAGAAACTATTAATCTAGAGCTTATTATTAGTGATTTGGAAATGGTTACTAATCGTTTAGGAAAAATTAGTAAAAGAGCTTTAATGAGTAAGGATAAACAAGAAAAGTTAGAATATGAATTATTAGAGAAGATAAAGACTACTCTTGAAGAAAATCAACCAGTAAGACATATAGACTTTAAAGATGATGAATTAAAAATACTAAAATCTTATAATTTCTTAACAATAAAACCAATTATATATGTAGCTAATATAGATGAAAGTATGATAGGTCTAGAAGACAATTCTTATGTGAAAGAAGTTAAAGAGTATGCAAAGAAAGAAAATGCTTCTGTAGTTGTTTTATGTGCTAAGATTGAAGAAGAACTAAGTGAATTAAGTAATACAGATAAAAAAGATATGTTAGAAGCTTTGGAAATGGAAAAAAGTGGACTAGAGCAATTAATTTCTGCTACTTATGATTTATTAGGATTGGCGACATATTTTACTGTAGGTAAAGATGAAGTAAGGGCTTGGACTTTTAAGAAAGGTATGAATGCTAAGAAGTGTGCAGGTATTATCCATACAGACTTTGAAAAGGGATTTATCAAAGCAGAAGTTATTAGTTATGATGATTTGATGGAATACGGTAGTGAGTTAAAGACTAGGGAAGCAGGAAAAGCTAGAATAGAAGGAAAAGATTATATTATGCAAGATGGAGATATTTGTCACTTTAGATTTAATAATTAAAAAAGATAGACTTTTCTAATTTATTTTGTTATAATACAAACGAGTATTTAAAATACTCCTTACCTATTTAATAGGTCTTATGTCCAGAAGGAGGTGGAAATAATGAACAAGTATGAAATTATGTTTATTGTAAAACCAGATTTAGAGGAAACTGCTATTAAAAATGAAGCTGAAAGTCTAAAAAAGGTTTTAACAAACTTAGAAGCTAAAATCGTTGAAGAAAAAGCTATGGGACAAAGAGAATTAGCATATGAAATAAAGAAATATAAAAATGGATATTATTTCTTATTCGTAGTAGAAGGTTCTCATGAAGCTATTAAAGAATTTGATCGTTTAGCTGGAATCAATGAAAACATTTTACGTCATTTAATTATTCGTAAAGAAGACTAGAAAAAGAGGTAACTATGAATAAAGTAATATTAATAGGTCGATTAACAAGAGACCCTGAGTTACGTTATACTGGTAGTAATACACCAGTAGCAACCTTTAGTCTTGCTGTAAATCGTTCATTTACTAATCAAAATGGCGAAAGAGAAGCAGACTTTATTAACTGTGTTGTTTGGAGAAAACTGGCAGAAACAGTTAAAAACTATTTATCTCAAGGTAGTCAAGTGGCAGTAGAAGGTAGAATTCAAACTAGAAACTATGATGATCAAAATGGTCAAAGAAGATATGTTACTGAAGTTGTGGTTGAAAATATTGATTTTGTTGGTACAAAAAGAGATAATTCTCAATCATCTAACCAACCAAATTTTAATAGTCAACCAGTTCCTTCTAATTTCAATAATCAACCATCTACCACTGATGCTACTACTCCTTATGATTTTAGTGCTACATCAGCTTCTACAGGTACAAATGTATCAAGTGATCCTTATACTGAATTTGGCTCTAATATCGAGATAAATGATGACGAATTACCATTTTAAAGAGGAGGTTAAGTTATGGCAGAATTTTATCGTAAGAAGAAAAAAGTATGCTTAATGTGTCAAGGAAAAACTTTTGATTATAAAGATGTTGATATTTTAAGAAAATACATTAACGAAAGAGGAAAAATATTACCTCGTCGTGTTACAGGTGCTTGTGCAAAACATCAACGTGTTATAGCTAATGAAATTAAAAGAGCACGTGCAATTGCATTATTACCATTTACAAAATAATATTTTAAAGTTGGGACTTTTGGTTTCAACTTTTTATATTGAAAATGATATTAATCTTATGAAGATAGTTTGCTTTTTAATGTTAAAAATGATATATTATAACTGTAATTTATTAAGAAGAATTAACATCTTCTTTTTTTAAAATTGGATAGAGGTGGTTGTTTTGAAAATTGGTGAAAAGAAAAAAGAGTTAAAGAAACTAATTCGTGGTGCTAAGACTATATTTATAATGGCTCATAAAAATTTAGATTTAGATGCTTTAGGCAGTTCTATAGGTTTATATTCAATTTTAGAAAAGCAAAGAAAGAATTGCTATTTGGTAATAAATGATAAAGAACATGAGTTAGGCGTTGAAAAAGTATTAAGAGAATTAGATGGTTGTCTACAAATAGTTACAGGAAAAGAAGTAGAAGATAACTTATATTTACGTAATAAACGAAATCTTTTATTTATACTAGATACTAATAAGAAAGAATTAGTTCAAGATAATGCTATCATATCACTATTTGATGAAGATAAAGTAGTAATTCTAGATCATCATGAGTTAGGTGAAACATCAATTTCTTGTCCTAATAGAATCATAGATAATACTGCTTCTAGTACTTGTGAGATGATAACAAACTTAATAGAAGCTTACAATTCACCAATAGATCCATACTATGCAACCCTAATATTATCTGGAATAGTTTTAGATACTAATAATTTTACTCTTAAAACTAATAGTGAAACATATTATAGTGCTTATTACTTATCTTGTATGGGAGCTAGTACTACTAAAGTTCAATATCTATTAAAACAAGATTTAAAAGATTATATGGAACGTCAAAAATTAATTACTAATGTAGAGATAATTAATGATAAAATAGCTATTGCAAAGGGAAGTAGTTATTCTATTTATAGAAGAGAAGACTTAGCTAAAATAGCTGATACTTTACTTTTCTTTAATGATATAGAATTATCTTTTGTAATTGCTAAAACAGCTAATAATGTAACTTCTATCAGTGGGCGTAGTATTGGTAAAAAAAGTATTGCTAATATATTGTCTAGAATTGGTGGAGGAGGAGACAAAATGGGAGGAGCTGCTCAATTTGAGAATCTTCCAATCAGTAAAGTCTCTGAAAAATTAAATCAAGCAATTAAGGAGGAAGAATAATGAGAGTAATTTTTCGTCAAGATGTAAAAGGGGTAGGAAAGAAAGATGAAATTAAAGAAGTAAAAGATGGGTATGCTATTAATTTTCTAATTAAAAAGAATCTTGCTGTAGTAGCTAATCAAGAAAACTTAGACAACTTAAAGAAAGAACAAGCTATAAGAAAAGCAAATCATGATAAAGCAAAGAAAGAAGCAATGGAAGAAAAAGCTAAATTAGAAAAATTAGTTTTAACCTTTAAAGTAAAAACTGGTGAAGGTGACCGTGTCTTTGGAAGTGTTAGTCAAAAACAAATAAAAGAAGAATTAAAGAATAATGGATATAATATAGATAAAAACCAAATTAAATTGCAGGATTCACTATCATCTTTAGGTTTTCATAAGATAGAAATAGAATTATATAAAGAAGTTAGTGCTATTGTAAAAGTTCATTTAGTAAAGTAGAAGTAAAGGAGGAAGTTTATGGCCTTAAGAGAATTACCACATAATAAAGAAGCTGAAATGAGTGTATTAGGTTCTTGTTTTTTATCAACAGATGCAGCTACACTTGCTCTAGAAAATTTATCAGAATCTAGTTTTTTTGATACTAGAAATGCCAAAATCTTTAAGGCTTTTCAAAACTTACATGAAGAAAAAACTCCTTTAGATTTAACAACAGTTACAACAGAACTTACTAGAATGAATGCTTTAACAGAGGCAGGGGGCGTTTCTTATTTAACAGAAATAATTGAGTTTGTTCCAACAGCCAGTAATATAGATTATTATATCAAAGAAGTAGATAAAACAGCTCTTTTACGAGGATTGATAGAAACAGCTACTAATATAGTAACATTAGGTTATAATCAAGAAGAAAATGTTAATGATGTGTTAGACCAAGCAGAAAAACAGATACTAAATATTGCTAAAAATAGAAAAAGTGGAGAGTTTCAAAGTATTCAAGATGTGTTAATAAAAACCCAAGAAGACTTAGAAAAATTAGCTGAATCTAAAGGAGAAGTAACAGGTATTGCTACTGGTTGGTATGACTTTGATAAGTTAACAGCTGGTCTTCATGAAAATGAAATGATTATAATAGCTGCTCGTCCTGGTATGGGTAAAACTGCCTTTGCTCTTAATCTTGCTACTTATGTAACCACTCACTCTGATAGTACTGTAGCAGTATTCAACTTAGAAATGGGAGCTAGTCAGTTAGCAAATCGTATAATCTCCTCACTTGGTCAAATAGAAGGTTATAAGATGAGAACAGGTAAATTATTAAATCAAGATTGGAAAAGATTTAATGAAGCAACTACTCAATTATCTAAAGCTAAACTTTATATAGATGATACACCAGGAATAACTATTGGTGAAATAAGAGCCAAATGTAGAAGATTAGCAAGTTCTACTGATGGACTTAACCTAGTAATAATTGACTACTTACAGTTAATTTCTGGAGGAAAAAATTATGGAAGTAATAGACAACAAGAGGTAGCTGATATTTCTCGTAGCTTAAAAACTCTTGCTATGGAGTTACATATACCAATAATAGCCCTTGCTCAGTTATCACGTAGTGTTGAAGGAAGAGAAGATAAAAGACCAATGCTTTCAGACTTACGTGAGTCTGGTTCTATTGAGCAGGATGCTGACTTAGTAGGATTCCTATATAGAGATGATTACTATAATAAAGAAGCTAAGAAAGATGCAACTAGTATTAGTGAATTTATTATTGCTAAGCATAGAAATGGTCCTCAAGCTACTATCCAGTTATTATTTAAAAAAGATACATCAACCTTTCTTAATATGACTAAAGGACCAGAAGAGGAGGAATAAAATGGGGAAAAAGATATTAGTTATAAGTTTTGCACTAGTTATAAGTTTTTCATTAGTTTTCTTTTGTCCTACATCTAAAGCTAAAGAGCCACAAGAAGTATATAGAGTTTATCTAAAAGGAAAATCACTAGGATTAATAGAAAATAAAGAAAACTTAGAGCAATACATAGATAGAGAACAAGAAAAAATTAAAAATAAATATAAAGTAGATAAAGTTTATGCTCCGGAAGATTTAAAAATAGAAAAAGAAATAACATATCAAGAAAAAATTTCTACTACTAAACAAATATATGATAAATTAGCAGATTTAGAATCCTTTACAATAAATGGTTATGCTATTAAGATTAAAGGGATAGATACAGTTAATGAACAAGGAGAAAAAGTAAAAGGAGTAGACCAGACAATTTATGTTTTAGACAAAGATGTTTTTACAAAGGCTATGGATAAAACTATTAGATCATTTGTTAATAATGATGATTATGAAAAATATCTAAACAATAAACAAAAAGAAATTAAAGATACAGGTACGATAATAGAAAATGTTTATATAGATAATAAAATATCAGTTAAGAATACTAAAGTACCTGTTGATAAAACTATTTATGAAAACATTGATGATTTAAGTAAGTATTTATTATTTGGTACTTTAGATGAATATCAAAAGTATACTGTTCAAGATGGAGATACTATTACTGATATAGCTTTTAATAATAAACTATCTGATAAAGAATTTTTAATTGCAAACCCATCCTTTAAAGATGAAAATAGTCTATTGTTTACCGGGCAACAAGTAACTATAAATATTATTAAACCACAATTTAGATTAGTAGAAGTTGATCATACCGTTTTTGACCAAGAGATAAAATACGATACAGAAGTTAAGTATGATGAAAATAAGATGGCTGGAACAGAAGAGGTTACTCAAAAAGGAGAAAATGGTCTTCAAAGAGTTACTAGTAAGATACAAAAAGTTAATGGGCAAATAGAAAGCTCTGTAATTAATGAAAGTGCTACTGAAAGACTAAAAGAACCAGTTAAAGAAATAATAGTTAAAGGTAAAAAACAAAACTCTTATTCATCTGGTATAGATATAACAGGTACAACTAAAGTAGAGGGTTATTGGAAGTGGCCTACAGCAACACCATATACTATTAATAGTCCTTATGGTTATCGTTGGGGAGTATTACATGATGGAGTAGATATTGGTGGTGGATATGGTTCACCTATTTATGCAGCTAATAATGGAGTAGTAGTACAATCTAGTTCTAAATATGATAATGGTCAGTTTGTAGTAATTAATCATAATAATGGTTATTATACAATGTATGCTCATTTATCAGCACGATATGTAAAAGTAGGACAAAATGTTTCTATTGGTCAACAAATTGGAGCAATGGGAAAAAGTGGTTTTGCAACAGGAACACATTTACACTTTGGACTTTTCAGGGGATTTCCTTACCGAAGAGGATCAACATCATTACAACCACTTAGTTTATTCTAATGAAAATAATAACACTAGCGAGTGGTTCCAAAGGAAATACTTCTTATATAGAAGTAGGAAATACTCGCTTTCTTATTGATATAGGAATTACTTATAGACATTTATTAGAAAGATTAGAAGAGATTGGTAAAAGTATTGATGATATAGATGCTCTACTTATTACGCATACTCATTCTGATCATATCAAAGGATTAAAAGTTTTTGTAAAGCATAATAATGTACCAGTTTATATAAGAGAAGAAATGTATAAAGAATTGAAAGAAATATTACCTAAAGAGAAGGTAGAATTATATAGTGATAAAATGCATCTTAAGAATGTAACTATAGATTTAGTGCATACATCACATGATGCTCCTGGTTCGGTTGGATTTTTAATAAATAATAGCTTGGTTTATATTACTGATACTGGTTATATTAATGAAAAGTATTATGATTTATTATCTAATAGAGAGATATACTATATAGAAAGTAATCATGATGAACAGATGCTTTTGACAGGTCCTTATCCTCATTACTTAAAACAAAGAATACTAAGTGATAAAGGACATTTATCTAATGGAGCGACGGCTAACTATTTAGAAAAGTTTATTGGTTCTAATACTAAGTATATTATTTTAGCTCATATAAGTGAAACAAATAATACTAAAGAGTTGGCACTAGAGACTACTAAGGAGGCATTAGCAAAGACAGCTTATAGTCCTAAAATAGTAGTGGCATCACAGGAAGAGTTAGGAGAGGTAGTGGAAGTTTAATGATAAAGTTAATTGTTGTTGGAAAAGTAAAAGAAAAATATTTTACTGATGCTATTAAAGAATATGAAAAAAGGCTAAGTAAATATACAAAACTAAATATTATAGAAGTAGTAGATTGTGGGATTGAGGAAATAGATAAATCATTAAAAGTAGAAAAAGAAGCGATAATGAAACATCTTACTCTTAAAGACCATATTATTTTACTAGATGTTAAGGGAAAAGAAATGACATCAGTAGAGATGGCTAACTTATTAGCAGAAAGAGAAATGAATAATAGTAATATAACATTTATTATTGGTGGTAGTAATGGCTTTCATGAAGATATTTATTCACTAGCTAAAGAAAGATGGTCTTTTTCTAAGCTAACATTTCCTCATCAATTATTTAGAGTAATGTTTTTAGAACAACTATATCGAACATATAAAATAAGAAATAATGAAAGGTATCATAAGTAGAGGTGTAATAATGATAGGTAATGATTGGGATGAACATTTAAAGAAAGAGTATGGTAAAGCATATTTTCAAGAATTATTAAAATTTGTGGATGATGAATATCATCAAAAAGAAATATATCCAAAGAAGAATGAAATATTTAATGCTTTTAGAAATACAACCTATAAAGATACAAAAGTAGTAATCTTAGGACAAGATCCTTATCATGGAGTTAATCAGGCTCAAGGACTTTCTTTTTCAGTAAGAGATGGGTTAAGGAAACCACCAAGTTTAGTTAATATCTTTAAAGAATTAGAAAGTGATTTAGGAATACCTTTTCCAGAGAAGAATAGTTTACTACCTTGGGCTAAGGAGGGGGTGTTGTTATTAAATAGTGTTTTAACTGTTGAGAAAGATAGGGCAGCATCTCATAGTCGTCATGGCTGGGAAGAATTTACTGATAAAGTTATAGAAGAAGTAAATAAAAAAGAAGAACCTGTTGTTTTCATTTTCTGGGGTAATTATGCTAGAGCAAAAAAAGTCTTAATAACTAATCCTAAACATTTAGTTCTAGAATCTGCTCATCCATCACCATTTTCTGCATATAATGGATTTTTTGGTAGTAGACCATTTTCTAAGACTAATGAATTTTTAATAGCTAATGGAATAAAACCAATAGATTGGAACATAGAAAAAGACCTTTAGGTCTACTTAGAGAGAATAGCAAAAGATTCTCTTTTTTCTATCTTATAAATATCTAACTCTTTAAAATGAGAGAATAAACTTACAATATTACTAGGAAATTTATGAATATAGTTATTAATTTCTACAGCGTTATCATTATAATATTTTAGACTCCCTTTTAAGTCACATTCATTATCATCAAATCGTCCTATTAAATTATTAAGCTTTTTATTAGATTCATATTCTTCAGCATCAGCTTCTTTTAATAGCTTGTTACCAAGTGAACTTAACTCAACATAACATTGATGTTTACTTATATCTTTTTTCTTAAACCCTTCTAATTCTTTTTCCATATCTTTATCAATAATTTTAGCAATCTTTAAAAGTATTTCTATTTTCTTTTCAAGGATTAACTCAATATTGTTATCAGCTTCTTCCACTTTTAGAAAGTAAAAATTAAATTTATTTTTATAATATAGGAAGTTTATTACCAATAACAAAATAACTAAAAGTACTAATCCTAATATTAAATATATCATCTTATCACATCCTAAATGGATTATATCAAAGAAAAAAGAAGATTACAATTGTCTTCCTTAAGTTTCTTTATTATCCGTTAATAATTCGTCAAAGACAGGGTCTGTCATTGTAGGTTCAGTTCCTTTAATATAATACATCATTTTAGTTTTAGTATCATTTTCTGTAGCTGGTTTTCCAGTGATAGGATTAACTAAGACACCTACAACATTATCTTTAGGTTTGTACCAGTTATCTTCTTTTCCTTGCATGTAGTCTTCAATTGATTTAATCCAGATATTTTGAGCATACTTATATTCTTTAGGTTCTAAATCTCTATTATCATCATAACCACACCATACTAGAGCGACTACGTCCTTGTTATAACCGATATACCAGTTATCAGTATTAGTAGTACCACTTTTTAAAGCATAAGTATGAGTCATTTTTGATGCTAGATTAATAGCTGTAGGATAATTATAATCGATAAAAGCAGAATCATAAGTAGCAGTTAGTAAGTTGCTTAGAATAAAAGTTAGACTAGAGTTTAAAACTAATTCCTTTTTATTATCAGCTTCATATAAAATATTACCTTCTTGATCTACTACCTTTTCAATAAAATGAGGCTTTATCTTATAACCTTCATTAGCAAAAGTAGCATAACCACCAGCCATTTCTAGCATTGATATTTCACTAGTACCAAGAGCAAGAGATGGGACTTTATCAAGTTTAGAAGTTATTCCTACTCTTCTAGCCATGTTAATTAATGTATCTTCACCTAAGAATAAGTGTGTTTTAACAGCATATATATTCTCTGAATAAGAAATAGCAGTAGCCATAGATATAGGCTTATTTCCATATTTTTCATTATAGTTTTTAGGAGAGTAAGTATCTTTATTGGAAAAAGTAAAAGTTGTTTGTTCACTAGTAAAGGTAGTAGACGCAGTAAAACCATTTTCTAAAGCGGCATAGTAAAGGAAAGGCTTCATAGTAGAACCTACTTGTCTTTTAGCAGATATAGCTCTATTATATTCAGATTTATTATAGTCTTTTCCTCCGACTAGTGCTTTTACTCCACCTGTATTAGGATCCATTAAGATAGCAGCAGTTTCTAATTCATTATCTTTTAATACCTCTTTTACATTAGCTTCTAACTCTTTTTGTCCCTTAAGATTAAGACTAGTATAGATTTTTAATCCCCCAGTTTCTAAGAAAGTACTAGGAATTTCTTTAAGAGACTTTAACTCATTCATAACTGCATCTTGATAATACATTACAGTAGATAATTCCTCTTTTTCTTTTTCCCCAACGAAAGTTAATTTTTCTTTAACAGCTTCATTATATTCATCAGTGGTTACTTTCTTTTCTTTTAATAAATTTTTTAAGATTAATTCTTGTCTAGCTTTAGCCTTTTTATAATTAACTAATGGTGAATAGTTACTAGGTGACTTAGGAATACCAGTTAAAATAGCTGCTTCGGCAAGATCTAAGTCTTTAGCTTTCTTTCCAAAATAAAACTGACTAGCATTTTCTATTCCATACATACCATGACCATAATTAATTGTATTTAAATAGCCTTCTAATATATCCTTCTTTTTATAATGAGATTCTATCTCAATAGTGTACCACATTTCATCCCATTTTCTTTTCCAAGTCTTAGAAAAGTCTAGGAATAAGTTTTTAGCATACTGTTGGGTTATTGTACTAGCACCTTGGCTTCTATTCCTAGATAAAATATTAACATACATAGCTTTCATTATTCTTAAATAATCAAAACCTTTATGACGATAGAAATTTTTATCCTCAGTAGCAATTGTTGTTTTAATTACTTTATCAGAAATGTTATCAAGACTTACCCATTTACTATCGCCACTACCTTGAAAGAAAAGTTCATTATTTTCATCAAAAAGCATAAACTTATTAGCACTTTTGATTTGTAGTTTCGGTGATAAATAAGCATAGGAATAAGCACAGACATTAAAAATAATAAATAATAAAATAAGAAGTATACTAAATTTAGTAAGTTTTTTTATAAATTTCATTTAAATCACCTACATTTAGCTTGTCCAATCTCTTTAAAAATAACAATAATCTTGTAAGAAATTTAATTCGTTGCTATAATATTACCTGAATGAAAGGGAAACAATATGGAAGAAGTTAAAGTAATTGCTAAGTTAAGAACTAATGATGATGTTTTAACCTTTGAAGGAAAAGCTGATTTTGATAGAAAAAAACAAGTAATTCAATATCAGGATGAACATGCATTATTAACAATATATTTAAAAGATAAAATACTACTAAGAGAGACAGAAGATGCCATTCTTAGTTATAAATTTTTAGAAAATGTAGATAATTCTTTTGAAATATATCTTAAAGATACAAAGCAATGTGGAACAGTAGGAATGAAGACTAAACAAATAAAAGAAGGAGTTAATTCCTTTTTAGTAATATATAGAATTGATGGGAATGATTTTGACCATGAATATAGTATAGAGTGGGAGGTTTAATATGAGTTTATTAAAAACAATAGAAGAAGATTTAACAAAGAAGATGAATGAAGCATCTATTCCAATCGAAAAAGTAACTTTATTAGAAAGTAAACGTAAAGATTTGGGAGATTATCAGTTAAATGATGCGATGAGTCTTGCTAAAATATTACATAAAAGTCCAATGCTTATTGCTGAAGATATGAAGAAAGTTTTAGAAGAAAGTAATTATTTTTCTAAAGTAGAAATAGCAGCAGTTGGATTTCTTAATGTTACCTTAAAAGATGAGTTGTTAATAGACTTTGTAAATAACTATTATAATAGTGATTCTAAAGATGTTGATAAGTTAGTTAATAAAAAAATATTTTTAGATTATGGTGGAGCTAATATTGCTAAGACACTTCATGTTGGTCATTTAAGAAGTGCTAATATTGGCGAAGCTTTAAAAAGATTAACTAAAAGACTTGGTCAAGAAGTTATCTGTGATGTTCATTTTGGGGATATTGGTAGACAGTCTGGAATGGTTATTTATGAGTTAAGAAATAGATATCCTAATCTTAATTATTTTAAAGAAGAAGAAAGTGATAACTGGGATGAGTTACCCATAACAGCTAAAGATTTAGAAGAAATATATCCAGTAGCTAGTACTAAAGCTAAAGAAGATGAAAACATCATGGAAGAGGTAAGACTTATTACTAAAGAGTTAGAAGAAGGTAAACCTAATTATGTAGCTTTATGGGATAAGATTAAAAAATTATCAATAGAAGATATTAAAGGAGTTTATAAAAAGTTTAATACTGATTTTGACTTATGGGAAGGTGAAAGTGACTGTTATTCTTATATGATGCCTATGCTAGAAGAGTTAAGAAAAGATGGTTACTTGAAGAAAAGTGAAGGAGCAGAAATAATTGAAATAAAAGAAGATACTGATAAAGCTCCTATGCCTGACCTTGTAGTAGTAAAGAGTAATGGAGCTACTTTATATGCTACTCGTGAATTAGCAACTATGGTATCAAGAGTTAAACGTTTTAATCCTGATGAAATGTGGTATCTAACTGATTTAAGACAAGGTCTTTATTTTGAACAAGTATTTAGAGCAGCTCATAAGACTAAAATAGTAAGTGATGATACTAAGTTAGAATTCTTTGGATTTGGAACAATGAATGGTCCAGATGGTAAACCATTTAAGACAAGAGATGGAGGAGCTTTATCCTTAAAAAGTCTTTTAAAAGAAGTAAAAGAAGAAGTAGCAAATCATTCTCATAACTTAGAAACTGAAGAAAATAAAGATGAGATAATTGAACAGATAGCAGTAGCAGCTATTAAATATGCTGATTTATTATCAAATAGAACAACTGATTATATCTTTGATCCTAAAAAATTTGTTGATGTTGAAGGAAAAACTGGCCCATATCTTTTATATACTACTATAAGAATGAAATCACTATTAAAGAAAGCTAAAGAAAATAATTTAGATTATAGTAAATATACGAAGATTAGTGAAGAAGTGGAAAAAGAATTAATAACATTATTACTAGCTAAGAATAAAGTATTACATAAAGCATATGATACAAAAGAATTAAATGTAATATCAGATTATTTATATCAACTTACTAGTACCTATAGTAAATTCTATGAAAAATGTCATGTTTTAACAGAAAAAGATAAAAATATTCAAGAAAACTGGTTACTTTTAACGAAAAATGTATATGATACAAATGTAGAGTTATTGACTATTTTAGGAATTGAAATACCTGAAAAAATGTAAAGTATATAAAAAAGTATTGCAATTGCTAATAAAAAATGATATAAGTTTATATGATTTGAATATTAAGAAGAAATTCATTTTGAATAGACTTTAATACGGGAGGAAAAGAAATGAAGTTGTCAGAAATGAAAAAAGAAGAATTAGAACTATTGTCAAATAAAGACATCACATTTTATCTTTTAGAGGAGCAAGGAAAGCAAAATACTGCTGAGCTTTTTAAAAGCATTGTAACTTTGTTAGAACTTCCAAGTAGTACTTTTGAAGAGAAAATAGGAGATTATTATACATCACTTACTACAGATAAACGTTTTATCATGTTAGAAGACGGTTGTTGGGATTTAAGAAGTCGTCATACATCTGATAAAATAGCTAAAATAGAAGATGAAGAAGATGATGATGAGGAATCAGATGAAATAAAGGATGACATGATTGCTGATGATATGGAAGAAGATAATTATGATTCAGGAGATGCTGATGACGATGATGATTATGTTGATCCTAATGAAGATTTAAAAGACTTGGTTGTCGTTGATGAAGAAGAACTAGAAAATGAATAGTTCTTTTTCTTTAAATTATTTGCAAGAGATGTTGTAGCTATGATATAATTAGCTCGACAGTCAGACAAAGAAAGGACTTGATTTAGATGATAGAAAGATTAGAAGCTACGCTTACTAAATATAATCAATTACAGACAGAGTTAATGAGTGAAGATGTTTTAAAGAATATTAATAAAACAAGGGAGATATCTAAAGAGATAGCAGATTTAGAGGAAGTAGTAACAGAATATAAGAAATATAAAAAAGTATTAGAATCTATTGTAGATACTAAAGAAATGTTAAATGATGATGAACTAAAAGAAATAGCTAAAGATGAATTAAAAACTTTAGAAGAAGAAAAAGAAAACATTGAAAAGAATCTAGAAATATTATTAATACCAAAGGATCCTAATGATTCTAAAAACGTTATTATGGAAATAAGGGGAGCAGCTGGTGGAGATGAAGCTAATATTTTTGCAGGTGATTTGTTTAGAATGTATTCAAGATATGCAGAAAGAATAGGTTTAAAGATAGAAATAATTAATGCTGTTGAAGGTACTGCAGGTGGATTTAGTCAAATAGAATTCATGATTAAAGGACAAGGAGCATATTCTAAACTTAAATATGAAAGTGGCTCACATAGAGTACAAAGAGTGCCTGTTACAGAAAGTAATGGGAGAATTCAAACTTCTACAGCTACTGTTTTAGTAATGCCAGAAGCAGAAGATGTTAATATTACTATCGATCCAAAAGATTTAAGAATTGATATCTTTAGATCATCAGGTTGTGGTGGTCAAGGAGTAAATACTACAGATAGTGCTGTTAGAATTACCCATTTACCTACTAATACAGTAGTAACTTGTCAAAATGAAAGAAGTCAAATTCAAAATAAGGAACAAGCGATGAAAGTATTAAAAGCAAGACTTTATGATTTAGAACAACAGAAACATGACCAAGAACTTGGTAGTGAAAGAAGAAGCAAGATAGGTACAGGGGATAGAGCTGAAAAGATAAGAACTTATAACTATCCACAAAATAGAGTAACAGATCATCGTATTGGTTTTACTACTAATAGTTTAGATAGAGTAATGAATGGACAACTAGATGAGATAATAGATGCTTTGACGATGGAAGATCAAAGAAGAAAATTAGCTGGTGAAGAAGCATAATGACAGTTGAAGAATTAATTGTATATGGTAAGGGTAAAACAAGTAGTGATCATGCTAAGATGCTACTTTCTTCGTATTTAGATGTTAATCCTTTAGAACTATTAACCATTCTAGATAAAGAGGTGGATAGTGATATAGAAAAATTATATAAATCATCATTAGAAGCTTTAAAAGAAAATAAACCTATTCAATATGTTATTGGTAATGTTAATTTCTATGGACTTAAGTTTATTGTTAATAAAAATGTATTGATACCACGATTTGAGACAGAAGAGCTAGTGGAACAGGTAGTAGAGTATACTAAAGACTTGAACAAAGATAAAATTAAAATATTAGATTTAGGATGTGGTAGTGGAGCAATTGGACTTACTCTTAAAAGTATTTTAAAAGATAGTGAAGTAACACTAACAGATATATCAAAGGATGCTTTAGAAGTAGCTAAATTAAATGCTAATAATCTTAATCTTGATGTTACATTTATCGAAAGTGATTGGTTTTCTAATGTAAAATTAGAGCAATATGATATTATTGTGTCTAATCCACCATATATAAGAACAGATGAAGAAATAGAAGAAATAGTAAAGAACAATGAGCCATCTTTAGCACTTTATGGAGGTGTAGATGGTCTTGATTGTTATAGAAAAATATTAGCTAATATTAAACCATATTTAAATAATAAATTTCTAATAGCTTTCGAAATAGGAGAAAGTCAAAAAGAAGAAATTTATGATATTGTAAATAAGTATCTTAAAGATATAGAAATTATTTGTAAAAAAGATTTGTATGGTCGAAATAGAATGATATTTGTTAGAAATAAAATTGATTAAAAATGATAAAAAGTCACCATTAATATATTAGAAAAAGGGTGATTTTTTTAATGAAAAAATTTCTAATAATAATAAGTTTAATCATTATCTCTTTAGCTAGTTATACTAAAGGAGAAGAAATTGTTATACCTGATGAAGCTATTAGATTTAGTAAAATGCTCCAGAACGTTTCGTAATCCTCACTTTCTTCAATGAAGATTCCTTTT
>OHBM01000760.1_pt1 | contig 25383 bp, 33 predicted proteins | sample 1577251 | NCBI WGS metagenome assembly OHBM01 (sample SAMEA3541557, study PRJEB24748) | human gut metagenome | biome: human gut; feature: human-associated habitat; material: faeces | place: China | collected 2012 | reverse complement strand
TCCGACAGAGTTCAGTCTCGCCTGAACCCAACGGGTGAGAGGGCCGCTGTCGCCATCGTTGATAGTGTACTTGTGGCACTCTGAGAGTGTCTTTGTGCCTGCGATACCGTCCACATCGAGTGTCGCACCCTTGCCGTTGAGAATCTTCTGAAGTTCGGCTGTCGAGTTGTCCTTAGTGGAGTAGTACCTGTAAAAGTCATCTGTTACGCTTCCCGAAGTGCCGCCGCGTACTGCCTCATCGCCGTACCACTTAGCCCCTGTACGCACGTCAACGTGAATCGCGGTGTAGGTACTGTCAATGTTTCCGATACCCCTGAAACCGATATCCTGCGCCTTGCAAGCAACTTTCTTAGTGCTGATAATGCTGCCGTCCTGACCATAGCATATAATATCCGCAGCGTTTCCCTTGGTGTGCTGACCTGTTCCGTTGCCGCCTACTGCCTTGTCGTGATCCGAGCAGCGATAGCCGCTTGTAATGATTATCTTAGTGCAATCAAGTGCCCTATAAAGTTTTTCCAGTTTTAAAATCAGATCAGGATTGAGTTCAATATCATGTGATCTGCCACACTTGCAGCGGAACTCCCTTGCATTGAAATGCGCGGAAAGCTGCGTTTCGTCGTTGTAATCGTATTTCATGACTTGTCCTCCTTGTTGAAGTTCTTCAGCTTTTTAATTATTTTCAGCGCCCACTGCGCATCGGGGTTGATCTCGGCATAGTTCTCAAATATACTGACAATTTCCATGACGGTGATGTAGGCGAAAACTAAAACCGCCGTCACAATGCCTGCAATGTCGGACAGCTCCACGGCCTGATAGTACTTGCCCAGCGCATGAATTCCGATGTCCAGTCCGCAGGCTGTCACCATTACCACGATCTCGCCAATCTTATTCAATCCGCCCTTGCGCATTTTAGAACTGCATATGTCGTCATTGCAGTACGCCTTGATGAATCCTGTGACGTAGTCTGCAAGCGCAAGACCGATGATTATTAATATCATGATTATGTACTTCATATGATCTCCTTTCAGTCCTTGATACACCAATATCCGTTTGTGATGTATTTTTCGTTGTTAAGCGTAATTATACCCATGCCGTCATACTGATAAATCGGCATATAATATGCATTTTCAGCCGCAACATTAGCATCGCCAAGACTTGCGGCTGTTACAAAATTAGCTAACGTTGTGCAATTAGCTAAATGGCGAGTGCAATTGTTTCCAAGAAAATTTTCTAAATCTGAGCGACACACACGAGGATTTGCTAACGAATCAGATTTGTAAGGTGCCCCGTATATAAGTGTGCCGTCACTATTAAATGACATGAACGCTGAATTGATTTTTATTGTTCCGTCATAAGTAAGAGCCTGTATGATAATACCATTAGTGCAAGCAAGAATTGTGTAATGTATTTCAGACGAACTGCTGCCTATTTCAAACGAAGAACCACCATTGTTATAATATACCTTGAGTCCCCCAAACACCAATATGTTATTGTGTTTAATTTGGCTTATATTTGTGCCTGATGATGATACGGCGGTAGTTATTCCTGTGAACCCCAAGTTATCTATAAACGCTTTTGCAGCCGCTGGACTTGCATTCATAATTGATGTAATTGCCATTTTATTTCTTCCTTTCTTAGCCCTCTATATCCGCCGTGAAACTGGCGTTCCCTACCACGCATTTCTTTGCTGAATCACATATCACCATTGCCTGACCGACTTTATCTTGTGAACCGCCGCTTATATCCGCCACCTTTGCGACCAGCGTGTTCAGAGTTTCGTCCTCGTCAGCTTCAACGCCTTTTGCCATAAGAATGCCTGCAAGAAGATCACGCTGCTGGTCAATGGCTGTCAGCATATTGCGGATAGTCTCAGGTTCGCTCGTGCTGATGAATGTTTCCAGAATGTCCTGTATGTATGCCACACCTGTGCCCCCTTTCACATTTCCGACAATGTTCTGCCCCCAGATCTGTGCTGAAACGTTACTGATAGTAATTGATTTATCATTGGTCTCCAGCTTCACGCTGAACAGGTGCTCGCCTGCATCCAGCACTATCGGGATAACTCGTTCAACCGATTTGTACTCAATCGCCGCAAGCGTGAATGCTTCTGCAAACACAACTGCCGCTCCGTCCATGTATGACGTGATATTTACCGTGCAGTCCTCTGCACCTTGCAGGTTTGCATTGTAGTGCAAAAATGCCCATGTAGGCTCTTTCGCGTTGACAACACCGTCCGCTATCACGGTTGCCATATCTATGTCCTGCGGATAATCGTTCAGTTCCGCGACTTCGATGGTCTTGCCTTTTGTGATATTGATTTGCGTGCCCGACGCGCCCGAGCTTGCCGAACCGCCCGAAGATGAAACTGTGTTACTTCCTGCGCGCGGTACGCCCGGAGCGGTGAGCTGCTGTGGAGAACGGAACTGCCAGAAGTTTGAGCATATCAGGAACTTGCAGTCCTCGCTTTCCGTGATACCGCCCTTTACAATCACCATGTCCCCGAGGTCAAGCGCAGGGTCGCCGTAGTACTCGATCGTGCCCGGAACCCAACTCATGTCGCTGAAATATGCACAAAGCGGATACAACAGCCAGTCAAAACGTTCCTTGTAGTTCTTGTCATTGTCCCACACATATTTGTTATCCGTGATGTTCAGAACGGCTGTAGACTGCCCCTGACCCGCCTGCGTTGCTACAGGCTCGGAGACAGTGTGTCCGAGTGAACCGGTGTAAGAGAACTGTCTGACGCGGTAATTGTACTCACTCAGCTTGATACTCTTGCGCAGATCTACAGGAATAGTCCGCACCGGAGTTTTTGAGAACCTGCGGAATTCTATCTTGCCCTCGCGATTCGCAAACGCAAAACCGCCGATAAGTTGCGCGATTGCCCGTACCTCATCACGGCAGTTTGAAAGATAATGCGTTCCGAACCAGTCGTACTTGATGTCAATTTTCTTTCCGTCACTGTCAGTCGGCAAGAGCGCGTTTATTTCGTCTATGGTCTGCGCAAACTCAACCTTCGCGACCGTTTCGATTTGTTTCAGAACTGCCGCCGCGAAAACTACACCAACGTAGTCGTTGTTCAGTTCCGAATCAAGACGGCTGATGTGGTCAACGGCTTTCACCGTTAACCTCGAACCGCTTTCTCGTTCAGCAGATGTTACGTCAAACACTCCCAGCGGCACTTCATCTGCTGCGCCGTCAACCGAAAACCACAGCCGCACTTCACCGCCGATAATTTCATCGCGCCGCAGATAGGGCACGTTCAGGATCATGCTCAGTTCGCCTGTGTACATCTGACCGATCATGAACACTTCTTCATCTTCAACGCAGCGCAGGTCTATGCTTGGATTTCCGACCATTGTGCTATCGTCAAGAGTGAGTGTGTCACCGTTGACGTCTGTAAGAGTTCCGTGTATATGCTGAACTGCACCGCTTTCGATCGCCGCTATATATGCGGCTGATACCTGATACAATATCTCACCCCCTTTACAACTCGATAAGTTGAAATGTCAGGATATGTCTGCCCTTGCCGTTCATTATTTTTTCAACAGTGTTTTCACGATCTGATGAATACATCTGCTTAGTTACAAATTCGCCGTTATCGAAAAATGTTACATTCATAGTACCGCGCGATATAATGCTTTCTATTTGTGCAATTTCTGAATCCTTACCGTGGTATTCAAGCGAAATCGAGTAAACGCCGTAGCGTATCGGATATAGAAGCATTTTGCCTGTTTCTGTAGTACGCCCCGTTGATTCGGCATACAGATCAGATTTTGTGATCTTATACGAAAAGGGCTCAGCAGGCAAAGCCGCACCATTGATTTTAATTACATTCATCTGCCCCTCCTGACTCTGTCATCTTCCACGACTCTGACGACCTCGCGCCGCCATGCAGCCGAATTCGGGAAAAGATATGTATTAACAACAATTTCCTTTGGTGAATTTCCGTTGCTGTTGTATCGCTGCATAACGTTGTCAACCGCTTCTTCTATTTTACTTATAGGAGATACTACCTCCGGCTCGTGCTTATTATCGCCAAGAACCGCAAGGAAATTTCCGTAATTTGCGGGAACAACGGTTCCGTTCGCTAAGTGTGGTATCTCAGGAATGCTGATTGTAGGCAGCCACGAGAACGGCTCCCAGTCCATTATCTCCACATCGCGAATTCCGTCAAGTGCATCGTTGATAGCGTCAAATGGCTGGGCAATTACCCAGTTGATACCGTCAATAAGTGAATTTACAATGTCTTTGAAAACACTTGCAATATTTTCGGCAATTCCCGAGAATATCTCACCACCTGCTGAAAATACATTCTTGACCGCCTGCCAAGCTTCCGAGAACTTATCTCTGAACCAGTCTGTCACATGGCTGAACACCGATGTGATACCGTCCCAGACTCCGCTGAAGAAATTCCCGACACCTGAAAATGCGCTCTTAATATTGTTCCATGCACTTGTGAATATATTACCGAACCACGAGCTTACAACGGAGAATGCAGTTGTGATGTCATTCCACCTGTCGCTAAACCATGAGCCTATCCCTGAGAACACCTGCGTTATACCGTCAAAAGCATTCTGAAACTTATCCGAGAACCAACTGCCTACATTCGCAAGCGCATTTTTTATGTCATTCCACCTGTCGCTGAACCACTTCCCTACACCCTTAAAAATGTCAACTATTTTATCCCAGAGTTCCTTGGCGAATTCCTTTAAATCGTCCCAGTGCTTTACCAGCAACACTCCGGCAGCTATAACCGCCGCAATTGCCAATACAACGAGAGTGATAGGTGATGTTAAAAATGCGACTGCTCCTCCAAGGGCAGTTGTTACACCTGTGAGTATACCCATTACGCCACCTGCTGCCGTCATAGCCGCAGTAGCCGCCTCTATGATGGACGCGATTTTGAATGCCGCTCCAAGAGTGCCCACCACGATCACAAAGTCCTGAACGAGAACCTGATTCTCACTTATCCAGTTTGAAACTGATTCGAGAGCAGATGCTATCGCTGAGAGTGCAGATGAAACAATACCGCCTGTCCAGTTTGCAAGCGGTGATAAAAAGTTGTCAAATAGCCATTGCGCTATCGGCTGCACAGCTTTTATTACCGCGTTCAAAACATTTAACGCGCCTGAAAGGATATTCAGGAAGTTCGGAATTAAATTGCTTATGGTATATTTTGCAAGCGGCTGGAGAACTTTTTCCAAGAACCATTTCAGCCCATCACCAATATTCTTGACAAGAGGCTTGACCGCTTTAAGGAGCTTGCTTATTGATGTGAGCAATGGTGTGAAATCAAGCGTTTTCGCCCAGTCGGCTGTTGATTCGGTCATGCTGTCAATGGTCCCGAGGATAATATCCATAATCCCGAGGATCCCTGACATAATATCCGCGCCTGTATTGTTTTCGCTCCAAGCATCAATGAACCGCTGCCGTGTTTCCGAAACGGTATTGTTGATATTCGTCAGTATGCCAAGTATATGCCCAAGAATACTTTCGCCTGTACCGTCGCTCCATGCTTCCCTTGCCGCACCGGCAACAGCGTGGATAACTTCAAGAAATGCATTCCACCTGTCAGCATAGGACTGTATAAGCTTTGTGCCTCTGTCGTCATCGTTCCACGCATTCTTCAAAGCCTCTGCCATATCGCCTATAATCCCGATAATGTCTGAGAACAGAACTATAATGTTGCCTGCAAAACGTTCTCCGCTGCCGTTTTCCCACACTTCTGCAAGTGACCTCCCGGCAGATTTAAAGAGCGACTTCATAACGTCAACAGCGCGCTTGGCATTTGATATGAGAGCGGCTGAATTATCTTCCCACGCTATCTGAACAGGCTTCAATGCGCGCTGAATCTTCTGGGACAACTTATTCGCTGCCTGTTTTACGCTTTTGTCTGAAACAACAGGAGTAACAGCAGCAGGAGAACTTTCTGCCGAGACAGTACCTGCTCCCGAACTCCCTGAAAGCTTATTTATCTTGTCGAACCCCGCAAGACTTTTCTGCTGAGCCGCTGTTGTTTCTTCAACAGAATCCGTTAATGAATCCTGCTGTGTCACTCCGGCAGAAATGCTCGCTGCGGCATCGGACGCGCCGTCCATCTCTATACCGAAAAGCTCACCTATCGTGCCAATCGCAGAAGAAGCCGCAGCCGTCAGTTCAGCAAGCGCCGATGTAATGTTTTTGACTGCAATTGTTGCAGCTGAAAGAATAGGCTGACCGATAACCGCCTGAAACTGTTTCCATGTTTCTTTCAGGTTTCCGATAACGTTCTCCCAGCCCTCTGCTTCTCGTGCAGCCTGCCCCTCAGCGCCCGACAATGCGTTGGCGTCTTTGACCATTTGCAGCAAAACAAGCTGCTTCTGCGCCTCTGACAAATCCTGAAAAGACTTGCTGTAAAGCTTATTAGCGGCAATGTTTCGGGTAGTTTCCGTGCATGAGATTCCCAGTGCCGCGTCGTTGGCGTAGTTTCCCTTCAGGAATGATCTAAGGCTCTCGGCGGTATCTTCTAGTGATCTGTCATAATATGCCGCTGAATCCGCAGTCGCTGCAAGTGCATCTTCCATCATGCTCATAGCCGTGGCAGAATCCATACCCGATGCTTTTGCAAATGCGTATATAGACGTACCAACACCGTTCAGTCGTGTCTGTACAATTCCGCTCTGATCAGCTACACGTTTCATTGCAGCGTCAGCCGTGCTGTACAAATCACCGAAGGTCTGCTCCATTTGCGCGTTTGCCGCCCGAACTTCTGCGGCGCTTTCGACTGCCTTTTTGCCAAAGTCAACTACTGCCTTTACGGAAAATGCTGCTAATGCCGCTGTGGCAAGTTGCCCGAGAATAGATTTAATAGATTTCAGCCCATTCTGAACATTGCCTAAACCCTTTTCAAATCCTTTTGTGTCAATTCTGGTATCAAAATTCAGATAGCCGTCAACCATGTAAGTTCACCTCGTTTCATGCCTCTCAGACTTCACCCGTTATCAGTCTGATAAGTTCTTCATCCTCACGTTCCTTTTCGTCTGACAAACGGTTCAGGTCTATCATTTGACGATTAAGGTTATAGAATTCAAGTTCCGTTTTGCTCAGGGTTTTGCCCCTCGCAAGCTTTGAGCGAATAGCCAACACCTGTGAAAACAAACCGTCAGGGCTGACCTCATTGAACAGCCCGACCAGCACCCACCAATGCAGGTACGGCACATTTCTGACTTCATAGCCTGCCGCTTTGCTCAGCGCAGGAAAGATAATATGCTCGTCTTTTTCCCAGTCGAGCGTCTTGAAATTAACGCCTGATTTCGGTATATCGCCGCCCCCCACGAACCAGTATGCCTTTTCGGCAGCCTCCTGCATATCCTTTTTAGGAATGCTTTCAATGTCGATATAAAGGCATTTAAGACACACATAGCATTTGTCCTGCTTGCTCAGCTCGTTATCCTCAAATGCAGAAAAAATATTCAGTATTACCCGATAATCCGTTCTTATCCTGTATGTCTTGCCGCCGATACAAAGGGCTGTCGGAAGATAGTTAAGCATCAGAGCAACTGCATGAGAACGGCTTTCTTCTGTTCAGGCGAAAGATTTGAGAGATCAGAGATCTCAGGAACGGAAGAAACGTTGCTTATGTATTTTTCTGCCTTTGGAGAAACACTTGCGGACTGAGTTTCAACCATCTTGCCGAAATCTGCCTTTACGATCTCAAGGAGTGCCTCAATGAAGTTAAGCAGAATGGCTTTTCCATTTGAGGCTGTGGAGAGACTGTTCTTGTTTCCGAAAGCCTTTGTGCATACGTCCTCATCGAAAACCTTATTGACTATTTCACGGGCTTTTCTGTCAATCTCAGAAAGAATCCCTGCATCAGGAGCCTTTATTTCAGAAAACTGCTCCTGAACTTCACCTATTTCGTCAACAGCTTGTCCGAGCCTCTCGATGATATTGTAATCACCGGCAGCTATTCGTATAGTGTTGTTTTCATCGCCGTTGAGTGCGTATTCCTTGTATTCAAGCGTATCAAAATTTATACTTTTCATACTTACCTCCAAAATAAAAAGGGACAGATTTCTGTCCCTTTTGGTTATTCTGCTTCTGTGAATGTGGGAACGCCGCTTGTAAATGCAACTGTTCCCTTTGTGCGGTTTCCTGCGAAAGTAATCGTATACGGAATGTTTACACCACTCTGACTGCCACCGTATGACTGCGGCTTTATGTAAACATCTTCCGTCCACGCATCAAACGGACTGTCGGTCTTGTCGATGAGGACTTCAAGGATCTTTGTCCTGCACTCCTCACCGGTCAGACGTTCTAGCGCTATCTTTTTGAGCTGCACATAAATAGCGTCTGATGGATTAGCGTAGTATGTGCCGATTTCAAGGCTTGGTTCATATCCGTTGTCATTTACATCTGTTTCGTCCAGAATGTTCTTTGTAGACTCTACCGTGGGATTGAGTGCCACGGATGCGTCATCAACGTTTTTGCCGAGAATTGCCCACTTGGGAGAATCTGTTCCTCCGAATGTTGTATCGGCGTAGTGCTTAAGGTGCGAACGGTTGAGTTTGCCCTTTTCATAGGTGAATTTCTGCATATTTACCTCCTGATTATTCAACGGTATAACTGACATTTATCTGCAATTGATACTGCCAACCGTCAATAGTATTTTCGTTCGGTATAGCATATAGCATACCATTTGCTGTGGTTATATCTGTGACCTCGCCGATATTGCTTTCGCCGTCAACCACGGTCTCTATTTCAGTGCCTTTCTGACGTTCCAGCCATTGTGCCAGCTCGGTCAGGGCAGCGCTGTTTTCCTGACGCTCAAAATCGTTTATCGCGCTGTAAACAGATGTAAGCAAAAAACTGTGCTGTCGCGTCTGATTCCCGAGGACATCCTCGCTTACAAGCGCATCGCCGATTGAAGATAATCCGTATGAAGTCGGTGCAGAATCGGTAAAGTCAACATGAATTGTATTGCAGATCTCCGATATTTTCGGAAATGCCTGCAATGTTTCTTTCATAAATTCGATTATGTTCATTTTACGGGCTTTCCTCCTGCAATTTTAGCGGCAGAGATAAGCATCTTTTTACCGTAGTTTGCTTTCACGACTTCAAACCACATACGACGTGCATTCGGATTTCCCCCTCGTTTATGGTTTACATTGGCGTAGTAATCATGTCGCGAAAACGGTGCGGTATACCTTATCCTGCCGCGCTTGCATATCTCAGCCGAAGCAAGAAGCTTACCTGAATTCCGGTATCGTTCAAGTCCGACAGGCGTATATTGAGCACATCTTTTGAGAACCTCCCTGTCAATATAATCCTGCGCAGCGCCCAGTCTATTTCTGCGCATTATAATTGCAGCGGAATTGTACACAAACTTGTAGCCAACCATTGTCCTCACCTTGCATTAATGATATAATCAGCGCTTATTGAATCGGAGACCTGAGTGCTGTCCACAATTGCAAAGTCGGAATACTGCCTGCGAAACTCCGCCATACTCGCTGATTCTGCCTGCTGAGATGATACATCAAATTCAAACTCAATATCAGCCGGAACGATTATATCGCCTTTTTTGGGAATGTAATCGTCACTGTTGCAGGCTGAGTATATTGTCACAGTCAGACTGTCAGCCGTGTCTGCTCCGGGTTTCGTCACGCTTTCTCCTCGCTTATCAATGAAAAATACCTCATGATAAACTCTTTTCCGATAGGTACCCTTTTCGTAGATGGTACAATTGCCATTTGTTCTCAAAATCTCCGCTGTAACGTTTCTGTCCCAGTCAAGTGGAATATTTTCAGCAATTCCCATTTGCGGATATCCGATAGTTCTGAATATGATCCCGAATACGCGGAGTTTCTTATTCACCCAGTTGTGAATATCACCCTTTGGAATGCCGATAGTGTAGGTTTTCCCGTCTGCCGACGGTGAACCAACGAGACACCCGCATACCTTTTCAAAACTGCCGTTTTCAAAAATCTCTATATCCATTCCTTTTAAAAGGCTCACCCGAACACCTCCAGTGCTCCGTAAGATTGGCGCATAAGTCCAAGTTCTTTCAGCTCGTTTCGCAAAAAGTACAGCGACTGACCGGAATTAAGATATGTCATTGACGCGGTATAACCAAGACCTGACTGTGAAATTTGCGTCGCAGGCGGAGATGTATCTCCGATACTGTTCATCGCCCTCATCACCGAAGATATAACAGCAGATTTTACAGCAAGGATATAGTCCTCATCGGAAGCGATCATTTCGTCTATATCCTTGCCGAATCTTTTAGCCTGTAATCGCAGCTTTGCGGACGCGGTTTCGAGTAAAACCTCTGCCGCCTCCTGCTGCTGTGCAGTAAGAGTGTATCCGCTTGCCGTTATATCAGAAACTGTTGCATATACCATCACTTAGCAATATCATCGGCTGATACTGTAAAGTAGCCTGCTGCAACTGCTGCGGAACTGTCAAAATTAACAACTTCGATCACATCGCCTGCCGATACTGAGATAGCTGTAGTGCCGCTCGTGAGAGCAGTACCGCCATAGTTTGCAGATGATACGCCGTACTTTGCTCTTTCCGCAGGATTGACCTTGTAAGCGTATGTTGTACCCGTATTGCCCGAACTGATCGTTACAACAGTCTTGCCGGATGTGTCGGAACCTGTTGCAGCCGCAAGAGATCCTGAAAGAACTGCGGGCGAGAATACGCAGCGGATAGCCGACGCACGAAGAACGGCATGGTCATAAACCATTCTGCCCTGTACAGCAACTGCTCCTATATACTTTCCTGATTCATCAAGACTCTGAATGTGCACAGGAACACTCCATTCTTTGATTCTGGTTGCAAATCGCGGATGACCTGCGATCATTGCGAGGTTCGCGGTACTGTCATTCCACTCGATAATATTAAATCCTGCAATTCTGCCAATGATACCGCTCTGCTTCACCTCGTCTCCAAGGCTTGAAGCTGATACGAACTGTGGCGATTTAAGAAGAATCGCAAAAATATCAGGTGTTACGAGCATATATCGGCTGCCATCATTCGGAACATTAGCCTTCGACATATTTTTGCGGATCTCAACAATGATATCATAGATATTTGCAGTTGTGATGCTCTCAACGTTCTCGATCGTACCGCCTGAAAGGAGAGTTGAACCGCCGTCAGTATCGACAACCGAAGCAAGTGAATAACCTGCCGAGTCGAGTCTGTCAGCAACGAGATTATCCGGTACAGACTGTTCATCATATCCGTCAATGATCTCATTCACGCCCTTGTCCTTGCTTATAACGATCGTCTTGTATGATGTAGCGCCCTCTGTCGGGTTCATACCTGTTGACTTATTATAATCAGATACCTCAACCTCTTTATCTCTTACCGGAACTTTGACTGCACCGGCTTTCGGGTCGCCCTCATAGTCATTATTAAAGACAACACCGTCTTTAAGCGCGAGTTCAGCACGCATTTTTACGAGGGTAAGTTCTGAATATCTTTCCTGATGTTCATGTGCCATAGATCAAATACCTCATTTCTTTAAATTTGGATTTCTTTTGTAGAATGCTGCCTCCACACCTGACAAGCTTTCGCCGCTCTCGGGATCTCTCAACTGCGGCGAATGCGAGGATTTCATAAATGACGCAAGCTTTGCTGCGTCTGCCTTCATTTCCGCTTCATCCTTGCCGCATATCCTGTCAGCCATTTCGATAGGCAGTCCTGCTTCTCTTGCGACTTTCATTTTTACCGAGTCACTCTCGTATTTCGCATTCTTGGCAGTAAGATCAGCTATCGTCTGCTTGTTTTCTTCAAGCTGCTTATTAAGCACCTCGATGCTGTCAGTTGATTTCTTATACTCGTCAGGCGAGATATAGCCTTCGTACTTTTTGGTGACAGAATCTGTCACGCTTCTTGTGTTGCGCTCCAAACGCTCCTTAATGATCGCGTCAAGCGCTTCCTGTGTTTCGATAGTCTTGAATTCCTCGGACATAATTCTCCTACTTTCCCCCGTAGTCGGGTAGTTAATATGTTATCTCCTGCTTTTTCCGCTCCTTGACATTGGCGCACAGCCATACTGCAAGAGCTGCGGATTCAAGCAGGGATACGTCTGCGCCTTCCAGTATCGACACATAGCCGAAACCTCCGGAGTTTCCTATAGCCCTGTGTTCGCTGTTGGACGCAGCCTGAATCAATGCCGGCTGTGCCATGTGCAGCAACTGCATATCAAAAAGCTTTTGCTCAAATAATGCGTTAGCCGCTATCACATCAGCCACTTTCGGCAAGATTGCTTTGCATTTTACCCCTGCGTTTTTCATATCATCAGCAAGTATCTGTTGATTCCCTGCTCCATCGATTACCACCTTTTTAGCTTTTGAGTTTATCAGATAGTCAATTATCCATTGATTGCCTTCTCTGATTGGTCGGCAGTCAATGCTTTCAATGAATATCTTTCCGTCAATCGTCTTTACCGCAACAGAAAGTGAAACATTTCCGTTGTTTTTGGCAAACTTGATACCATAATACAGCTTTACAGGTTCAGAAAGCTGAGGCGGACTGTCTGCTGTGCAGGAAAGCCATTCCTCCTTGCTGATAGCTGATTTCTGATTGTATCTAAGCCACAGACCAAGTCGCTGGATATTATCATCGACCTGATCGTCGCCCAATTCGGAGCGGATATTTCTTTCTGAAAGGATATACCCAAGGCTCGGATTCGTTTCGTACCACAAGTCAGGGTCATGAGCGTCTGTCAGATTAGGAACTGACCATTCTGCCCAGCCTGCATCTTCCTTGCTTCCCGAAAGACATTCCTTGCGGTATTTCAAAAATACTGTTCCTGACGAAACCGCCGTCGGAGGCGTTCCGCACATCAGAGTCTGAGGATTTTTGCTGTCAGTAACAACATACTTCAATGCACTCTCCTGATCCGATGTGTACTCCTGAGCTTCGTCAATAACGAGAAGGTCGTAGCCTTCACCAAGCCCGCCCTTGCTTGAGCGTGTGCGGAAATTTATCACTCCGCATTCCTCTTCTTCGCCGTTTAGCCATATGATTTCCTCTAAGCCGAATTTTTTGGTAGTCTTGAAGTCTAAATCTTCCTTGAATCCTGCCTTGGCAAGTCTCTCTACTATTTTCTCCCATGCGTTGTGGGAAGTTGTAGTGCGGTGTGCCGTGTAAAGTGTTCGTTCTCCATGCTGCACCGCCCACATTGACCGCATTATAAGCAGCTCTGACTTGCCGTTTCTTCTCGGTATAGACCAGCCGAACTCCATATGAGTCCACAAGCCTTCTTCATTGACAGCCATAATATCTTCCAGCATAAGCTCCTGCCACGGCAGAACACCCTTGTTGGAACGATTATAGATGTCAATTGCTTCTGTTCCGCGAGAATCCTGATATGATAAGACCACAGAGGTTGTAGGAGTTTGTCTGCCGTAACGCTTTTCAACGCCCATGCAGATACTCCTTTCATATATTTTTCCAATCGTATGTTTGAGGCAGTACTCTGTTTGATATTACTTCAACAATACCTGTTGAAAAATCCTGTTTTTCAATGATCTTATCCGACTTCTGGCGATTGCAGCACATATGTGCCAACTGCAAATTGCTGATGTCGGACGGATGTCCGCCTTTTGCGACCGGAATGATGTGGTCAATGCAGGCTGAAAGCGGATGAGGAAATTTAAAGCCAAAGTCAACAGGCTTTCCACATATCCCGCAGACTTCCTGCGTTGCGTAAATTTTCTTTTTATTACTCTCAAACTGCAAACGATGTGTACCGTCTCGGTCAGGGCGTTTGCAGGGAGCATCTCTCGGCTTCGACATTTTTTACCTCCTTACAGGTATAAAAATAGCACCTGTTAAGGTGCTAAATTCCGATATTTAAAGTTCTATATGTTCAATACCATACTCTGAACAGCAATTGTATTCAATTCGACAGCCTCGTGCGTCTTTCCAACCATTGCAGAAAACAGCGACATCGGCTGATGAAAGCAGCTCAAGTGACTTTCCAAGAAACCAAAGCGGTTTTGCGTCAGTAGGTGCATTTTGAAAGAAAGAATCAATAACCTCTACATCAGCATGATATCTTTCTTTGACAGTTTCTATAGCTTTTGCCCTTTCTGATAATATTTCCTTATCTGTTTTGCCGCGCATGGGCTGTGATATAAATATTTTCATATTATCTATCCTTTCTATTTTGAGTATAAGAAAACCGCCTAATCAGTTAGACGGTCAATCATTATTCTTTTTCTTAGGCTCAAAACCTATGCCGTTATTGCATTCTTTAAGTAATTTCAAGTTCTTTTCCATATGCTCATAAGGAACTCCTTCAGGAAAAGCAAGACAAAGAGTATGCCCTTTCTTAAAACCAAGCCTGTTTTTGCAATTGTCACAATCTCCTAATCTTATCATCTCTAAAATGCTCCTTAATTTCGCATTTGGTTTCAAATTCTGAACGACTTAATATCCGCTTCTTTAATAAACTCAGATTCGCCGTTATCAAGCAGGAAATCCAAAAAATCATCACATTCTGAATCATCGTTTTCCGGATCAACAGGCAACGGAAGAATACATCTGCCAAAGCCGCTTATAGTTCTGCCATCGGTCAGCGCCACTGTAGCATTAAATCCGAGCAATCTGTCTATTTTCCTTATTGGAAGTTCAGGAATTTCAAATGGAATTCTACTCATCTTCTTTTCTCCTTTCAGTTACAGGAAAAATATGTGTGCCTTTTTTTGAATACACAATGCATAAACGTTTGGACGGAACGTAACTGTTAAGATTCCTTTCAAAAGTTTCACCCATTGGCTTTGAAGTGCTGACATACTCCAGTGGATAAGGATTCCCTTTTCTGTAATAAATTACACCATGACCGGAGTGTGCATCAACCAGTTCCTGCTCGTTTACGCCATTATAAATAAAGCTATTAGGATTGTTACCTTTTTCAATGTTTTTTCGTGATTCTTCAATCCAGCGCTTATGTCCTTCACGATGTTCATTTTGTTTAGATTCTTTTATCTTTTTATTGCAATCTTCTATTTTTATTATATCCTTTTCGGCAGATTTGTCAATATACAATCCCCGAAAGTTTCCAAGATTACGCTGCTCTATCTTTTCTGCCTCGGCTTCGGAAAGCACGGTGGGAGAAAAATCGGCTTCGGCATTTGGAATTTCTTCCCATGTCTTTGAGCGGGTGCCGTCCGAATTAAACTTGCCGCGCATTGTCTGACCGTCATAGATAATTGTACAATTGCAGTTGTCATGCCTGCGAAAAATACCATCAGGCTGTTCTCCGAATTTATACTTTCCTGCAACGTCAGCACACCACTTGCAGCAGCTTCTTCCCTCTCGGACAATATAGCAATTAAAACCTGCGTCATTACGAAATTGTGCATTCTTTTTGATGTAACTGTCGTGGAACGACTTTGTAATAGTCTCGCTCCCTGCCCTTGCCCTGCGCCTGATAACATCAGAGTCAACCGTCAGATCCACAAGGGAACGCGAAAAACTCTCAACACGTTCTTTGGGGAAATAAGCCTGCTGGGGATTGATATGTACTCCTGCGCCTGAGTCGATCATCTCCTGAACTCTCGCGCATACGTCATTGATCTCATTATAGCTGTCTTTTAGAATCTGCTGTGTTATTGCTTCCTTGTCGGTAATGCTTTCGATACTTTTTGACAATTCTTTCCCGATTGTTTGCGAAAGTATCTGAGAGTATCGTGAAGTATCAATAAAATTTGCCCTGCCGGAGTTTATCCGTTTTACAATCGTGCGAAACTCCGGATCTGCGGCAAGCTTATCGTCAATTATTTTCCTAAGCTGCTCATAATCCATTGCTTTCCCCTTTGATCCCTGTCATTCGGTAAATACTTCTGCTACCGATATATCCCTCAACAGCACCGTTGATTTTTGCAACTGCATCACCAAGTGCGCCGAGTGCAGCAGCATCCGGCTCAAATATCGGAGACCACGCCGTTTTTGTGCCTGCAAAAGCACGCCTGTCATAGCTTTTCTTATCACGAACACAAGCAGCAAGATAACCGGCGTTGAGGAATCCGACCCCGAATGTCCGTTGTGCCTTTCGGCAGGCAAGTCTGAGCTGCTCGTGGCTTGCTCTGATCGCGTCAAAGCTCGCGGGGTTGCCGCTTGTAAAACCGAGATCGTCAAGTGTTAATCCCGTTTCTCCTGCGAACATAGAGGCGAGCATTCTCATGTGTTCCATATGCGGAGTCATACTCTGCTGAGAAAACTGTCCAAGCTGTGGAACATCTCCGTCCTCGTCTTTCGTAAAATTCAAAAACGAACTAAAGGAAGCGGCTTTGTTGTTAAAATCTGCATCCTGCGAAAGCCCAACAACATACTTCTGCGGTATACTGTAGAACTCGGCACCGACTTCCGAACGGAGCATTGTGCGCATTGCACTTTCAACGATTGCCATGCAGGCACGAGAAATACGCGAATGTCCAAACGGGCGCTTGGCATCGGGTCTGTTTATGACAGGCACAAGCAACGGATAGGGCGCATCATGCTCTAAGACGTCTGCCAGTTTTCCGTTTTCATACACTTGTGTTTCGTGGGGCAAGAAATATGCTTCTCTCACAGCGTTGCCGTATTCATCGGATTCAAGCACAGCGTACCCCTCGGCAAGCATATTCGTTGTCGGATCGATTATACCCGTCGCATTTCTGCCATCAATACACTCGATAGCCGGATATCCATCGGCACGGTCTATGTGCAGGAAGCTGCACGAAGTTATCAGCGCTGAAAGAATTGCGTTATCCATAAGAACATCGTCATTGTTGAGCGTATAAATCTCCCCTATTCGGAAATCATCATTATCGAAGCCGTCATATTGAAGCCTGTCCGCCATACTGTCAACAGCCTTTGAACACCAGCCGAGGGAGAGTGCGATACTTCTGAACTCGGGCGGGATCAATGCAGTTATTTGCTTCTTTTTCTGCTTCATTTCATAAAAATCATACCGGCGTTTACATCGGGTGTACTTTCTCCCGAGTTTACTTCTCAGGTATTCCATTCCGTATAATTTCAATATAATCCCACCTCTTTTTTATACCTTGCGCAGATTTATTCGCAGTGACCTGCTGAACGTCTTAGCCGCCCTTATAAGGGGGCACTCCCCCCCATATAACAGAAAACGCCTACAATTACTTGCAGACGCTTTCCGAAGGAGTAAACAAAAACCAAATCAAACTATCTTGTGTTATTTTTCTATGATATAATTATATACCATAAGTTCTCGCATTTTTTCGCATATTCAAACTTTGCCGATAGTTTCAGAAATCTTTTCGTTAATAATTGCTAAAATGCGGTACACTTGTGAATCGGAATATCCTGTGCTCCTTGCTATTTGTCTGATGGTTCTGTGGTCTATGTACTTCATGCGAAATATCTTATCATGGCAGTCGCAGCTGCTTCTGAGTTCTCGCTCTTTTATCTGCAATAACTCCTTCCTCGCGCTCATCAACGACTTGATTTCCGCAAGCCTCTTGTCGATCTGCCTTCGATCTTTTTCTATAAGATAATTATCAAGTGCATTTACATTGCAGCCGCTGTCGCCTGAGGGTTCCTTAAATTGAACCGCCTTGGGCTGAGTGCGAGTAAACAGTTCCTCCTGCTCGTTGAGTATTTCATCATATTTTTTCTGTGTATCAAAATACTTCTGCTGAAAGAGCGCATAATCAAGATAAACCACTTTACTGCCTCCCTATCTCCCATATCCACACCTCAACCTTGTAGATGTTTTCGTTTAATCCGTGGAACCGCATATACTGTAGCGCACCATAATATGACGTGAATGCTTTGATTTTGGTCATTGACGTATGCAAGTATGTACCATAATCACCGTTACGGATCACAAATATTCGTGTTTTCATTTGTCCTCCCCGTTCTCACACGCCGGACACACCTGCCGACCCTCAGGAATTTCGGCACCGCAGCATACGCAGGTTTCGGTGTTGGAGTTGTGGTGTGGTGCTACTCGCGTGTTCCAGCTCACGATTGCCTTTTTCCTGCCGTCATATTCCCTTGCAATTGTTAGCGTAGCGTCATTGTTTAACCAGTATGTAGTCAATCCGCCACGTTTTTCTGTTCCGCAATTCGGGCACCACACCTTCCATGCCATTTCTATGTTGCCTCTCTCGCAGTTGCGAAGGACTTCGACTCCCGAATATTCCAGCACTGCTTTCCCACCACAAAACGGACACGGTTTTAATTTTTCAGTCATCTTCCTTCATCTCCCTATTCCAACATTTGGGACATTTTGCCGAACACTTTTCATCTTGAATTTTTGAATAAATCGCCCTAATGCACGGAATTGGAATACCTGTCGTTCTGCGCTGCGCATCTGGAAACTTTTCAAAAAAATCCATAGCATAAGTTTTTGTAGGGTGTTCAGATACCCACTTGTCAACAATTTCGTCGGCGTTGTCGGCAATTGTGTTTGGTGCGCAAAGCTTTTTCAGCTCGTGCAACGGGCAACTCGTACAATAATCGCCATAACTTTCACACATTCTCTTTAAATCCTTGATACTTGCCATTTTTTAAACCTCCCTAATGCTGTATTAAATTTTTTCTAACATTTCAAACGAATAATAATATCCGTCATCTGAAAACCGTGCTGCACGCATACTGGTATCTGTCACAACAGCAGTTTTATGTTCGTCAAACCACTGTTTCATACCTCGATAAAGAAGAGTACCACCATAACGATTTCCAATTATTAAACCGTCTTTTAATTTTACTTTATCACCTATTTTAAACTTTTCCATAATACTCTCGCTTTCTTTTAATTTATGTTCTGAACCGAATACAATATCATAATGCCTTTTGATTATTTCATCCTTTCATCTTCCTGCTCCTTTGCCTATTCAAATTTACTTTTCTGCCTTTTCAAGAAACCTGTGTCGTTCGTCATCATTCCTATGCACTCGCAGGCGAGCATTGCTATTTCTGCAATATTATGTGATTTCTCGATCTGTGACAGCAGCGAGCCTGCCTTTCGTATGTTGTCCTGATAATAATGATAAGCGCTTTTCATTCCCATAACAGCGGCTGTAGCCTCGTTATACTGCGCAAGCAGCTTCTGCTTTTCCGCCGCCGCATCTTCTTTGCTGAGATCGTCATACTTGTACCGTGCGTACAGCAGCCTGAGGCTGTCGAAGTATCTGTATGCGGCAGGAGGGAATCTGCTCACATCGACCGTTCCGTCATAAGCCTGACGCTCAAGTGCCTTGAATTGTTTCGGATCACTGAAATCGTATATTATAAAATCACCTCCCTGTGACGGGTGTGACGGGTTTGCACCCTTTTCCTATTCCTTATATATAAATTCATTTCTATTTTTTTACATGAAGAATAGTAAAAACCCGTCAACCCGTCACACCCGTCACACTTAACCGATAGAAACCGAATAATTTTCACTTCCTAAAGCAATTCCTGAGTAGAACCAGCCATCACGCCTCTTTACACGTTCAAACTTTTTTTGCATTTCAACTCCGAATTTCGTGTTGCTCATCTTGTACTCGTTGTTTTCATCTGCCCACCTTGCGTACACGGAATACAACTGGGACGCTTTCACTTCTCCCCCTCCCGTAATACAGCAACTGTCGATGAACGCAGATATAACGTCCATTTCATGCTGATACTCCTTTACTGCGTCAAGAACAGCTTTCGGCATACGCAGGCCCTCTTTCTGCCAAAGCATACAGCCGTCTATAGCCCAGCGGAATATCCCATCAAGTTCCTGTGCAAGCTTGTATTTCAAGTGCCTGTCCACCTTGTCGGACGGTATCTGAACTTCAAACGGTATCAGGTGGATCCTTCGCCATATACCCGTATCCGTGCCGCGTATTATCGGCTTATGGTTTGTCGCCATCCACAGCTTGAACTCAGGCTTGAACTCGAATTCTTCCGCAAACAGCTTGCGGGCAGTCACCACATCATCACCTGTGAGCTGTTTCAGAAGCCCCTCATCAATGCGCATACCCTCATTAGGCTCAACGCTCGTAACCAGACGCGAACCTTTCAGACGTGCGATATCGCTGTTTGCAGTGTTGCCAGATGACGGCTTGACCATTATCGTCTGCGGCTGTATATTCGTAGCATAATCGCCGAAAATACAACGGATTATTTCAAGGAACGTAGACTTTCCGTTTCGTCCCGTGCCGAACAGGAAGAACGCGCACTGCTCTGCCGTTGAACCGCTGAGACTGTAGCCGACAGCCTTCTGGATGTAGCGTATAAGGTCTCTGTCGCCGCCAAAGATATCGTTCAGGAACTTTGTCCATTGTGGGATATCAACAGGATCTTCAACGTAAGGACATCGGGTGATCTTCGTTATATATGCTTCTTTCCTGTGCGGCATGAGCTGACCTGTTTTCAGGTCAAAGATACCGTTTCGGCAGTTCAGATAGTTCTTTTTCTTATCCATCATCGATGGGAGGAGCGGAGAATAATGCTCCGCCTCTCTCAGCATATTGGTTTTGCCCGTAAAGCTCCGCGAGCGCTTGATATGTTTCTCGAAAGCTTTTTCTTTGTCGCCGTCATCGGAATAATAAGACCGCTCCTTTTCAATAAGCTCGACCGCGCTGTCCGCGACAGTTCTGTGATAGCCGATATTGTCATAGTTCCACTTGCCGTCCTTATAATAAAGCCAGTTCTTGTCTATATATGACCATTTGAGTATATCGCCGAAAGCGTCTGTAAGCCGCTGGGCATTTCCCGTATCGTCAAGAGAATAGTGCTTTTTTACAGTCGATGACGGCTCAGGCAGATCTCTGCCCTTTATGCTTATCCCTTCATAGCTTTCTTTCTGCCCGTAGAACGTGTCACATTGACTTACAGCCTTTGAAATTGTAAGCTTGCCGTATGTACTGCCTGACTGCCTGCGGTCCCATTTTTCGCGCATAAGACCCGAACTGCGGTAAATGCTGTCCATTTTTTCAGTGTCTCCCGCACACCAGAATGCAAGCATATTGCAAAACGCCATGTCAGCTTCCGATTGTGATGCATAGTCAGACCAGTCGCCACCGTAGAGCCGGCTGAACTTGTCACCGTTTGCAGATGATATTGCCCTGCTTATCAAAGACTGCACATCCGCAGCGGCAGGCAGTGTCTTTCCTGCCGCCTGTTTCGGAATGCCGAGATACTTCTCGTGCAGAGGTTTTATTTTTTCAGTGCAATCTGAAATATCAATGAATTCCGAGCAGTAATTTCCGGTCATTACAAAAAATCGTCCGCTGTCATACATCTCGATGTTGCCCCTGCGTCTGCCGCCCTCGGGAAGCTTTCCCTTGCAAATGATATGGATACCGTTTCCCGACTGTGACAATTCGGTGTAGCTTTGCAGTGCGTTTACGAATTCAGACGCAAGGCTGCCTTTTACGTCGATATCATCGAGGTCAACACCGAAATAGCCTGAGTTACTGAACATAAATCCTATTCCTGCGAAATCAGAAGAGACCTCTGCTGCCGTTTCAAAATCACTCCATGTATCGGGGTTGTTGGACATAGCCTGTCCTCCGGTTTTCGGGTTTATAGGTTTCTTGCTGATCCCACTGTGCGACCTCGGGTCCGGCTCGGCTTTCCAGCATACCCAGTTTCTGAGCTTCTTCAGCTCATTAGGTATAAATTCGTACATTCTGCCTCCTTAAAACGGGACTTCTTCGTCTGTGAGTATCTCCTCGAAATCGCCCAGATCACTAACCGAAACAGTCGGCTGAACAGCGGCAGGCGTTTCCTGATGTACTGTGGTTTTCTTTTCCTTGAAAACATGTTTGCATTCGGGGAATCTGCTTTCGTTTATGTACTTTATGTTTTCCTGCTGCTTGCCGTTCCACTCTCTGTGCTCGACCGTAACTTTCAGCGGGCGGTGCATAAGATCCATGCACATATCCCTGACAGTTTCATACGCCTTGCCGTTCGGGAGCTTTGCCGATTTTGCAAGCCTCATGATCTGCTTGAAGCTGTAGCCCTGAACCTGCATATCTGCCTGTGTCGGCTCTTTCCGTTTCCACAGCGTATGGAAAAGATAACGGTCCTTGAACTTCTGGCCAACATCATTTCTGATGATGAGCGAAAGGTTCAGCCCTGTCGCTCCGCTCATAGTGGTACGTTCTTCGATATTCCTGATGACTACTTCATAGTCGCCCTCCGGAATAATACCAAAATCGTCGTTCACATCTTCATAGTTTGTTGAAAATCCCATATTATTTACCTCCGATCAATTTGAGTGCTTCCTCTGCGCTTCTGCATATACCTGCAATTGCACCGTATTTCTGCATAGCGGCGAGGAATAGTTTTTGTTGGTCTGTTGGTCTGCCTTTCGGCGTTTTTACTTCAATGAATACTGCCGTGCCGTCTGATTTTCTGAATCCGAACAGATCGGAAAATCCTTGGGGAACACCTGTATCAAAGTATCGCCCGTCAGGGGTTCTGACCTTTCCGACATTTACACGAAAAATAACGCATGAATCCGATAGCGCAAGCCGTATCTCGTTCTGTATCCTGTGTTCTTCCGTCAAGCTATCAACCCCCTTTTCTTAGCCTGATACCATGCCCAGCCTTTTTTATACCCATGACTCGCGGCGTAGTCAAGAAGTTCTCCGTATGTCTGACATTCCTCAGGCGTTTTGAAATCAAGGACGAATCCCTCGATTTTAGTCAGTTCTGCCTGCTCCTGTTCGATCTCGGAACGCTCCTTTGCAGGAAATTCGTATCCGCACTCGGGGCACACCCGAACCTTGTTCCCCTCGCTGTCCTTGGGCGGGAATACTGAAAAGCATACAGGGCACTGCCTTACATTCACAGGATCGGCAGCCTCATATTTTTTGCTCTTTTTCTTTCCTTCAAGCGACCATCTGCGGTCTGCATCGGGCATTCCGAATCGTGCATAGTTTCCCACATGGTCAATTATTACCGCGCGTTTGCCCTTGCGGTATCTCATGCACCTCATAGACTGCTGAATGTACAACGTCAGTGATTGCGTAGGACGGAGCAGAATTGCGCACTCACAATCGGGAACGTCAAAGCCTTCGGATATGAGGTCAACGTTGCAGAGTATATCAAGTGCGCCCCTGCGGAAATCATTTATAATACGCTCGCGCTCTGACTTGGGAGTGCTGCCGTCTATGTGTGCCGCCTCGATCCCTGCAAGATTGAACTGCATTGCCGTTTCCATTGAATGGCGCACAGATGCACAGTAGCACACCGCCTGCCTGCCGTTCGCAAGCTCCCTGTAATACTTTATCACGTCTCCGAAAACGGCTTTTCTAAGCATGAGATTTTCGACCGAACTCACGTCATAATCGCCTTTTTTTATCTTTATCCCAGTGAGGTCAACAAGGCTCGGTGCGTAGTATTCATACGGTGAAAGGCAGTTATGTTCTATTAGCCATTTTGCCGAAACACCCACGATCAGTTCGTCATTCACATCTGCCAGCCCTGAACCGTCCAGCCGAATGGGAGTTGCGGTAACTCCCACCCTGTGAGCGTTTGGGAACGCATCATACACCTTCTTGTATGTGTTGGCTGTACTGTGGTGATTTTCGTCTGTGATGATGAGCGACGGCGGTGGTATCTTACTCAGTCTCCGCGCTGCTGTCTGCACCATCATGACCCGGCAGCGCAGCATATCAACTCCCCACCTTCGGAACGTGTTTTCTATCTGCTCGCAAAGCTCCTTACGGTGCACGAGGAAGAGAACGCTTTTCTTGTTAGCTGTAGCTCTGCGCGCCATTTCAGCAACGATACAGCTTTTACCGCCGCCGCATGGGAGAACTATGCACGGAGCGCGCTTACCGTGCAGCCATGCACTGTGGACACGGCTCACAAGATCCTCCTGATAATCACGAAGCGGCATTGCTCTTAACCTCCTTGCGCTTGTTTATTTCCTTTGCCATGCACTTCCAGCAAAGCTTTCTGCCATAATTCTTGAGAGTGCCCTCTGCGATCTGCTGAGGAGTCCTGCCGTTGACCGCAAGGATAGGATTGCCGCAGTCCGTACACTCCTCGCACGGCACTATCCCATAATAAGCACGTATCGCATCATCAACATATTTCAGGTCGTTCTCTATGTACTTTGACGGGAACAGTCCCATAGGCGACTTGCAGGTGTCGTTCCCGTCCGTCTGGGTCGCAAACATATATTTGCCATCGTCAACGACTGTCTTGAGCACCGTAGTGAACAGCCCCTCTACAGTTATTTTTTCGTCCAGAAGCTTGCCGATCGTCTTTGATTTCTCTCTGCCGTCCTCCCCCGTTTCAAGGTGGTTCATGAAGTATATCACAACATCGGGCGGCAGAGTTTCGGTCAGCTTGACAAGCTCCCAGAAGTTCTTGCCTATATCCGTGAACTTCTGATATCCCGTTTCCTTTGCGCGTCTCATAAATTCGTTAGCCATAAGATACTGTGTATCGTCAATGACTATGACCTTGGTATTCTGCGACTTGATAAACTCGGATATCTGCTGATAATTATCCGAATTCAGAATGTTCTTAAACTTTGTTCTGAACGGCAGCGGCTTTCCGTTTACGTTCACAAGTGAAACTTCCTCAGCGCCAAAGTTGCGCATCGAAGCGGACTTTCCACTTCCCGAGTATCCTAAAATAAGCACGGGTAATCCCATAATATCTGCCTCCTATCCTATAATGAGCGACTTTGAACTTTCCAGAACCGCTCCCGGAAAATCCTCGCCTGCTTTGATGAGTTTTTTTATTTCAGACTTCCGTATTTCAGGAAGCTCATATTTGAGCAGATCATCCCTGTTTCTGTTCTGAAGCATATTTATAAATGCAACTTCATCGGCGATTTTAAGAGACGGAGCATTGCTGCGGATCGTAATGCGCGCCCTCGGCATTTCGATTTTTTTCACGCCCATTTGCTCCATGCAATTTCTGAGATATGTAGTCATGCATTCAATTTTTCTGCCGTACTGCTGGCGGCGCTTTTTGAGCTTGTCCTCCTCGGTTTTGATAGCAGCTTCCTCAGCTTTGAGAGACTTTATGTACTGCGCTGTGTTCTCAGCTTTGAAATTAAACTCCTCCTCGATGCCTTCAAGCGTATCGAACCATGCCTGAAGCATATCGGCGCGGTAAGTGTTAGGATTGACAACATTGCCCTCGCCGTCAACGTACTGACCGCTTTCGTCCTTATCGAACTCCATTTCCTGTATTTCGTCAAACCTGTCAAAAAGCTCGGCAAAGTCTGACGAAATGTCAAATAATCTCTCCATTTTTATACCTCCATGCTTTTATTGATATTTTCAAAGAACTCTCTTGTCTTATTCCTGAAAAATACTTCATCAGTTGTGTTCTGGTTCTTCTCCAAAATCGGGACGGCATACCGGATCGCCCCCGGCACAGACTTCGGGACAAAGCTCATGGGGATGCTCGATA
>OHBM01000750.1_pt1 | contig 25627 bp, 26 predicted proteins | sample 1577251 | NCBI WGS metagenome assembly OHBM01 (sample SAMEA3541557, study PRJEB24748) | human gut metagenome | biome: human gut; feature: human-associated habitat; material: faeces | place: China | collected 2012 | reverse complement strand
GGTGTTAAGCTAAATTTAATGATCTATTAGCAACATTTTTCTTAAACTTAGCGATTTTTTTTACTTTTTTGTCCATCTCTTGGCATAATGATATTGATTTCATTAAATGTCATCCATTTATTAACATAATCTTTATATTCTGTAAAACACACTCTCGCAAATTCAACAAATTCATCAATCATTGCACGATTACGCCATCCACCATGTTGTTCTAAAAGTGAAACGGGTTCGTCATATTTATATAATGTAATAACTGGATCCATCCCATATTCTTTAGCTATCTTAAAAACATCTCGATAGAATTCAACACCCTCTTGGTTGATACCACCTTTAATCCCATGTGGATAGATTCTAGTCCAAGAAATAGAAGTATTAAATGTTGTATATCCCATTTCTTTAAATAACGCTAAATCTTCTTTGTAACGATGATAAAAATCACTTGCCACATGATTTGTATAATGTAAATCATCAAAGAAAGCAAACTTACATCCTTCTTCTAATTCATCAACAGCTTCCCAATTACGGTGAACTCTTTTACCCTCTTTGTCTAAATACCAAATTTGTCTTCTTTCTTTTGTAGATCCTGCTGTACAATAATCTACCAATACTGGTGATTTTCCTCCTTCGTTCCATCCACCTTCAATTTGAGCAGCACTAATTGAACCACCCCATAAAAAACCTTTTGGAAATCCCATTTTTTACTTCTCCTTTACTATTCCTACTGCTTCTTTCACTGATGAGACAACGAACGTTGTTTGTTGTTGGATATCTTGTGGTGATGTTTTAAATGTAAATGAATAATCAACAACTTTAAACATTTCTAAATCATTATAACTATCACCTATTCCTGCTGTTTCATCACTGATTAATTCTTCTAATTTTAAAATTCCTTGACCTTTACTACATCCTTTTTTAACAATATCAATTGCATTTACATTTTGAAAAGCATGCAATACAGGGTAATCATTATTAATTTCATCAGTTATTTCTTTAGCTCTTGTAGATTCAATTAATGAAAAACTATAAATTTTACGATTTTTAAATTCATCAATTGAATCAAATTGCTTAATATAACTAGGTGCGTCATTTGGAACATGTGCAAAATATAAAGAATCTTTATCTAAACAATGTGGTCCAGCAATTGATTCATTTTCATATTTTTGACAAACTTCTTTTACCAAATCAAAAGGAATCTCTTGTCCATAAATAACTTGATAATCCTTATCAAGAACTAGTCCTCCTGTACAAAGGACATAATAATCAGGATTAATTTTACCTTCTATTAAAGCAAGTACCCCACCTAGAGGTCTCCCTGTACACAAAGCAAACTTATTACCTTCTTCCTGAAAAGCTTGTATTGCCTCTATATCCTCCTGATGAAAACCATCTTCAAAAAAGAGAGTCCCATCAAAATCACTAAATAATATTTTACTCATAGGCTTCATCCGCTTTGAAACGAACACCTGCTGACATTCTAGCTTTTGTCGCAATATCCATTGCAATAAGACTATTTTTCATCATTTCATCTGCTTTATCAAAATTCATTTCATTGAATATTTTAACAAATTCAACAAATTCAAAATACATACGATGCTTATTATCCTGTAATGCATATGGAGTTGTTGTATTGTCATTTAGCAAGTGATCAAAACCTATTAATGTATTGGCAGGCGTATGAAAAATAATTGATCCTTTATCACCTTGAATCGAAGTCATAATAGGTGCTTTACAATCTTTTGCAGCAATAAGTGCAGCCTTAAATGATCCATAATCCAAAGTAATAATACCCGATGTATCAATATTCTTCTCAATATTTGCATCATAATGCACTTTCTTTGGTTTTCCAAATAAAGCAACAGCTAAATGAATATTATAAATATTCAAATCCATTAGAGCACCTCCTGATTTTGTATAATCAAAGGCAGGAAGAATATTACCTTGTTTAAAAGCATCGTATCTTGATGAATATTGACTATAGTTCGCACTAAAAATCTTAATTTGACCTAACTCTGGAAGTAGTTCTTTAATTTTCAAAACATTAGGGAGATATTGCGTAGAAATAGCTTCTAACAACAATAATTTCTTACTCTTTGCAATTTCATTGAGTTCTTCTAATTCTTCTACTCTTGATGTAAAAGGTTTTTCACAAATAACATGTTTACCATGTTCTAAAGCTTCTTTACACATAGAATAGTGTAAATGATTTGGTGATGCAATATACATAACCTCTATCTCATCGTCATCAAGAAGATGCTGATAATCTGGATAATATTTCTTAATTCCTTCATCTGCAGCCATCTTTTTAACTTTATCTATAGATTTAGGTGTAGAAGCAATAGCTTCAAGCTCTATTCCATCTACATCATGTATAAAGCGAAACAAATCTCTTACAATCATTCCTGATCCAGCAATACCAAGTTTCATACTAGACCTCCTTAGCTGCTTTAGTTGCTTCTTCGATAATATGAAGAACTGCTACAACCTCTTGATCTTTCACTACCTTCTCTGCATTATTAAAAATAGCATCATACAAATTATCATAAATTAATCCATAATCCTGAATTTCGGTAGGCACCTTTTTTGTAACATCATTACCTTCATCATCAATATAAGAAAGAGTTCCCCATTTATCTTCTGGTAATGGATCAAAGCTGATTTCTACTGGTCCTGGTTTTGCTTTTAAAGCACTTTGATGTCCTAATTGAGGCATTAAGAAACTTCCTTTACGACCATGCACAATAAATCTAGGATAATCTAATTTTGCATAATAACTTGTTTTAACTATAGCTTTCATATTGTCATAAAAAAGATCAATATCATAATAATCATCACTTTCACCTGGATGATCAAAACTTCTGCAGTCATATACAACTTTCTTAGGAACACCAAATTGCCCAATAATCTGGTCAATAGGATGTACAGCCAAACCATAAAGAATACCCATTCCAACTCTATCTTTAATACTAGGACGATAGTAATCATAATGTGATTCAACTTCTAATATTTCACCTACTACGCCTGATTTAATTACTTTTCTGACAGTTCTCATATCTGCATCAAAACGTCTATTCTGGTTTGCCATAACAACGAGACCTTTATCTTTAGCATATGCAAATACTTCTTCTGCCTGTTTTGCTGTCATTGCAAATGGTTTTTCGCATAAAACATTTTTTCCATGCTCTAATGCTTGCATAGTATACTCAACATGAAACTGATCCGGTGTATTAACTACCACTAGATTAACTTCTGGATCACTCATTACCTGTTCAATATCACTTGTAAACGTAATATTTGGATACCATTTTTCTCTTTCTTCATCTCCAACTCTATCTACTTCTCTACGATAAATGTATTTAACCTGAATTGTTTCTTTTCTTCTTTCTACATAAGGCAAATGATATCTACAAACACTATTTCCAAATCCAATATAAGCAACTACTAGTTTATTCATATTGTTCTCCTATCTCTTTGGGGTTGCCATTTTTTTCCATGTATAAGCTTTACCTTTTAATGTTACTGACATCTGGTAGATGTTTTCTGGCCATGTTCCACCACCAAAGCCACCATCACCAATTGCATGTACATCACAGCCTGTCTGTTTCATTAATAAAGTGACTTCTCTTATTGTATCTACATCGGCCGCTTCTACATTACTATCTAAAAACACCATTGCAAGAGCACCCTTACGATGTGTATATTCAACTAGTTCTCTGATGATCTCTACTGTAATACCCCGTCTTGATCCTGGTGCTGGAAAATCAATAATATCAACTCCAGCATCAATTAATTCATCAATCACTTCCTTTGCATTATAAGTAGCAAGCGGATCACCTAAGACTTTTTCCACAATTCCATCTTCCCACTTACCTGCAAAAATCAACATATCATCACCGCATACTTCTCGACATTCTTTACTTGCACGAATCACATCTTTGATAGAAGTTCCACTTCCTGGATTACCTCCAAGAATAATAAAATGTACACCCATTTCTTTTGCTTTTAATGCATGTTCTTTTGTATACATCATAGATGCAACACTAGACACTCTAGGGTCATTCATATCAACCCCCTCTTTAGGACATCCCATATAAATACCTACTGGCCTATTGCCTACTAACTCTTCTATTCTTCCAAAAGACAATCCTTGCATACCTGGCAATTTTTCAGGATGATCAAAATCATATCCGTTTAGTAAAACCATATCTGTGCCAAATGCAAACATAAGTTCCGTACTTGTGCAATCAGGAATCAAAATAGGACTAGGAAGATATGTTTGACCCATAAGAACTCTTCCTTCTGATTTCAAGATAGATTCTTTTAACTGCCTTCCATTATAAGTAGCAATTTTACTTGGCTCTGCTGATATTAATCTTACTACGTTATAATCTAATTCCATATTTCATCTCTCCTTTCCATATTTTTCTTTATCTTCTTCAATATTTCCTTTAAACTGCAATGATTTATCTGTATACTGCATAATCTCAAACTTATTTCCATCCGGATCATGAATCCACATCTGCCATGTTTCTGACTGACCTTTATTAGGTTCAATATCAATATCTACACCAGCTTTAACTAATTCTTCTCTCGCTTCAAAAATATCATCTACCATGAGTGCAAAATGTGAATAACCTAAACGTGTATCAGGTGCTTCATGTTCCAATTGATGATCAGCTTTAGGAAATAACTCTAAATATTGTCCTGGAGCTAATTCAATAAAGATATATGCAATTCCTTTAGGGTCTGTTTCAGCTCTTTGAGCCCAAAAACCTCTTTCTTTTTTACCTTTATATGCTTCATATCGCATAATAATTTTTGCTTTTAAACCAAGCTTATTTTCATAGAAATCTCTCATTTCATCCATGTGAGATGTATAAAAAGAAAGGTGCATTATTTCATTAAACTTCATTACTATCCATCTCCTTTCTAATAGCATTTGTAATAGATGCACATTTTATTGAATCATCCAATGTCATACGAGGACTCTCTATAAGTCCTTTTTTTAAGCATTTATGAACTTCTTCAATTTCAGTATAGAAGTCATCATAGATATATGGTTTTGTAATTGTGTAAGCATCTTCTCTATTAACCTTAATCTCTATACTTTCTGGACGATAAAATGGACAACATTTTATCGTTCCATGATTACCATTGATCAACATTATAGGCTCCTTCTTTTCGTTCATAGCTATTTCAAATGATGCTGATTGATAATCTCCAAAATATAGTCTTACATAATCATGGACATCTACACCGTGTTCATAGTGTGCTTCTACATTTATTTCTTTAAGAGGTACATGAATATAATCAATAATACTGCCTAACACATAACTACCTACATCATTCAAAATCCCCCCCTGTTCAGGATCATAAAGATAACGTGTTTCATTTGTGTTGCGAATGTCATAACAGAATCTGTTTTCTATAGTAAGTATTTTCCCAATGACCTCTTCATCTAACAACCTCTTTAATTCCTGAATAACTGGAATAAATCTTGTTTTAATACCTTCCATAAAAAATGACTGATTCTCAATAGAAAGCTTCTTTAAATCAATCATTTCTTCTACACTAAGCGTCGCAGGTTTTTCACATAAAACTGCCTTCTTATTCAATAAAGCTTCTTTAGCCCACTTATAGTGGTCTTTATGTCTTAAAGCTATATATACAACGTCTACATTTTTATCTTCTAGTATCTGCATGTAATCTGTATAAGTGCTAATTCCTGGATATTCTTCTGTGAATAAATCCAACTTTGTAACTGTATGACTTGCAACCGCATATAATTTTCCTTGATTGCTATGTGCCAAACTTCTTGCAAACCTTTGGGCTATATGACCTGCCCCAATAATCCCCCATTTAATCATAGGCTTTACTCAAAAAAGCACCTTAATGGTGCTTTTGTCTTTCCTCAATTTCTTTTAGCATATCAATACGCACCTGATGACGACCGCCTTCATATTCACCACTTAACCATGCATCAACTATCATTTTGGCAAGTTCAATACCAACAACACGTGCACCAAATGCAAGCATATTTGTATTGTTATGCTGTCTTGATAGCAATGCAGAATATGGTTCACTACATGTTACACAACGAATACCATTTACTTTATTTGCTGCTAAAGAGATACCAACACCAGTACCACAAATAACAATTCCTTTATCTACTTCACCACTTACTACAGCATTTGCGACTGCTTCACCAGCTACTGGATAATTAAATCTTTCAGTACTATCTGTACCGAAATTCACTACTTCATAGCCATACTTTTCTTCAATATAAGACTTAATTTCATTCTTGTAGCTAACTGCTACATGGTCATTACCAATACCAATTTTCATTTACTTCTCCTCCTACAATTTTCTAAGTTCTGGTATAATTTCACTATAAGGACGTCCCTTATTAAATAACGCACTTGTACCTAAAATAAATCCTTTAACACCAATTTTAGATAAATCATGTATCTTTTCTGGTGAACAAGCACCATCGATCATAACATCATAACCACCATAGTTATTTGACTCGTCGACAAACTTCTTAAACTTAGGTGTTACAAAATCTAAATATTTCTGACCAGCAAATCCTGGGTTAACAGACATTAACATAACATAATCACATAGATGTAATAGTTCTTTGACTGTTTCAAAAGATGTTCCTGGATTTACTGCAATTCCAGGATGCACACCTGCGTCTTTAATCTTCTGTAATGTACGACATGCATGTTTATCTGTTTCCGGATGAATATAGATGATTCTTACACCCAATGAAGCAAACTTTTCTACATAATCCCCAGGATTAACAACCATAAGATGAACATCACATGGTTTTGTAGATTTTTTACAGATATATTCCACATCCTGTAATCCCATTCCAAAATTAGGCACAAAACTTCCATCCATAATATCTAGATGAAAGATATCAATTCCAGCATCCACTAACTCTTTTACTTCTGTTTCTAAATGGCCAAAATTTGCACACATCATAGATGGGCATAATAGTTTTTCCATAATAATCCCCTTTCTGGGTAAACGTTTACCTTTTTACATATATATATCTTATCATCATCAAACACGGTTTCCATATAAATGAATGGCACATATTATGCCATATTTATATGTAATGTATTATTTTTAAAAAGTCTGATGTAATTGAATTTCAATATACGAATTTATATAATTTAATTATGAAAGGGTTCAAAAGATTATGACTAAAAAAAATATATCCATTAAAGAAATCGCAAAACTTGCGAATGTATCTGTTGCAACAGTGTCTCGAGTAATTAACAATAATGGAAGATTTTCTGAAGCAACAAAAGAACGTGTTGAAAAAATAATAAAAGAATATGGTTATACAACTAATATTGCAGCCAAAAGTTTAAGAACATCTAAATCAAAAACAATAGGTTTAATTGTACCTCATATTAATAATGAATGGTTTTCACAACTTGCTCTGGAAATAGAAAATTATTTCTTTGATAAAAACTATTCTGTATTTATATGCAATACATCACAGGATGAAAACAAAGAAATAGCATATTTTAAATCTTTAGATAGTAAGTTAGTAGATGGTATCATTTGTATTTCTGGAATAGAACAGATTCCCACTAGCAGTTTAAGTAGAAGTATACCGATAGTATGTATTGATAGAAAACCTAAAGATCACAGCAATGCTTATTATGTAGAATCTAATCATTATTTAGGAGGATATCTTGCAACAGAGGAACTAATTAGGCAAGGATGCAAGAATATAGTGATATTATCTAGAAATAGATCTTTATCTGTGAATAAGCAAAGACGTAGTGGGTATTATCAAGCTTTAGAAGATTATCATCTAGAACATAGTACAGATTTAGAATTACTATTAGATATTGATACAGCAAACTATGAAGGCTCTAAAAAAGCAGTAAGCGAATTAATAGAGAAAGGAATTAAGTTTGATGGAATATTTGCGACTAATGACTGGCGTGCCTATGGTGCATTGACTGCTTTACTAGAGCATCATATAAAAGTACCTGAGGAAGTAAAAATTATAGGTTTTGATGATATTTTTATCTCTAAAACATCTCATCCTTCCCTATCTACTGTGAAACAAGATACTCCCGGACTTGCAAAAACAGCATGTAAGTTATTAATGAGTTTAATGAATAATGAAGAAATAGAGAATAATAAACAAAGATATATACTTCCTGTTGAGGTAATTAGAAGAGAGTCAACGAGAAAAGGAACAGCCCAATAATAGGGTGTTCCTTTTAAAGTCATGTTCTATTACCTCGATATTACTTTATTCATTATTTGTGATAAAATAGACACATAATGAAAGGATGTATCAAATGAAAACAATAAATGTAGTAGCAGCTATCATCTGTAAAGATGATAAAATCATGATTGCAAAAAGAGGTTATGGTGAATTTGAAGGAATGTATGAATTTCCTGGCGGAAAAATCGAACCGGGTGAAACTCCTGAAAATGCACTTATCAGAGAATTAAAAGAAGAAATGAACGCACATTTAATCGTAGATGAATTCTTTATGCATGTTCACTATGATTATCCAACATTCATATTAGAAATGGATTGCTTCTTATGTCATATTCCAGATAATCATTATGAATTACTAGAACACGAAGATTGTAAGTGGATTATTCCTGGACAAGAAGATGTTGTATGGGTACCAGCTGACTTACAAATTATTGAAAAACTTATTGCAAGAAATCAAGCTTAACACGTTTGGTTTCTTTTTTATTTCAAACATATGATATAATTGTATTAGTTTTCGTATTAAAGGAGTTATTCTATATGGATGAATTAAACAAAGCATTGCATACAAGCTTTATTGATAAGTCTTTTCCTTCTAACAAGGATTTAAGACCTAAATTATTTTTCAATGATTATAAAAGAAGAATGAATCTCGCATTTGAAATAACTAAAAGATTAAAAGAATGTGACTATTTTGAATTTTCAGTTGCATTTATTAGTGAATCCGGACTTGCCGTTTTAAAGCAGATACTATTAAATTTAAAAGAGAAAGGTGTCAAAGGGCGTATTATTACATCTACCTATTTAGGTTTTAATGCTCCTAAAATGTTTAAGCAACTCCTTTCTTTTACTAACATAAAAGTAAGAATATTTGAACAAGAACATTGTGGTTTCCATCCTAAAGGATTTATTTTCCATACAGGAGACCATCGTGACATTATTGTAGGCAGCTCAAACTTAACTCAAACAGCGTTAGAATCAAATCAGGAGTGGGACTTATTTTTCACATCTCACGAAAACGGTGAACTTGCTTCACAAGTTTCAAATGAATTTGATATTCAATGGGAATTATCTACACCTCTAACAAACGAATGGATTGAAAGTTATAAAGAAACTTATGTAAAACCCGTTCGTCCTACTTCAGTACAAAGTTCAAAAACAATAAAGCCAAACAAAATGCAGGAAGAAGCTTTAAAATCATTAAAGAATTTAAGAGATAATAATAAAGATAAAGCTCTTCTTATATCAGCAACTGGTACTGGTAAGACTTTTTTATCTGCATTTGATGTAAAACGCTTTAAACCAAAAAGATTATTATTTGTTGTTCATAGAAGAAATATCGCAGAAGCAGCATTGCGTTCCTTCCAATATTTAATTCCAAATGTATCTATGGGAATTTTCTCTGGAAACACAAAAGAAACTGATTCAGATTTTATCTTCTCTACTGTACAAACAATTCATAAAAAAGAATATAGAGAAATGTTTGATAGAGATGCTTTTGATTACATTATTATAGATGAAGTACATCGTGCCGGTGCACAATCTTATCAAGATATCGTAGATTACTTTAAACCAAAGTTTTTATTAGGTATGTCTGCAACACCTGAAAGAAGTGATGACTTTGATATATATGAAATGTTTGATCATAATATTGCTTATGAAATTAGATTAATACAAGCTATGGAATATAATCTACTCTGTCCTTTTCATTATTATGGAATAACAGATATGACTATCGATGGAATCGAAATTGATGATAAATCAGAATTCAATATTCTTACATCAGAATTACGAGTAGATTATATTATAGAAAAAATCAATGAGTATGGTTATAGCGGTGATCGTATTCATGGTTTAATCTTCTGTAGTCGCAAAGATGAATGTGAAAAGCTTTCTCAACTATTTAATATGAGAGGATATAAAACAATTGCATTAACTGGCGACTCTTCTGAAGAGATGAGACAAAAAGCAATTGATTCTTTAGAATCTAATGATGAGAATTCATTAGATTATATATTCACGGTTGATATCTTTAATGAAGGTATTGATATTCCTAAAGTGAATCAAGTTGTTATGTTAAGACCTACTGAATCAGCAATCGTATTTGTGCAACAATTAGGACGTGGTTTAAGAAAAAATGATTCAAAAGAATATGTTGTCATTATTGATTTTATTGGTAACTATGAAAAGAACTTCTTAATTCCTGTTGCTTTGTCAGGACAAACTAATTACAACAAAGACTCATTAAGACAGTTTGTATGTGAAGGTTCACTTATAACACCTGGTGCTTCTACTATTCAGTTTGATCAAATTACAGAAAAGAGAATTTATCAATCTATCGATGCAGCAAACTTCACACAGGTAAGACTTATTAAGGACTCTTATAAACAATTAAAAGAAAAGCTAGGTAGAATTCCTCATTTAAAAGAATTCAAACAATATGGTGCCATTGATGTTCAATTAATGTTCCAAAACAAATCACTAGGTTGTTATCATACCTTCTTATCTAAATATGAAAAAGACTATCATATTCACTTTAGTACTTTAGAGGAAAAATATCTTCAGTTTATTTCATCTAAACTTTCTTCTGGTAAGCGTGTAGAAGAATTAGAGGCTATAAAGTTAATCATCAATAAAAGAACAAATCTTCTTACTCATTTAAAAGAAACTTTAAATAGTGATTATAAAATTGAATTACCAGATGTAGGTATAGAAACCATTTCAAATATTCTGTCTCAGAATTTCATGACAGGGTCAAGTAAAAAGACGTTTGAAAAAGCAGTCTTCTTAGATGAAAATTTTGAGTCTTCACCACAGTTCTTAAAGTTACTTAATAATGAAGATTTTAAGAATCAAGTAATGGAAGTCATTGAATATGCAATTGATAAAAATAAAAAAGAGTATTCTAATAGATATAAGAATACCGATTTCTGTTTATACTCTAAGTATACGTATGAAGATGTTTGTCGATTGCTTAACTGGGAAAAGAATATTGTACCATTAAATATTGGTGGATACTTCTATGATATACGTACAAATACTCTTCCAGTATTTATTAATTATGATAAAGATGAATCTGTTGTAGATACTCAGAAATATGCCGATCACTTTATCGATGCACAAAACTTTGTTGCTATGTCTAAAAGCAATGTTAGAATCACTAATCCAGGTATGGAAAAATTTGTGAAAGCAGCAAAAAATAAAACGAATATCTATTTGTTTATTAGAAAAAATAAAGATGATGCTGCTTCAAAAGAATTCTATTATTTAGGTGAAGTATATATTTCAAAAATAGAAGAGACCACAATGGCTAACGATGTGCCAGTATGCGAAATCTACTATCATCTAGATCAACCAGTTAGATCAGACATCTACGATTACATCCTTTCCTAATACTTATCTCAAAGTGCCTACTACCCTCCTATCTAATTCTCTAATAGAATACATATAGGAGGGTATTTAACATGACATATCTATGAGTCTTTCATAGTCTTCTGATTTAAGAATACTAGAGAATACCTTATGAAGCATCTCATAATCTTTTTCATTCCATTTTGTATCTGTACATAACGAATACGTAAATAACTAGAGAATAATGCTTTAAAGATCAAATACTTCTTATCGCCATAAATACGAAAGAATCGATTTAAGCTAGAAGTAGAAACAAAACATCTTTCTGCAAGTTCATTAATAGTTAAATAATCTAATTCATGTCCATTCTCTAATAGTCTTGAGGCAATCCGGTAATTGATATCATGTACTTCAGGATTATTAATAAACATGAATAAGGCATTAAAAAAAACACTTCATCGTATCACTCCCTTACAGTTATCATACCATGAATTGTTTTTATACTTCATTTTTTCAAATTCGTGCTTAAAAATGCTTATTCATCCATATGGTATATACCATAATCATTGGCTACAAAGGTAAAAGTCACTTTTGGAAACTGTTTAGACAAGTACTCTACCATATGTTCCATACCTGGTGCTTCACATGTCATATGATTAATCACTATAAGTGGAATATCATGATCTACTGCCCATTGGACACCTATCCAGTTACTCACACCATCATCACTCACTAAACATGCATCTACACCATGTTCATACATTTCAAATACATCCGTACAAGCACCTGTACCTATGCCTAATCTATGTATTATTTGAGTCTTATCTCCTATAATTTCTATACCTTGCTGGTGGTAAGGCTTAATCTTATTAATAATATGATGTGCACATTCTTCTACTGTCATATTGATATCATGAGTATATCTATAATAAGAATGATCATGTGATTCTTCAAAATTAAGATCTAATGTTTTAGCCCAGCTATCTCTAATACCATATTCAGGATAGACATCCCATAAGTCATGACATCTATAGATTGTGATATCATATTCCTTTAATAATGCTTCTTTTTCTTTTTGGGCTTTGTAAATTAATGTAGGTAGTGTCGTAGATGCGAGATAGAAGGGATTCTCATGTGAAATAATGAAATGTATATCATGTTCTACCGCATATTGAATCACTTTATTTGTCGCTACCCAGCATGTGATTACTCTACTTATTTCTGTTTGATCATCCCCAAACAATATACGATCTCTTGTACAGCTTCTATTCACCCATTCACCCTGTGACTCTAATAAATCTATAATGTCTCTTATTCTCATATATTTCCCTCCTTTATTAATTATACGCTAAAAAAGACATTCTTAATCAAGAATGTCCACTTGTACTGCGTTAATTGTCATAAGGCTAGTAAAGTCATTAATAGATAATGTACCTACAATCTTTACTTTCTGGTCCTGTTTAAACTGCTTAATTTTATAGTTTGGATTATAGATGATTGTATCAATACCACCTACATTAGGAATAAAGAAGCTTAACTTGATATGATCAAAATAATCTTTTACAGGTGCTTCATGAATGACTAAACCTTCAATAGAGATAAGAGTCTTTTCCTGCCCATTTCCAAATGGTGATAATACCTGTAAGTATTCTTCTATATTTGTCTTAGATAAGTCTGAAATTTCTAATGGAATCACATCACTTACTCGATCATCATCATGGAATTCATCACTAATAAAGTATCCTGCGTTAATTTCATCCGCAATAGGTGCAACAGAACGGAACTTACCTGTACCAGGACAACCATAAATAAGGTACTTAACCGTCTTCTTCGCATTATTTAAAGAACTAAGATAATGTGCCATCTTATTTGTGATAGAACCAGACATAACACTTTCATTATATATCTTCTTGAATTCTCTTTGACGCATATTGTTTTTCTGTCTTGTCTTAGGTGTTAAAGCAACAAACTCAATCGCATCAAAACGACAGTCGTTTAATAAACCTAAAGTCTTCTTTAAATGATAACGGTTAGAGTTACATAGAGGAACTCCTTCAGCCTGAATACCAATACCTGCAAGAGATGCTAAATACTGATTTTCTTTACCAAGTAATGTATTAATAAGCTGTAATACAAGTAAACTCTGTGCAACATCTTCATCCTTATAGTGACCACCAGGTACTAATGGATATACATTGTCACCATCTCTTACTTCTAACTGATTTCCTAAGATAATATGAAGACCAGGACCAAAATCATCCTGAGGACCATCAAAGAATTCAAAAGCTGATTTCCCTTTAGCCATTAAGACACCTAGGAAAATCATTGCACTTTCTAATAAATGATGTAGTTCTGTACTCATGATACAAATATGAATCTTAGACTTAGAAGCACATGCTTCTTTAATGAGATTCAATGCTGTTTCACCATTCTCTAAATCTGTAAAGTTATAATAAAATGGTGTGTTGAGTGCTTCATAGTCTTCTTTTGTGAAACCTCTATGTTCTACATATTTCGCAATAATAGGATTCACTTCATATGAATCCATGATTTCTTTTGTATGAGATAATTCAACTTCGTGAAATATCATTTTTTCACTCCCCTCTTTCCAAAACAATTATAACGAATGGTTCTCTAAAAAAAAAGTGTTACTTTCATTTACTCATTTTGAAACTTTTCAACACCTTTAATTCTATTATGTTAGACTATAGTCATGAGGAGGGGATTTCATGAAGAAAGATCAATATCAAATGGATATGACGCATGGTCCATTACTTGGTAAGATTTTAATATTTTCGATACCATTAATGTTTTCAGGGGTGCTGCAGTTATTATTTAATGCAGCAGATGTTATTGTGGTAGGACAGTTTGCTGGGCCACGTTCTATTGCGGCAGTAGGTTCTACATCTTCTGTTGTCAATCTATTAGTGAGTTTATTTATTGGTTTATCCGTTGGGGTCAATGTACTAGTTGCACGTTTTATTGCCTCACAAAGAGACAAAGATACCCATGAAACAGTACACTCTGCCATACTACTCGCAATTGTCTTTGGCTTGATCTTTGCGATTATTGGTGTGACATGTGCAAGAATAATTCTAGAAGCGATGGGATCACCTGATGATGTCATCAATCTTGCAACAACCTATTTACGTATATATTTTGTAAGTATGCCCTTTGTTGCACTTTATAACTTTGGGGCTGCCATATTAAGAGCTATTGGTGATACAAAAAGACCACTTATATTCCTTATTGTAGCGGGTGTTGTAAATGTCATCTTAAACTTAATATTCGTTATTATATTCAAGATGGATGTAGCTGGTGTTGCACTTGCGACATTTACGGCTGAACTTGTTTCTTCAATACTTATTATTAACTGCTTGATGAAAACAAGTACTGTCATTCATTTAGATATTCATGCTTTAAAGTTTCATAAAGATAAAGTGATTCAGATATTCAAGATTGGTTTACCTGCAGGATTACAAGGTGCTATCTTCTCTATTTCTAATATCCTGATTCAGTCATCTATTAACTCATTTGGTTCTATTGCGATGGCAGGAAATGCAGCAGCAGGATCACTTGAAGGATTTGTTTATCAGTCTATGAATGCCATCTATCAGGCATGTGTCACTTTCACAAGTCAGAACTATGGTATTAATGATAGAAAGAGAGTCGATAGAGTTCTAGCATTATGTATTGGAATAGTCACTGTTGTAGGACTTGTTTTAGGTAATCTTGTCTACTTCTTTGCGGATGAACTCATTCGTATCTATACAACAGATGTACAAGCTATTGCCTATGGTCATGAAAGATTATTATATATATGTGTCCCTTATTTCATATGTGGCTGGATGGATGTCATAGTTGGTTCATTAAGAGGTTTAGGTTATTCTACTATTCCTATGATTGTATCTTTAATAGGTGCATGTGGACTAAGAGTCCTGTGGATTCTTACTATCTTCCAATATTTCCATACACTTAATTCTATTTATTTATCATATCCAGTAACATGGGTTGTTACTGCAGCAGCCCATCTTATTACTTATATGATCCTAAGAAAAAAAGCTTTTAACTAAAAAAAGCCATTCAGAAATTTAATTCTGAATGGTTTTTTTTGTCTGGTAACTGTGCAATAATAATCGCGATAAACATAAGTACACAGCCCAATCCTTCTTTAATTGTAAGACTCTGACCTAAGATCATCCATCCTGCAAGTACTGAGAATACAGACTCCATACTCAACAAAATAGAAGCTACTGTAGGATTCATACCCTTCTGTCCAATAATCTGTAATGTATAACCCGCTCCACTTGATAATAATCCAGCATAGAGAATAGGTGCACATCCTGCCATGATATTATGCATAGATACATCTTCAAATAGAAACATAGGAATAGTATTTAATAATGCACATGTGAAGAACTGAATACAGCTCATCTTTACACCATCTACTAAAGGTGAATAGTGATCAATCACAAGAATATGTAATGCGAATACACAGGCACATGCACATACTAATAAGTCACCTTTACCTAAAGAAAGAGATCCTGTCATACATAATAAGTAAAGACCAATCACTGCTAGGACAACAGAGATACCAATCTTAGGACTTAACTTCTTCCCTAAAAATAAGCTAAAGAATGGTACAACAATAATATAAAGTGCTGTAATAAATCCCGCTTTACCTACAGTTGTATACTGAATACCAAACTGCTGCAGGGCACTTGCTAGACCTAATACAATACCACAGGCAATTCCACCAGCCCATAATTTCTTATCTTTGAAGTTCATTGTATGATCAAAGAAATAAATAAGTGGTAATAGAACAAGTCCACCTAAATAACTACGTAAGGCAGTAAAAGTAAATGGTCCTACATAATCCATACCTGCACTTTGTGCTACAAAGGCACAGCCCCAGATGAAGGCTGTAAGTAGTAGTAAAAAATGATTTTTATAACGCATGATTTCCCCCTCCTACAAAGGGGTATTCTACACGAAATCATCTCTACTTACAAAAGATATTTATCTACGATTACTTTTATTCCATCATGATCATTATCTAATGTGATTTCAGTAGCCAATTTCTTAATTTCTTCTGTCGCATTCCCCATCGCTATTGCTTTACCAGCACTTTGGAATGCTTCAATATCATTTCCACTATCTCCCATCATGACTGTATTTTCAATAGGGATATTTAAGTAAGATGATAGGAATTCAAGTCCTGCTCCTTTAGTAATACCTAAAGGTGTGACTTCAATAGCTGTTTCTTCTACCACAGCACAGCTGACTGGAAATACTTCTAGTTTCTTTAAAAGCTGATTCATTGCATCAACACTTGGATTATATAAACAGAACTTAAGGATTTCATCCTTATGTACTTCTGCATATTCATAAATATCCTCTACAATAAATGCACGGCTTTCAAACATAGATTGATAAATAGCCATATTGTAGTAAGGCATATTCTCTACATCTTTTTGAGAGGCAATAGAATGCGACGAATCTAGTAAATACAACATCACATCCTCTTTCTTCACAACATCCATCATCTGTGTAAATACATCTGTATCAAAAGAATGAACTTCTAATGGCTGATCATTCTTAAAATCATAGATCAAGCATCCACTTAATAAGATTCCATAATCACAGAAATCTAATTCACCTTCATAGTCTTTTAATTCTGCCAGCCCTCTTCCTGTACATAAACAAATACTCTGTCCCCTATTACTTGCTTCATTTAAAGAAGCTGATGTATTTGGCGAAATTGTCTTATCAGACTTTAGAAGTGTACCATCCATATCAAGTGCTAGAAGATATCTTTCCTTGATCCATCCATAATGCAGGCAGGCATTGTAGATACCATCCTTGTCGGCATCAGTAGTCACATAGGTTGCTTTCTTCTTTAATTCATCTATACCATTACCCATCGCAATACTTGTCCACTCTGGAATAAACATAGACAAATCATTCTTTTCATCACCAAATACGACAACATCCTTAACATCACCACCAAGATGTTCCACCATACGTTTAATACCCTTGCTCTTATCTCCTGGTTCTACAAACAAGTATTCCTTGTGAAAACGACACCAAGGTAACTTCTTTAAAGATTCTAGTTTTTCTTCTTCACCCTTGAAGCAGGCAATATATACCTTATAGATTTGATCATAATCACGTGGATCTAAACCTTCTACCACTTCTGTCTTCATATAAATATCATGAGTAAACTCATAAAAACGATCATCTGGTGCAAGTCTTCTTGTTTTGTTGTCAGGAGAAAAAGCCCATATCAAACCCTTCTTCTCACATTCATCTATTAAATCAAGACATAATTGGTAATCCAATGGTTCAATACCAATCAACTGATCATCAATAGTAATTCCATTCCCTCCATCACTGATCATATTATGAAAACCTAATTCATGCATATAATCATGTGCCATGGCAAAACTTCTACCTGTCGCGATTGCAATAAAATGACCCTCTGCTTCTAGCTGTTTTAAAGCATATTGTGTTGATTCAGGAATATATTGATCTCCTGGTGTACCTACAGCTAAAGTCCCATCAATATCAAAGAAAAAGTATTTTCTATTCATCATGTACCCCTCACTTTCGAGATACATTATACACGCATGAATATGCATTACTCAATCATCATTGATGCATGTTCTAGAATGAATAGTTAGAGTCTTCACATACCATATGTTCTGGATAAATTTCCATAGCATATGAAGTTGTTCCTGAACGATTTGGATAAAAGCGTCCTCTGACACTTCCTTCAATAGACACAGACTGACCCTTTTCAAAGTGGTCTACAACATACTGCGCTTTCTCATCCCAGATCACACAACGTATATAATCATAACGTGGTCTATCTTCAGTCCCTCCTTTCGTAGTAAGTAAGAAAGAACCTCTAAGTATTCCATTTCTAGATTCTTTCACTTCTGGATCAGATGTAATCTGACCTTGTAATTTAACTTCATTCATATTTTTATTCCTCCTTCTATATACTTATTCCCTAAAACAATTAGAAATTACTTAAGATTTTTTAAAAAAAGTTTAATTCCCTACAACCCTTATGGTATATAATGTTTAAAAACGGAGGAGATTATATGGAATTAGAAACAAAAGCAATCCATGAAGGCTGGAAGCCTGGTAATGGAGAACCTAGACAGTTACCAATTTATGAAAGTACTACTTTTAAATATGATTCAAGTGAAGAAATGGGTATGTTATTTGATTTAGAAAAAGATGGTTATTTCTATTCACGTTTACAGAACCCTACAAATGATGCAGTAGCAGCTAAACTTACAAGCATGGAAGGTGGCTATGCTGGTATGTTGACAAGTTCAGGACAGGCAGCTAACTTCTTTGCGATTTTTAATATCTGTGAAGCAGGAGGACATGTTGTAGCTTCTGGTAATATTTATGGAGGCAGTTATAACCTACTTTCAGTGACTATGAAAAAGATGGGTGTTGATGTGACTTTTATTAATCAGGATGCATCTGTAGAAGAAATCAATGCGGCATTTAAAGAAAATACTAAGTGTATGTTTGGAGAAACATTATCTAACCCTACAATGGAAGTATTAGATATTGAAAAGTTTGCATCTATTGCCCATGCACATGGTGTCCCTTTAATTGTGGACAATACATTTGCAACACCTGCCAATTGTCAGCCTATTAAATGGGGTGCTGATATTGTGACTCATTCTACGACAAAATATCTAGATGGTCATGCATCTGGTGTTGGTGGTGCTATTATTGATAGTGGAAACTTTGACTGGATGAGTCATGCAGAAAAGTTCCCAGGACTTACTACACCAGATGATAGTTATCATGGAATCACTTATGCAAAAAGATTTGGTAAGGCTGCTTATATTACTAAAGCCACTGCACAATTAATGCGTGACTTAGGATCTATTCCTTCACCATTTAATAGTTATTTATTAAATATTGGAATTGAATCATTACCAGCACGTATGCGTGTACATTGTGAAAATGCCTTAAAAGTCGCTACATACTTAAAGAATCATCCAAAAGTAGCTTGGATCCACTATCCAGGTCTAGAAGATGATAAATATCATGAAGCAGCTAAGAAGTACATGCCTCATGGTACATGTGGTGTTATGTGCTTTGGTTTAAAGGGTGATAAGAAGGAAGCAGTGACTTTCATGGATCACTTACAGCTTATTAATATTGTAACTCATGTTGCTGATGCAAAGACTTGTATCCTACATCCAGCAAGTCATACACATCGTCAGATGACAGATGAACAATTAAAAGAAGCGGGTGTTGATCCAACACTTATTCGTTTATCTATTGGTTTAGAAAACCCAGAAGACTTAATCAAAGATATCGAAGAAGCATTAAAGTACTAAAAAAGACTGTTCAAATGAACAGTCCTGAAAGCAGAATTTATTTCTGCTTTTTTATTATGCTTTCCATAAACCATGAAGATTGCAGTAGTCATAAGCTGCTACAACTTCATCACCTTCACCAATATAGAATACAGCTTCAGGCTTGTCAGAAGGTGTTAACTGTTTGAACTGAGTACCATTCTTAGTTTCTAATACAATTAATGTGATGTAGTGTGCTTCAGTCATAGGATGTTCTACTGATCCTACAGATACTGTTACTTTATTATCTTCTACTTTCACTACAGGAACATGCTTTTCAACTGCGGCATCAGTTGTATTTGGTGTTAATTCCTTCATAGGTTCACCACAACAAACTACTGGTACACCAGAATCTACAAAATGAGTAATAACGTTACCACAATGTTCACAACGATAAAATTTCATATTCAATTCCTCCTTTATCTACTCCTATCATATCACTTTTAGAATATGACTACTAATGATATGCTTTCTTTTACAATATTTAAAAATCGAATTGTAAAAGCGTTGATTACAAAAGGTTTTTTTAAAGTGTCATTTGTGATTTTTTTACAAAATATTCTTGTAAATCTTTACAAAAGGCATTATTATGTAAATGGAAATATAAATAGAAGTTTTATATGGAGGTGATACATATGACTAGTGATTTTAGTATTGCTGTCCACGCTCTCGTCTATTTAGGTAAAAACCAAGACCTTATTTCTAGTGATGAACTTGCAAAGCATATTTGCACTCATCCAGTACGTGTAAGACGTGTTATGATCAAATTGAGAGAAGCTGGCCTTATTAAGGCTAAAGCAGGTGTTGATGGAGGATATCGTCTTGATAAAGAAGCAGATAATATTACTTTATCTGAGATCGCGAAATCTGTCTCAAATGATTATATCCATGTGACTTGGCACAATGGAGAAGATGGAAGAGAAGCTATTAAGGACTCTAAAGTAGAACAAGCCATTGATTCTATTTTTGTAGATCTTAATGAAGCGTGTGACAATTTGTTGAAAGACAAGACCATCGAGGACATTATGAATATATCGAAGTAGAAATGGTCTACGAACTAAAGAAGCAGCCTAGATGGCTGCTTTTTTAAAGTCTAATATTAAGTTTAAGATAATACCTCCTACAACCATTCCTGCACCAATTAAACTGATACCAGATATTGTTTCATGAAAGAAGATAAAAGCCCATAGAGGCGCTAAAATGACTTCTAACATACAAATAAGATTGGCTGTAAAAGCTTCTGTACAAGAAATACCTAATGCAAGAAATATACCACCTAAACACATTGGAAAGAAACCATAACCACATACACCAAAGGCATCGGTGATATGGAAATCAGGAAGTCCTCTAAAGACGATTAAGCCTACTGTAAGAGAGAACATATAGGCAAATATTGTCGATGAGAAAGCTTCAGCATCTTCTTTGTTGTTGAGGTAGAACTGCATTCCAAAGCAGGCTCCTGATATAATTGCGAGTATATTTCCTAATAGATGCGAGAAGGAAAGAGTATCCGCAAAGAATAGTGCCATACCGATAAAGACAATCGCAATAATCCCCATTTGTCTTTTTGTCGGTAATTTACGTAAATCAATTGATTGATAGATCAATACAAAGATTGTTGATGAGTATTGTAATACAATCGCATTGGCCACTGATGTCAGCTTATTGGCATAGATGAATGTCAAACTCATAAGGAACTGAAAGACCCCTACTGTAATTGTCATTTTATTGAATACCAGCTTCTTATGATGAATAATCATACTCAAAGGTATTGCGACAATAGAACTCATCATTGAGAATCCCAGCCCACTTAAGTGGCTTGCACGTATAAATAAACCTGCAAGTGACCAGCAAAATGCTGTCATCAGCAGGAAGAACACACCTTTTGTACTTATTTTATTTTCCATAATACAGCCACTAATAATGCGATGATTAAAGGAATAAGCACCGGCACAACTACACATAAACCAAATAAAAGCATATTATTCATAAAGTCACGCTCCTTTTCCCCATTATAGCATGCTATAATGAGGAAAACAAAGAGGGAGATGATTTCATGTGGGTTGTTGAAAGAATTGATGAAAAAGGGTATTATCATCTAGAAAACTTAAAGACAGGTGAAACCATTTTAAAGAGAAATCTGAATGCACAAGAAAATGATGTGTTAGATGATTGTTTCCATGTTTTACCTGAAGAAACAAGGAAGAGAAAACAAGAAGTGGATGATTTCTTCCACTCTCTATTATAGAGGTGAGTGAATGTTAATTAATATACAGAATCTATCTTATGCGATTGGTGAGAGACAGTTGTATAAGAACTTGAATATGATTGTAGAGGATACAGATAAGATTGCCTTAGTTGGTGTCAATGGAACAGGTAAGAGTACTTTATTAAAAATGATTGCCCATCATGACAGTCCTGCTATTACTTATAAGAAGGATCTAAAGATTGCATACTTATCTCAGAATCCTGTATTTAGAGATAATGAAACGATTCTTAATGAAGCAAAACATATTCTTAAGGATGTCCCTGAATATTCTATTAAGTCTTCTTTAACACGTTTTGGTTTAGAAGATATGGATCAGGTGATCAGTACTTTATCTGGTGGTCAAAAGAAACGTTTAGCTCTTGCTATCGTATTACTAGAAGAATGTGATTTACTTATTCTAGATGAACCAACAAACCATCTAGATACACCTATGATTGAATATCTAGAAAAATATTTAATTAAACGTTCTAAAGGATTACTCATGGTCACTCATGATCGTTACTTTCTAGAACGTATTACTAATAAGATCTATGAATTAGATAGAGGTGAGATTTTCCCTTATGTTGCTAACTATTCTCATTTTCTAGAATTAAAGGCTGAAAGAGAAAACAATGCTTTACAGGCACAAAGAAAAAGAAACCTCTTCTTAAAGAAAGAATTAGAATGGGTCAGAGCAGGTGTTCAGGCACGTTCTACTAAGAGTAAAGACCGTTTACAGCGTTTTGAAGAATTATCTTCTATTGAACAGATTCAAGAAAAAGGAACTGTTGAATTAATTGATACTACAAGTCGTTTAGGTAAAAAGACTATTGAGTTAGTGAATGTGTCTAAGAGTTATCCTGATAAGGTGATGTTTAAGCCATTTTCTTATTTATTTAAGAGATTTGACCGTATAGGTATATTAGGACAAAATGGCTGTGGTAAGACAACACTCCTTAATATGATTGCAGGTATTATCACTGATTATGATGGTGAGATTATTATTGGTGATACAATCCGTATGGCCTATTTCCAGCAACATTTCCATTATGATGATCCTACAATGAGAGTTATTGATTATATTAGAGAAACAAGTGATAATCTAGAAACAAGTGAAGGAACACTTAGTGCTCGTAATATGTGTGAACGTTTCTTATTTGATGACCACGCCCAGTACACACAAATTGGTAAGTTATCTGGGGGTGAACAAAGAAGACTCTACTTATTAAAGGTATTAATGGGTGCACCTAATGTATTACTATTAGATGAACCGACGAATGACTTAGATATTGAAACATTGAATGTATTAGAAGATTATCTAGATACATTTAAAGGTATTGTGATTACTGTATCCCATGACCGTTATTTCCTAGATCGTATTGTAGATGGTTTATTTGTCTTTAAAGATCAGGAAATTCATTATGTGAATGGTGGCTATAGTGCTTCTATTGATATCACTAATACTAAGAAAGAAACAGAATCTCAGAAAGAAGATTATCGTAAACAAGCTAAAGAAAATAGAAAAAGAAGATTAACCTTCAGTGAAAAGAAAGAACTAGAAGGTATGGATGATCTCCTTATGAATCTAGAAACACGTTTAAGTGAGATTGATGAAGAAATGGGTTCTACCCAGGACTTTGAAAAACTAGATGAATTAAGTAAAGAACGTGATGAAGTTGAAAAGAATTTAGAAGAAAAGAATGAACGTTATCTAGAACTATTAGAAATAGAAGAAAGCTAAACGAAAAGAGGAACCCATTTGGATTCCTCTTTTGCTATATAAGGAGAAGCATTAGACTCATTTGAATAATTTATCAAACCCATCGTATTGATATTGAGTTCTTTTTATTATTAGACTTTTTATGGATTCAACATTTTATTAGAAATTTTCATTTCTCACTGAATATAAGATCGAATCTTACCATAATTGCCGTATTACTTATTTACTTTTCGGTTCGTTAGACTAGGAAGTCAAGTAACATGTCTTATATTTAATGTTTTATCTTCTGTCTTCTCTTTTCGCTTATATCATACATTATCATCCACGCAAATGCAAGCGTTTACACACATTTTCATAAATTGAAAATACAGTGATAAATAGATGTTTTTTCACAAATACAATTGACGTTAGTATACATATATTATACAATACAACTACGCTAGCGGTAGAAGTACTCTAAGTGAGCCTACTTGCGCAAAAACTCTTTGTCTATCGACAAGGAGTTTTTGTTTCCAAATGAAAAAGCTATGGCTTTTACATCACCATAGCTTTCCTGCTGGATACTAGGATTACATCTTTTGGATTCAATTTCCAGCATCATAGATAAATGGGAAAACCTTTTTTATAGCCTTCCAATATATAGATCAACGTACCTTATTATTATATTCAGAAACTAGCTCCCGTTTTCCACCTTTCATATAAACCATACATTATTGATATTGCATATAAATCATTATCGGTGGATAAATACGTTTTTCCTAATTTAATTGAGTATCCTCAACGGATACTCAGTCACAGTATCCCATTGGAATCTCTCCTTTCTGACCAAGTTCTTTGAGATGAATGTATATGTTAAGGAGGTCTTCCTCCTCTCTTTCTGACTTAATTATAGCCTAATAATTGCAATCATGCAAGCGTTTACATTCTATTTTTATATAATGAAAATGCTTGTTTTATAAGCCTCTTTTTACTATAATGACATTAGTTATATGACTGACGGAAGTGGAATTGACCACAGGGAGTATAAGGATAGATGAGCCGACCGTCTGGGCAGAAGAATGCTTGGGGGAGTGGGTCTGTTTTTTTATCCAAAAACAGAAAATCCCATTCCAGCCACCTTGAAAAGGAGATCAGAAGATGAAAAAAGTATCACTGGAACAGGAATTAAAAGGAAATGCATATCCAGGAAGAGGAATTGTGATCGGCAGATCCAAAGACGGCACAAAAGCCGTTGCCGGATACTTTATTATGGGCAGAAGCCAGAACAGCCGCAACCGTGTCTTTGTTGAGGAGGGTGAGGGAATCCGCACACAGGCGTTTGATCCGTCGAAGCTGGAAGATCCGAGCCTGATCATCTACGCACCGGTACGCGTTCTGGGAAATGATACGATCGTAACAAACGGAGACCAGACCGATACCGTATACGAAGGACTGGAGCAGGGAAAAACGTTTGAGGTATCCCTTAGAAGCAGAGAGTTTGAGCCGGATGCACCGAACTACACTCCTCGTATTTCCGGTGTGATGCACGTAGAGAACGGAACGTACGGCTACCAGATGTCGATCTTAAAGAGCAATAACGGCGATCCTTCCCAGTGCAACCGCTACACCTTCTCCTATGATAACTGTGTAGCAGGGGAAGGCCATTTCATCCACACCTA
>OHBM01000743.1_pt1 | contig 25759 bp, 22 predicted proteins | sample 1577251 | NCBI WGS metagenome assembly OHBM01 (sample SAMEA3541557, study PRJEB24748) | human gut metagenome | biome: human gut; feature: human-associated habitat; material: faeces | place: China | collected 2012 | reverse complement strand
GCAAGCGTCCTTTGTGTACGCGGTCTGCCTGTCGGTACAGTGTCTGGATGAGTTGCGTATAAATCATACCGACCAAATAATTCAGGGATTTATCCGAATCCGGGATACAGCAGAACAGTGCAATCTTGCGTTCGCCCAGTTCCTGCAAGTGCAGTTCGTCCGTCATCGTCAGCTTGGCGATGGATGGCAGGTTAAACGCGGCAAGGCGCACACCTACACTTACCAAAATCGATTTCGCCGTTTTGCCTGCCGCTTGTTTGAAAATGCGGTACTGCTTACAAGCGATGCTGTCGGGTTCACGCATTTCCAAGCGCTCGAACAAGATGTCCAGCGGGGATTGGTAGTTGTCATCATCCTCGTGGACTTCGGCGGCGGCAATCATTTCCATTACCATCGGGAAGTTTTGTTCTTCGGGCGGGGCCTCGTGCAGCAGGTACAACATAAGGGCTTGCAGCAGGGCCGTTTCGGACTTTTCCCAGAAGGGGTCGCTGCTTTTTGAATGCGATGGCGTGGTGTTTTGAATCAGATTCTCAATCAAGGTCAGCACTTCGCGGTCATCATGCACATACACAAACGGGTTGTAACAGAACGATGCAGCGGGATTTATAAGGTCAAAGACAAGTACCTCATAGCCCTTCTGCTTCAACAAATTGCCGGTTTTACGCAAAATTTCCGACTTAGGGTCAGTGATTACCATAGAGCAGGCACATTCCAGCACATTCGGTACACCGTAGGTGCGTGTCTTGCCTGCGCCGGAGCCGCCGACAATCAGGATGTTGGTGTTGTGCTTATGTTTGTAGCCATCGATTCCAATGTGGAAATGCTGGGTCAGCAGCAGGTTCGACCCGTGCCTGTCCATGTAGAACTTATTCAGCCGAAACACATCGCCCCACGCCGCCGAGCCATGCTCTGCGCCGGGGCGGGTGTTCTTCTGGTCGGTAACTGCCACGATAACAACCACCGCATAAACCACCGTGAACACAAGCAAAAAGCGCGGGCTGTCGCTGACCCACGCCAACACAAACGGCTCTGCCAGTGCGCTGTTCAGCGCATCCAGCAGAGCCGTTATTTTCATGCCCGGCTTCCAGCGGCAAGCCACCGCCAGCGCAGCCCACCACACAAGTGGCAGCGGCAGCAGCCAGACCCACCAAGGGTTCTTTCTCCCCGGCGTGGTAAGTTACCTTTCTTCGCCGCGATAGGGCGGGCGCTTTGTACGCTCAGCATCCCATGCCTGACGCTTTCTCCACAACTTCGGCAAAACTACGGAAAAGTCCTGCGGCATACGTTCCGCCTTGATTTGCGGCAGATTTGCAAACAAATCGCTTTGCAGCGTTTCCCATGCAACCTTATCCGGCATATTTTGAGTATAGAATTCGTTGTAGCTGTACGCCAGCCCACTGGTATCTATGTAGTGCTTGACTTCCGTTCGCAGCATTTGTCGTTCCCATTCGGTTTCCGGCGCACGGTGGGGTACAAGCTGTTCCTGCATAATTGCCTGATGTAAATCGGCAGACGATTTCAGCAGAGCCGGATACTTTCGGAATAACTTGGCGGCAATTCCTTCCTTTTCAAAATAGGTGTGCAGCTTCTGCCCCGCGTAGGCATACCACGCCACATTCCCGCATCCCATCCACTCAGTATCTCGGAACGGAATGTTGAGCGCCGCAAGGTTATCGGGGTCAATCAGCGCTTGCCGATAAGCATCGTACCCCTGCATAATCAGCCAGTTACGGAAATCGGTAAATCTGTCATCCGAACTGCCGTCATTGATGATGCAGGCTGCCGCGACCATTTTAGGAAAGTTGGCTTTATTGCGATAGCTTTGCCATACGCAATCAAAGCCGAGCAGTTCATCCTGCGGCAATTTCATGAGTTCCGTGTAAAGAAACTGTTTCACGGACGCTTCATCCTGTACATCCGCTTTGGCGCGGACTCGGTCAATGATCGACCAGAATTTTTTCCATGTCATAGCCAGATTCACCAGATAAACAGCGGCGTGTGGGCGTGCAGCAGTCGGGTCAGCGCGTCATCCACGGCATCGGTGTACCCGCCCTCAGCCAAGCGCTGGGTACGCAGTTGGTTGAGGGCTGCTTTTGCCAGCCGATACTCTGCCGCTGACATCGTCAGCTTACCTCCTGCTGGCAGATCGTTCACTCTCAGGATGAGCCGTCCCGTTTCTTCGGCACTGCCGCCGCGGGCGCGCTGGCCGTAGTAGACATCGCCCAGCGCCCGGAGCAGGATACTTTTGTTGGCACGGTCAAGTTTAACTTTACGTTCTGTCATTGTTTTTGCACCTCCTATCGCCAACATACCATAGAACCGCCGCAATAGCTATCTGCCATTTGAAAACAAACAGAAAACATTTACAGCACCTTTTCTTTGCGCCGGATTTTTACCGGCAGCTTGGGCATACGGTCTTTGGGTGCCTCTGCTCGGTTTCGCAGATAGGCGGTAATATCCTGCAGTTCCATGCGCACGCTGGGGCGCTCACCCTTGGCTCGAAACTGATCGGCGCGCGGCGACGGCGAGTTTGCAAAAAATCTGCTGCTGTCGGAGAAAGGCTCGGACGGACTGGCGTTCTCCGAGCCCAGAGGAAAATCCACAGCGGGCGTGTTCTCGTGGTTGGGGGCTGCATTTTCCAAATTCTGCTGCACGGCATCGACCAGTTCTGCCGTGCCGGTGTCCACGACATCCAACTGCAGTTTTTCAATAATGCGGTTTGCTTTGGACGCATCGTCCTGCAAGATAGCGATTTCAATGTGGTCGGGGTCCATCTTGTCGCGGATGGGGCAAAACAGCAGCCCATGTGCTTTGGCAGCGCGGGCAAAATCGTGCATACGGTCTTTGTCAACCGTGAAAAACTTCAGCGGTTTCTGTTCTTTCAAAAGGCGGATAAGATGGGTTTTGCCGTGGGTCTTTTTGCTGTCGTGCAGCACCGCCTGTGCGAAAATAAAGAAGTTTTTCGCAGCGGTGCCGGAGATACGCAGAGCAAACTCCGCGCCCTCCAGCGAGTAGCGGACGACTTGATCCGCAGGTTCAGAACCGTAATTCATCTGGCATCACCGTCCTTTTCCTTGAGTGCGGGCAAGCGGCTGAACGAGTCCACACCGGGGATAAGCGCAAGGCTGCGCCCGCAGTCCCAATCCACATGGATTTGCCCGGCATCGTCGATACATTCCACCGTGCCCATAGAACCAGGCGGCACGGGGAAATCATCTTCCATGCAGCTGAGTTGCAGCCGCGTGCCGGGCGGGTACTTGCGGCGAAGGTGTTCGATGTAGTCTTTGTTTGGGTATTTCATAGGCATTTTCCTTTCCGAATTATAGTGTTAAATCAATGTTGGGGCGGCGGTCACGCGCACGTTCCTGTTCTTGTTTTTGCTGTTCGGCGCGGTCACGGCGGGCTTCGGTGAGGTGCTGCTGCACCTCTAGGGAGTGTTCCGCGATTTTGCGGCAGAGACGTTCTTCTTGGCGAAGCTGCTTTAGGGCTGTGTTGACTTGCTGGATGCGTGGGCTGTCTGGGTTTGTTTTATACAGCGATTTTCTTTCTGCAGTGAGCTGGATAATTTCACCCAGCTTGGCTTGTCGGTAAGTTTCCAGCTGTGTCAGCGTATCAATATTGTTTCTGGACAGGAACTCCATCTGTCGGATGCGCTGGTCTAACTTGTAGGCATCCTGCCGCACGGCATAACTGGAGCGGCTCGGCTTGCGAGGGAGCGCACCCAATTCGTATAGATAGCGATAATACAACGCCCGCAGCCCGGTCAGCTTGCGGCGGGGCTTCTTTTCGCTTCGTAGGCGACTATGTTGAACGGCAGGTGAGTTTTTAACATACGGGCGATAGTCTTGTGGATAAAGGATGCGCGTCTGGATGGCTTCGGGCGTGTACCGCTTGCCCAGCGTTTTGAATCGAACAAAGCGCTCTTTTCCGGGCGGACGCAAAACGGGATACTTGCGCCCCATGCGGACTTCATAGCCTTTGCGGTCCAGCGCGTTAAGAAACTGCCGCCATGTAAGGCTTTGTTGAATCGCTTCGTCCACATCCTGCCGAATAGCCGTACGCCATGTTGGCTGACCGTTTTTCTCCGCCAGCCATTCGGCGTAGGGCTTTGCGACATGGTTTGAGTTTTCGGTGTCGATGACCGACAGCTTATATTTCCGGCAAAGTTCATCTGACACTGCGCGGATTTCCGTCACATAGCTTTTATAGTTGCTGCGATACTTTTTGCCATCCACACAGCTGACCGAGTTCCAGACGATGTGCGAATGGATATGCCCGGTGTTCAGGTGCGTACCGATGACATATTCATACCGCCCGCCCAGCACGCGAGCTGCCAGTTCCTTGGCGATTTGGTGCGCCAGTTCGGGGGAGACCTCTCCTGCAGCGAAGCTCTGCACAAGGTGATACCCCTGCACACCGCCCGACTTGTGCCAGCGTTCCTTGGTTTGCCGCATATCGGAAAAGGCGGTTTCCAGCGTGCAGGCATACGAGCTTTCAAAGCAGGACTTCTCGGTTTTGTCACGGTTGGATGCATAGTCTAATGCATCCTGCAAGGATACCGCCGTGGTCTTTTCTTTGTTCATTACATACTTCACCGCCCGATCCAGACGGCGGACAGGGATCACGGATGTGTAAGCCATTTTTCATGCTATCTCCTAATAGTTCTCTTTTATTTCGCGCCAGACTTCCTTGGCAACGCGCGTCATCTCGTCCACGCTCTGCTGCCCCGCCACGCCCGTGCTGTTGGCACGGTGTGCAAGTTGGTTTGCGTTGTTGCACAAACCGGAAATTTGCCGTACAAGTTCCGCATGGTGTGTGCAGGGGCGCGGATGGATTTCTTTGTCCAAGATAAGGGAGCGCAGGTATTCCTCGCGCGATAACCCACTTATCTTGACCTGTTCACAAAGATGGCGGTACTCGCGCTCGTTCAGCCGCAGCGGAATCACATGACCACGCCTGCGCATTACGGGGGTTTGGGGATCACCCCAAAGGTGCGTTTGGATATCCAAACGCTATGCTTGCAAAACACGACACCCCGCAAAACGGTTCATGACACAAGGTCGTCGCCCTCCGAAACGGCTTTCTTCAAACCGTCCAAGGTTGTGACAATACGGTTGTATTTCTGCGCCAAACCGATCTGCGCGTTGGTGGTTGCATCCTGATTGCGGCTGCAGACCACCAGCATCGGGCAGCGCAGCAGCTTATCCCTCACAATGGCGGTGTACTCGCTGCGTTCTACGGCATCTTCCAGCACCAAATACTGGCTGTCCTGCAATTTAGGGCATACCGGCAGGTAGCCCAGCAGGTAGACTTCACGGCAATAATTGCGGAGATGTTTGGAGGTTGCGCCCTCACTGGCGCAGATAAAAGCCCAAGGTCGTTTCATTTTCGTGTTTCCTTTCTGAATTTCGGGAGTGAATCAGATTTGATTCACTTTTCGGTGTCTCTTGCAAAATAGTGAATCAGTTCTGATTCACTTCGGATTCAAGGGCCGTTTTCAGCCGTTCAGTGCTGCACTGGAAGTAGGCGTCCGACATTTCAATGCCGACAGCCTCATAGCCTTCCTGCACAGCGGCCAGCACGGTGGTGCCTGCCCCGGCAAAGGGGTCAAGGATGCGCCCGCCCGGCTCGCAGATCTGCACCACATCCCGCATAAGCTGCAAGGGCTTTTCGGTGACATGGATGCGGTTCTGCGGGTTCGGGTATCGGAACACGCCCGGCAGACACCCAACATTTCTCTCAAGCGGCATTTTGCCGTTGGACCCCCACACAATGTACTCGGACTGCTGGCGAAAGCGTCCTTTCTGTGGACGGCTGGCGACTTTATCCCACACGGCTACACCACGCCAGGTCCAGCCCGCCCACTGCAAAGCCAGCGTCATGGCGGGCAACTGCCGCCAATCGATGAACAGGCAGACAGGCGCGCCGGGCTTGGCAATGCGGCGGGCATCCTGCAGCCATGCCGCCGTCCAGAACATCCAACTCAGCTGATCCATCTGGTCGCTGTCAAAGTCAGGCAGCGCCTTTTCTTTGCTCATGCTACTGTACTTCTCGTTGGTGCTGCGGTTCTTGGTGGTCTGGCTGCTGCCGCCGCTGGCATAGGGCGGGTCGGTGATGATGGCATCGAAGCTGCTCGGTTCAAACTGGCGGAGAATCTGCAGGGAATCCCCGTGCAAAATTGACCAGCGGTCACCGCCGCAGTGTTCGGGCATCCGGAAATCAGGGTCGAGAATGTTGAGCGTTTCGGGAGTGTTCGTCAAAGGCATCCTTCTTTCTTATCGTTCAAAATCATGGGTACGGGGTTCTTTCGGGGGCGGGGTCCGGCTTGCCGTCTGCACAGAAACACGGTCATCTTCGAGTACAAAGCAGTCCTGCGTCCTGTTGTCTAGCTTGGTACCGGGCAGGACAACGGCATTGCCGCGGCAAACTACATTGCCAGAGATTTCGCCATATACACGGGCGCTGCCGTCAATAGTCGGTGCGCACAAGGTTTGCTCATCCTGCCGAATCACGGCATACCCGCAGACACAGCTTTTCCCCATGAGCAGTCCGCCGCAGACGATGGCATCATCCTGCACAGTGGCATCCCCCATTACGGTGGCGTTCTTGCCGACATAGGCATTACCTCTTGCAACGGCGTGATCTGTAAGGACTGCATCGCCGCAGACAACTGCATTTTCACAGGCGATGGCATCCTCCGAAATCCATGCGCGTCCCTCTTGGTCGAGGTTGTCATAGCTTTCCACATAGCCGCCGAGCATCCCGGCAAGGACATCCTCGGTCAAGTCCGTCACCGCGCGGATGCGGTGCAGGTTGGGGTTGTCGGGATGGGCAATGTCGGTGATCTCGTATTTCTTCATCTGGCATCACCTCGGTCACGCTTGGGCGTGGGGCTGGGCGACAGTTCGGTTTCCACATACTCGGAAATAATGCCAAGCGCCTCCGTATAGCTCTTGCTGGCGGTGACCCTATTGCACATTTCCTTGGCCTTATCGCTCTGCCCGGCATTTTTCAGCAGGCGCGAGGCTCGACCCATGATGGCAAAAATGTTGCCGTCCTGCCCAATCAGCTGCATCTTGGGCTTCTTCGGGCGGTTCAGCAGTTTTTTGAACTCTGTCATATCCGGCACATCGCGTTTCAGTTCAAAATCGTGATCCTGCCAGAAATGGACATACAGCTTGCCGTCCCCAACATCGATTTCCCGCTGCTCAAAGCCCTCGCCCCAGCCGTCGCTGTACTGACCGGAAATATATGCGCAGAACACGGCCTGTTCCTCGGCGGTCAGTGGCGCGTCCGTATCGACCCACAGGGAGCCGACCAGTTCACCGTTTACCTCGTCCACGTTAGGAACGGCGCGGACGACCTTGCGGCGGACGGAATCGTCCTCACGGTAATACTGCATCAGGTTGCCGTTGAAATCTGCAATGTCCTTTTTCACGGCCTCATCAACAGCATCGGCATACTGCAGCAGGTCATGACCGTCCAGCGGGCAACCCTCATACTCGTCGTAGAACTCGTCCTCATAGTCAGGTTCATTTGGGAAAAAGTCCGCAGTCAGCGGAGAATAAAATTTCATCTGCAAATCATGTCACTTCTTTCCGCCGCACAGGTCGTGGTCGATCTGCGCGGCATAGTAGTTTTCTATCGTCAGCGGCGCATTGTAGAGCGCCGCCAGTAAGTATTGCTTGATGTTTCGGATGCGGGGCGGGTTGTCCTTGAGACAATCCAGAACATACTGGATGTGTTCTGCGCCCAATTTTAGGAATCGAGATTTTACTACTTCGGCAGGCATTTCTTCACCCGAAATGCGGATAGCCGCCCGTTTGGAACAAACCACATCCAGCATCAACTCCACCAGTTCATCCAATCGCATCGTATCCATCGGGTTATTCTGCGCCAAAATCGGATACTCGATATTTTTCAGCAGCAGGGCGCGGTACTCTGCCCGCTGGCCCGCCGCGCGGATAGGATTCGATACGTTATTTGTTTCTTCTTTCTTTATTTCTTTAGTATTTAATTGTGCAGGATTTTCCTGTACAGGTTTTTCCCGTTTAGGCTTTGCCTGTTTTGGTTGGGCACATTTAGGCGCAGCTTCTGCGGGACCCTGTTCCGGGGGCTGCGGCTGCTCTAAAACCGTGTACTCCATACCGCGCATCTGACCGTTCTTGTCGCGGATGCGGCGGCGGATAATATACCCCGCCGCTTCTAACTCGCGCACGGTGGCACACACGCTGTCCACGCCCTCTTTGCAGATTGACGCCAGCCCTCGCGTGGTATAATCCCAATCTTCGGGCAGAGACAGCATCAAAGATAAAAGCCCCTTCGCCTTGAGCGAAAGAGCTTTGTTGCGCAGATGATGGTTGGACATAATGGTATAATTTTGCGTCTTTTGTACACGGAACACAGCCATTTTCTTTTCCTCCTATGGCCCAAGGTGGGCGAACGAATGTGTATTTTCATTTCATGTTCCTATCGGCAGGCTGCGGCCCGGTGGGCCGCCGTCCTTGCCATCAAGTTGTTTTTTGCTACATCTGCGTAATCCCCGCCCTCAAGGCAGGGCGGTAGATCCAGCATTTGATAGTGGTCAGCGTAGATTTTCTGAATGTGGGCGCTTGCCATACGGCCCGGACTGTCGTTATCGAGCCGCAGCTCTATTGTCCTGATTTCCGGGTGCTGCTGTAAAAATTCCTGCAGTGCTGGCGGCTCCTTTTCGGAGGCCGAAATACCGCCAAGCGACAGCCGCCATTTGTTGGCCATGCTGCCGCAGAGCGTCATCTCCGCCATCGCGTCAATGGCCGCCTCGAACACAGCCACCGTACTGCTGTCTTTGCGCGGCGAGATACAAAATCCGTATGCCTTATTGCTGCCGGGCGCCTCCCGCTTGAACGGCTTTCCGTAGTCATAGATACCGCGCAGCGCCGCATATTTCGGCACACCCTGCGCGTTTTTTCCCAGAAAGACACAGTTGTGGTATTCTGCACTTTCGTACAGAATTTTTCTCTCAATACAATATTGAATTACTGCATTAGAGATACCTCTCCCCAGCAGATACCGCGTGATTCTGTCGCAGTTTTCTGCTATGGGCGGCAGCCTGAACGACGGGCGCTTTCGCTCCACCTGTTCATGCGGGGTCGGGACATAGCCGGGGCTTTCCTCGCATAGAAGCCGGACGGCCTCGACAAACGGCACGCCTTCCACATATATCAGGTAGTTCAGTGCGGATTTGCCGCCGATGTCCCGGCTTTTCCAGTGCCAGAGGCTCGATTTGGCGTTGATTTTGAAGCTGTCATGCTCGGCCAACTGGTACTCGCCGCGGGCGCTGCTTTTCACGAGCGAGTTGGGGCGATATTTTTGTAAGAATTCAATCGCCGACATCCGTCTGGCGGCGGCAATCTGCTCTTGTGTTACGCCGGGCATTACTGAATGTAAGAGATAAAGTCGCTCATGTTATCGACCTTTTCCCACGGGAAATCCTTGCGGCCAAAGTGACCTCCTGCGGCTGTATATTTGTAGATTGGGTTCGTCAGGTTCAGCTGCTTAATAATGCCAGCGGGGGTCAGGTCATACGCCTTACGCACGGCGGCAGCCAAACAATCATCTTCACAGGCGTCACAGGTGCCAAACGTATTCACATCCACCATAACCGGCTCGGCCTGCCCAATGGCATACGCCAGCGTCACCTGACAGCGTGTTGCAAGGTGTGTAGCAACAATGTTTTTGGCAATGTACCGCGCCATATACGCGCCGCTGCGGTCTACTTTGGTCGGGTCTTTTCCGCTGAACGCACCCCCGCCGTGGGGCGCAAAGGTGCCATAGGTATCCACCATGAGCTTGCGCCCGGTCAGGCCAGTGTCGGCATCCGGGCCGCCCTGCACAAACTTTCCGCTGGGGTTCAGGATGATTTCCGCATCATCGGCGGGCATACCGTCAAAGGCCAGCGGGAACACATACTCGTCCAGCAGATCCGCCAGTTTGTCAATATCGGTATCCTCTTTGTGCTGCACAGAGATGACCACCGTGGTGATGCGCACAGGCGTATCACCGTTGTATTCCATCGTAACCTGCACCTTGCCGTCCGGGCCGATGTCCGGAATAACGCCGGTCATGCGGGAGATTTCCAGCAGCGTCACAAGGCGCTGGGCGGCAACCACCGGCATCGGCAGGTATTCGGGCGTTTCGTTGCAGGCGTAGCCGACCATAACGCCCTGATCGCCCGCGCCGAGGGTGTCCTCGTCCTCTCCCTCAGCCAGTTCGGGTTCCACCGCGCCCGCAATGTCGGGGCTTTGGTCGTGGATGTAGCAGTCGATTTGGTAGGCTTTCGGGTCATAGCCGACATCGCGCAGGGTGTCGCGGACGATGTTGAACACGTCGGGCTTGGCCGAGGTCGTGATTTCGCCCGCCACAATGATGTGCCCACGGGTTGCCATTACCTCACAGGCTACACGGCTGGCGGGGTCATGTTTTAAGCACTCATCCAGTACATTGTCGGCAATGAGGTCGCACAGCTTGTCGGGATGCCCGCGCATAACGGATTCTGCGGTGTAAAAGCGGGGATGTTCGTTTTCCTGCATAGTTTCGGTGTTTTCAAAAATGTCGTTCATAGGTTCTTCTCCTTGCTTGTTGAATGATTTCGGACAAAAGAAAAGCCCGCAGGCGGGCTGCGGGCATACGGTGCAGTGTTCATATCAGCGTTCTGGCTCCTTATGTTTGGACTTTGGTTTCATTACGGCGGCATATTCCTCCGGCGTGGTGTGTTCCACACACAGGGTCTTGCCCAACAGGAAAAACAGCTGCGGGTCATGGTACATTTCCTCGTAGTGTTTCATCCGCTTGGGTGTGAGGTCGGTAAAATCATCGCGGGTCAGGCCGCAGATGAAAAATGTGCCCTGGATAATGTCATAGTCACCCAGCATACGGTTCAGCGGCAGGTTTTCTGCAATACCGTTATCGTTGCAGACAATGCCGACACGGTCCCGCCAAGGATACACGACCTCGATGGTGCCGCCGACAACCGCCTGCTCGGCTTCAAGGGTGTGCTCAATGTCGGCTTCGCGGGGGTACTTTCCGGGTTCAACGATCAGAACTTTCATCGGCATCCTCCTCATCAGAAGTTTCTTTCAGCGCATTTTTCCACTTAACTGTCAGCAGCACGATACCTGTCGCAGACGCAAGGGACACGACCACAATAGCCAGCAGCGGGAAACCATCTCCTGTCTGCGGGAGGGTCTGCACCTTGTGCGGCGTAATAACCGGCGTGGGCGCAGGTGTGGGCGCCGGGGTTGCAGCGGGTGTCGGCTGCGGTGTGGGAGCCGGGGTCGGTGTGGGCGTGTCCTCGCGGGGCGTGGCTTCGTCTATCATCTGAATTAACCGCTTGTCGGCGCGTGTCCATTCGGCATCCGCATTTTTGCGGACGAACAGGCAAACATTTTCGTCTGGCTGCTGTACCTTAAACTGCACCGATTCGGCAATTTCAAAGCCGACCGGGGCGGCATCCTCGGTCAGGGCGTAGATGTACTCCTTGTTGCCATCCGACAGCTTGATAAATTCATCCGAGATGGGAATACGATGCGTTTTGTAGTCGGTTGTCCAAGTGTCGACGACCTCATCATTCGCATCACGGATCGTCAGAGTGGCACCCGGCAGCAGATTACCTGCAATGTCGGTCTTGTCGATATCCAACACAGGCGCGTCCTGCATGATGACGGTTGCATCGTCGAGTTTTACCCAATCATCGTCGGATTTCACATATACCTCATTGACCTGCTCTGTACCGTTCTGCACCAGCTTGAACACGATGCTTTCGGCTTCGGCATAGCCGTCCGGGGCGCGGGTTTCGGTCAGAGTGTACGCTTTTTCCAGCTCCAGACCTCGCACGGTGTGCGGTGTTTTTGTGGAAGTCCAGCCCTCAACCAGATTGCCGTCAGTATCACGGATTTCCAGCTTTGCACCGGGCAGTTCCTTGCCGTTAGTGATGTCCTGCTTGGAAATGTCTACACTGGTGCGCAGGTTGGTGTTCGTAGCGTCCACGACCTGCCACGCGATTTGCTGACCTTCATAGGTGAAGGAAACTTCCATAGGGGTGCTGTCCAGCAGGTAACCCGCAGGGGCGGTGATTTCCACAATGCGGTATCTGCCGCTGTTCTCGCGGCTGGTGCTTCGCGGACCTGTAGGGTCAATGTAATATTCTCCGCGAATCGGCACGTCCACATCAAACCAAGTAAAGCCGCTGGCGTTGGTTGTGCTACTGGTGGCCAGCTTTGTACCGGCGTCCAGCAGCTTTGTACCGTCCGCGGAATAAATGTCATCCACGGTGTAGAGTTCATACACCGCACCGGGCAGATAGGTTAGCGCCTCTCGGTCCTGCTTGTAAATGCCTACACCGACTTTACCGACTTTATCGCCGGGCTTTTCGGGAACAGGCAGCACACGGGCATTTTCAAACACAAGTGTCTGCCCATTCTTGTGGGCATCCGAGGCGTCCTTGACATTCACAATGCTGTACGAACATTCCTTGTCGCCGTCCTGCTCGTGGCTGACAATAGTTTTTGCCAGCACAATGTCATTTTTCTGGTTGTCCCAGCCGAATTCCACGGTGTAGCTCTGCTGGGTCAGCACAAAACCATACGGCGCTTGAACCTCGGTAATGGTGTACTTGCCCAGAGGCAGGGTCACGGTGACTTCGCCTTTGGTTCCATCATGGATAATTTTCAAGAAATCGTAGGTAGATTGGGTGCGGGTGGGGCTGAATTTTACTTCATCCACCTGCCCCTTCGCGCCGGTGGTAACAGTTGCCACCAAATCGCCGGATTTGTACCAGTAAGTACCTTGGCGGTCTGGTGTGGCAATATCGGCTGCAGCGTGAATTTCGTACACCGCGCCTGCAAGGTTGTCCTGCGTGTAGATGAACTGTCCATCTTGGTAGTCTGTCAGCACATTGCCCAGCTTGCGGATCGTAAGCTGACCGAGCGTTTCGTGATTGCAGTATTTCTCCGTGACGATGTACTCGTCCATGTCGTTGGTGGCGTTGCCCACGACCTGCCAGACGCGGTCGGACTTGATTTCAAATTCTACCGAGTAGGCAGGATCGTTATAGTACCCTTCCGGGCCTTGCAGTTCCTCAATCAAATATCTGCCCAGCGGAAGTTTTTCGGGTGTTTTCATAAGACCGTCTGCATCGGTGTAGAACACATCCGTTTTCTTGGTAGCGCTGCCACTGGCTGGGTCGATCATGGAAATACGGGTCTTGCGGTCTTTTTCGTCCAGCCGATACAGCGCAAAGGCTGTGTTGCTAATTTTGACCGCCTTGCCGGTTTCGGTGTCGGTCTTGATGAGCTGCAAATAGCCCTCCAATTCCTCGTCCAGCACGTTGTAGGTCATATAGTTATTGGTGGCTGTAGTGACACAGCCCGCCGGAACCGTGAATCGACTCTGCGGGCTGTTGGCGTCCACTGTCACGATGAACGGATCGCACTGGAACACATCCTTGGGGATGGTGGTTTCGACGACAAGGTATTGCCCATAGGGCAAGCCTTCCACGCGGAAAATGCCCTCATCGTTCGTGAACATTTCTCCCAGCCTATACTCGGCGGGCTGATCCGTGGGCATCCAGCCGTTGCCCCTGCCGTTGGCGTAGTCGCCGTCTGCGGTCAAGGTCGCGTTATAGGCGTTGACCGTATCGGTGCTGCTCTCGAACATATTGGCGATGGCCTGTCCTTCGGCGGTGAAATCGTACTTTAGTGTGGCGTTATCGTAATTGTCTTTGCGGTAGGCGGACAGGATGCTGGCGGCATCGTAGCTGCCATCCGGGTTCTGCTTGAGATGCGCCGCCTTGCTCAGTTTGGAGATGCGATAAACGGTAAAGCCCGCACCCTCCAGCTTCAGTGCCGGGCTTGGCTGACCGGTGGTGGAGACCAGCTTATTCAGTGAGAAACCAGATTTAATGACTTCATCTTGGCTCTCCTGCTCGGCGTGGATGTGGTAGGTCGATTCATCTGCATAGGACAGGGTTTTGTAATGGTTGACCTCATCGCAGAGGTAGCCCTTGGCATAAGACAGATAGTAGCCGTCCCACGCCTTGCTGCCGTTCAGCTTGCGGCTTTCGGAAACAGCGGAATACTGGTTTTTGTAGATGTAGTCGGTGTACTCGCCGCCCTTGGTGGCAAGGCTGCTGTACTTGCCTGTGCGTTCGAGCTTTTTGTTCAAAAGCGGATACTTCCCGGTAACATACAACTTGCCGTTTCCGTCAATGGGCAGCACCAGCCCTGTGGCGCGTTCCACAAGGTAATATCTGCCCATATACAGGTTGGCAAAAGCCAGCTTGCCGTCTGTGATTTTGGCAGAGGCTACCAGCCGGTCTTTCTGCAAAATGGGCAGGTAATCCGTATCCCAGCCGCCGTTGGTTAAAACCGTAGTGTGCCAAATGGGCGTACCGTTGGCATCGGTGATTTTTGAATAATCTACGACACCCGAAACACCGTCCGGGTGTTCAATCGTGTTAGCGGCGTACAGATCGTATACCGCGCCTTCCAGCGTAGTATCGCCGTTGCTGCCCGCCATCAGATACCGCGCGGCGTCCAAATCAACTTTTGTCAGCAGGATATTGCCGAGAACGCGGTCGTTCTGCATCTTGTCGGCATCGGCGTGCATGGTGTAGGAATCTTCGTTGTTGGCAATGTCCGTGGGGTCTGTGGCGTAGGTCTTATCTGTACTGTGACTACCAAATGTAATGGTAACCACACCCTCGCCGGTGTCGATAAGGGTGCCGCCGCTGTTGGTCGTAGTAATGTCGGCGTTATAATCGGCGTTTCCCAGCCGAATCGTCTGACCGTCCAGCGCCTTCGTGATTTCAAAGGCATACGCCCGCTTGCCCAGCACAGAGCCTGCCGTGCCGGGAGTATTCACATCCGTCCAATCACCGTAGTACCCGCTGGGTGCGCGGCCCTCCACGATGATAAACTTGCCCTCGTTGCGCTGGGTATAATAGATACTATCCGAACCGCCCGCATAATCGCTGTGGTTGACGACTTTATAGGTACCATCCGACTGGCGCTCGACTTTGTACCGGTTGTACCCCCCTGCCGGAATATAGCACTGCCGAACGGTGTCCCACTCAAAAATCTTAAACTCGGCATCGCCCTTGATGCGCTGCTTGGTTTCACTGTCGATTTTATCGATGCTGACTTTTACCGACCACTCATCGTTCTGCATTTTATAGTCATTAAAACTATTAGCCGGAACAGTAATAGTCTGGTGGCTGCCCAGCGCGCCGGGTGTAGAATCGAAGCCATGCGGGATGGTGATTTCATCGTATGCAAAGGTGATGTTCGCAAGCTGCGCCCGCGCCGCGGCAATAGCGGCATCTACCATGCCCTGCGCCTCGTTCTGCAGCTTCCCGATGGCCGCATTCTTGGCGGCTTCGGCAGCGGCATCCGCTTCGGCTTGGCTGGTGAACGGTCCTTCCTGCCCGGAAAGCGTACTGGTGCTGGTCTTGGATACCTCGTAGTGAACTGTCCATGTGGCAGAACCATCGCCGCCGTTGAGGTGAAAACTGTCATCCTGCGTGTGACCGCTTGTGGTAATGGTCTGCGCTGCGGCAGGGATCATCTGCCAACTGCCGCCGTCCACGCTGCCGCTTGTCCGGCTGGGCGTGACGGTAATGACCGCGCCGTCCACCTTTTCCAGCGTGTTCAGCTGAACCTTGTCGGTGTTGACAGTGAATGTCAGATCAAAGCTGCCGCTGGCGCTTTGCGCAGGAGCTGTCCATGCAGCGGAATAATACTTCGGTTCCGGAACACTCGGTACATCCGGGATCTCAGTGCCGCCCGCAATTTCTTCACCGACCAGCGCCACAACCTGCCATGCATACCCTGCGGGCGGGTTATAGATGTAGGTGTAGTAGCCGTTTTCCCCGGACTGTGCATCTGTACCGTTTACGAGTTCTTCCGCAGCAGCAATATAGGTCTGCGCTGCGTAGCTGCCGGGATAGTTTTCCATGATCCACTGCTGGGTTTCATCGTAAAGGCTGCCAAGGATGTCCGGCTGTTCTTCGCCGCCTTCAGGATCATCTTCAAGGCTTGCCACAACAGGACGATCATCCAGCATATCCAGACTCAGCTGGCCAAGACCGCCCCAGATGTTGACCTGATTTGCATAGTGGTTGCCCGGCGTATACTGGCCGGGTTCAAGGCGGGACACATGAGAGAAACTGTAGGTGGGGCAGCCCTTGGGCTGGCCGTTCAGCCCATGGCTGCAGCAGTAGGCTTCCTGACCGTTGAACCAAATCAGCCATGTGCCGCCCTCTTTGGCGATGCTTGTGATTTTGCCGGTGGCATACGGCGGAGTCGGCCCTGCAGCATAGGCGGCAATGCTGTCGTCGCCGGTGTCGGCATACATCTGTGTGGGTGCTGCATCCTCGCTGATCTGTACTTGGATAGATTTTGACTGCGAACTGCCATCCGAATCCGTATAGATAAGCTGCGCCGTAAAATCGGCAGAGGCTTTCACATACAGGCCAATGGCTGCTGCCGACTGCTCCGAGTATGTCTGGTGCAGGATTTCAGCCTGCTCCTGCTCGTCTGCCGGGATAGGCTCATAATCGGTGGAGCGGTAGCTTAAAAGCTCTACACCGTCCGGCAGTATGATTTCGGATACCGCACCGTCTGCCGGGTATTCGACCTGCGCCAGCAGCGGAACAATGGCATAGTCTGTACCGGGAGTTTTGCCGATTGAGACCGTGTTCTCATCTGCGTTCAGCGCATCGGCATCCATATGGGCATCTACGCCGTCATACAGGTCAGAAACCCACGCGGAGATACCGATTTTTGTTTCGCCGGTTGCCACGGGCAGACCCATGCTGCCAAGGTAACTGCCGGTAGGCGCGTCCGGCAGATCGTCGTAAAGATTCTCGGTAATCTGCACAAGGTTTGGTGCCGTGGTGTCCGCTTCAGCAGTTTCCGGTGTGGCGGCTTCGGCTGTCTCCGGCGTGGCAGGGGCATCCTCTGCAAAGGCGGGCAGCGCTGCGCCAACATTGGTAAACGTCAGTGCGCCCGCCAGCAGCAGCGACAATCCCTGCTTTATTCTGTGTTTGTTTTTCATACTGGTTCTCCTTTTGTTGCAAAAGAAAAAGCCCGCTGCGGGTTGCAGCGGGCTTGGTTAGCGTTCGGGAGCGTGTTTCTTAGGGGTAGGCGCGGCTCTGGCCTTGTAGGCTTTGCGGTATTTTTCGTCAGCATCATAGAACTGCTGCGGAGAGATACCCGCATCCAGACACCCCTGCAAAACAACCGCATTGTACCGGCTGCTGACCGGGAGCAGCTGGTCGCGGTACGGCGCGTTCATCGTGTAAACCATGATTTTGTGCGGTGTGCCGTCGGCATCCGTGACCGTCAGGGTCTCCTTGTCATAGAATGTCGGGTAGCCTTCATAACAGTCAAGCTGAGATTCGTCGTGGTCGGTGATAGACCAGATCAGCCCTTCTACGCTTGCGCCCTCTTTGGGCAAAATCGTCAAGTAGCCGCGCCGGAACGCCAGCTCATAGCCGTCCAGCTTGGCGATACCCACGGCGGTTGCCTCCGGGCATCGGTAAGCCATCTGCTCAAAATTCAGATTGGAACCATAGGCAAAATATTCTTTTTTCGACATTTCTTCTCCTATCTGACCTCGCCTGTGCGGGGTCTTGGTTGGTTGCTGGGGTACTGGGATTTATCATGCCGCCACGCCTTGTCACCGGGCAGGTTTTTCAGCAGGTGCATACGCACATTTTTGTACTCAGGACCAATCAGCCCCAGCCGCAGCAGAAAGGTGCGGAAGGTGAACGCCGGGTTATCCCCGATGGGCGTTTTCCGGAACTGCGTGTACTTCTGGTTGATGCCCTGCGCCGAGATCGCCATAGCCAGAATGATGTTTGCTTTGGCTTCACCCGCATGGAGCGTGGAATTGAACAGGCGCCATTCGATTGTACCGTGATAGAATACAGAATGCATATTGCAAGCCCTGTACCGTGACGAATGGTAGTGATAATCACTCCCATCCCGCCCTTGATACCAGCGATCTTTCAGTTGATCCATACTCGCGCCGCTGGGCAGCTTGCGGATTTCCTCCAGAATAGGCTCATCCACCGCCTGACAGTAACTATCAATGCGGGCAGGGTTAACTTTCAAAGCTGCAAACAAAATATCCTCTTTTGAGTACATAATGGACAGCACATTTTTGAGGCTCTGCGGCGTGTGCTTGCTTGCATCCACATGGACGTGCATTCCGCAGCTGTCGTTTACGATGCCGCCTGCGCGGCGTAAGGAACGGACAACCTCCTGCAGCTTTTCCATCTCGCCGTATTCAAGCTTGGGGGAGTTCAGTTCAACCTTGTAGGTTTCCCCGATAAGAACAGACCGCCTACGGCATTCGGGATGGATGCTGCCGTCCCGGACGATTTTCCACTCTTTACCGTCCAAATCTTTGACGCGGTAGGCATCGTAGCCACCACCGGAATGCTCGGCACGGGTGCCAAATAAGTCTGCCAGCGTTTGGGCTGCCGTGGCACGGTTTATCCCGGTCAGTTCGATTTCACAGCCAAAATACTGGTCACGGAAATCAAGGGGCAAGCGCCTCACCCCGCAGTTCCGCGTCCATCTTGGCAATGCGCCGCCCGATGGCTTCCACCACATTGACCGTCACGCCGTTGCCTGCCTGCTTGTAGGCTTGATTATCGCTTTGAATGGCAAGCACCGTGTCGATGCGGTCATCTGCCCAGCCCTGCAGGCGCAGACATTCGCGCGGCGTCAGGCGGCGGATGCGCCCCTCGTACAGAACACCGTGACGGTCTTTTGTGGTAAGTGTATGCATGGGTGCGCCAGGCTTACCGGTGCGTTCGGTGTTGCGGGCGAGGTCTGACTTGATGGGATTTTTGACCGGGCGAACTTCAACAGTGCCTTGTTGGCAGCCCGTTGTAAGTGTATGCGCAATCTCTTTACCAACCCGTCCGCGCCGACTGTTGACTGTGGCGTAGCTCAGGTCGATGCTGTCACCGACCTGTGCCATCTGGTAGCCGGTTTTTGTGGCGCACTGGATCGGCACTCCCACCTCATACAGCCCGGTTTTGCCACCGAAGCCACCCGGATTGGCAGCCAGCGTACAGCTTAATCCTTCGGGGGAGTAGACGCGCTCCCCTTGGTGGCCACCGTGGGTTTGAATAAGAGAACTTCCTGCTGTTTCGGTGAAAGGAAATACTTTTCCTCTACATCGCTCATCAAGATATCCGATAATGTACACGCGGTTTCTTGACTGGGGGACGCCGAAATCTTTGCTGTTAAGACATTGCCATTCCACACCATACCCCAGTCGGTCCAGCGTGTTGAGGATTGTCGCAAATGTCCTGCAGTGGTCATGATTGATGAGACCCACCACGTTCTCAAAAAGCAAATACGGAGGCTTCCTGGCTTCAGCCAATCGGGCCAGTTCAAAGAAGAGGGTTCCTCTCGGATCTCCGAATCCTTTCCGGGATCCTGCAATGCTGAAAGTCTGGCAAGGGAATCCGCCGCAGAGCAGCTGGAAGTCCGGCATGGTGCTGGGGTCGGCTTTTCGGGCATCTTCAATGAACCACTCTCCCTTCGTGTCAAACAGGGCGTTATAACTGCGGTTGGCGTATTTGTCGATTTCGCAGTGCCCTACGCATTCAAATCCTCCGGCACGAGTCAGTCCTTCGCGGAAACCGCCGATGCCGGAGAACATATCTACGAACTTGATCAAGGGCACAACTCCCGATTGGGATGTTTGCCGCATCTGCGAAGGTGCTTAATAGGCGCCCCTCATCAAAAACAAAAGCAGCCCGTCACAGGCTGCACCGAACAAGATTTTTTACCGTTCATAATGTATAAACCTCCTTTTGCCTTCTGCTTTTCTACCTACTATTAAAACATTGGAATCACCCCCTACAGTGAATTCAGGAAATCGAGCGCAGTGTCTGGTATAGCATTCGCTGGCGGTGGGCTTGGAACAGCGTTGGTTATGTTGACTGCCTGCAATTCCTCCCGCACCACCTTGCGGATGCTTTTCTCCAGCCTATCTGTCTGCTCCGTCGCAAGAATGGCTTGTACCAGAAACTCTTTGCGTTTGGCTGACGGCACCTACTGCAGCAACACCCACGCGCGGCGGTGCTGTGAGTCGTTGAGGTTCGGGCGGAAAACATACTGTGGGCGTTTCATGCCTCGCTTTTACGGCGCGACACGGCGGTCAACGTGCGTTCGAACCCGACAGCGTTCACCTTGTCGTCCAGCAGGAAAATCGTCTTACAAAGGCCGTCCTTGGGGCTGAGGTGGCGGCTCACCACCGATGCGCCGCCGCCCAGCAACACAGCGGGGATGGCGTGCAGATCGAAGCCAGCTTCCATCGTGGCAGACAGCAGATGCTCTGTGTACTTGCGCCCCTGCTGATTCACAATGCCACGCACCACATCGCTGACCGTGCAGGGCTGACCTGCCAGCATATTTTCGATTTGGGCATCTGTGAGGGACAGCCCGGTTTCGCGCCGCACCTGCTCCCGGATGTCATCTACGCAGCGGATCATGCCGAGTTCCAAGCTGTGGGCAGTGTCAGCTACAGGAATAGCGTTGTCGATGCGCATGAGATCTACCGTCCAGCCGCCCAAATCCATAAGGAGCATGGACGGTTCGTCCTGCAAAAGCCCTACTTCGGTCATAAGGGCGGCGTAGCCTTGGGGGAAGATGGCAACTTCCTCAATCGTGATGCTGTACTCCACGCCCTCGAACTTGTAGTTCACCGGCTGCTTGCTCCGCAGCAGATAATCTTTGAACTTGGGTTTGTCGCGTCCGAAACTCGTCAGCGGCAGACCCGCCGCAATGCGCACAGAACATTCGGGCAGCAAACCGCGCTGCTGAATCTCCTTTGCGATAGCTGCCAGCGTCAGCAGGTAATAGTTGTCGTTCGCAGTCTTATCCCGTTGGATAGGCTGCCGCCCAGAGCCGCAAACAAAAAAGCACCCGCCAAACTCTAAGAGTCCTTGGCGGGTGTAGGGTTCGTGTTCTCCGTAGCTTGTCAGCCCTGCGGGAAACGAGCAGTGGGCTGTTTTGATGGCGTAGTAGCCGTGGTCGATGCCGATAATGATGCTCATAGTGGAAATCCTCCTTATTATAATTAATAGGTATAAAATGGAAAATCTGAAAACAAACTGAAAACTGCCGGAAAAAACAAAAAATCCCCGCAGCCCAACGGAAAATTGGCTGCAGGAAAATTGAAAACATTCTGAAAACAGCAGAAAAAAGTTGAAATTTTCGCTGAAAAACTGCAAAATCGGGCGGCAGGGGAGGGAAAACTCGCCCCAAAGCGCCCGACAAAAAAGTCCAACCGCCTTAAAACGGTTGGACATCTCTATAAAACGCACCTTGAAAATCGGTCATCGACTTCGCTGATTTTGTGCGATGCAACAAAGAAAAAAGCCTGTGACATTCTTTATGTCACAGGCTTTTGGTGCGCCGGAAGGGACTCGAACCCCCGACCTTCTGATTCGTAGTCAGACACTCTATCCAGCTGAGCTACCGGCGCATATTCTTTTGGCGTTCTCGCCGGAGAACGTGTTTTATTATAGCGCCCACCGCCCGGAAAGTCAAGCGTTTTTTTCAAAAAACTCAGAAAATTCTGTAAATGGGCATCTTTCACGAAAATCCGCAGCCTGCGGGGCGGGTTTTCGGCTCTTTGCCGTTGTCTGAAAACGAACATCGAATTGACAAATACTTTGCAACATTTTATAATATAGAATAGATTTCGGATTACGAACGATGGCGTTTGCAATCGCAGCCGCCATCGGCTTTTTTATTATCCTGTCTGTCCGCCTGCTGCGCACAAGCGTGTACGCGCGGTACAGAGCATTAAACGAATAAACCGAAATCGACCCCAATTTGTATTCCATTAAGAAACGGAGTGGCACAAAACCATGGCGAAGTACATCGTCAAGCGCGTGGCAATGGGCATTTTCAGCGTGTTCATCGTCGCGACCCTTACCTTTTTCATCATGAACCTGGTCCCCGGCGGCCCGTTCGTGGCGGAAAAGTCCATCAGCAAAGCGGCCCAGCAGGCCCTGGCCGAAAAATACGGCCTCGATAAGCCCCTCGGCGTGCAGTACCTTAATTATATGAACAGCCTGATCCATGGCGATATGGGCCTGAGCCTGAAACAGCGCGGCCGTACCGTCAACCAGATCATCTTCTCCAAGCTGCCGGTCTCGGCCCGCACCGCCGGTCTGGCTGTGATCGTCGCGCTCTGCGTCGGCATTCCGCTGGGCTGTCTGTCCGCGTATAACCGAGGGAAGTGGGCCGATAATCTGATCATCGTGTTTGCCACCTGCGGCATCGCCATCCCGAGCTTTATCTCAAGCGTTGTGCTTTTGTACACCTTCGGCATGAATCTGAAGCTCCTGCCCACCGTCGGCCTGAATGAACCGGCGGCCTACATCATGCCCGTGACGGCGCTGGCGATTTATCCCACCGCCTACATCACCCGCCTGATGCGCTCCAGCCTGCTGGACGTCATGGGTCAGGACTACATGCGCACCGCCCGCGCCAAGGGTGTTTCCAGTGTGAAGATCCTCTTCAAGCACGCGCTGCGCAACGCGATCCTGCCTGTCATCACTTATGTCGGCCCCATGCTGGCAGGTCTGATGACCGGTTCCTTCGTCGTGGAGAAGATCTTCTCCATCCCGGGTCTGGGCCGCGACTTCGTGTCCGCCATCACGAACCGTGACTACATGATGATCATGGGCACCACGATCCTGCTGGCGACCCTCGTCATCGTTGCGAACGTCGTTGTTGACATCCTGTATAAGATCATCGACCCGCGCATCAAGCTGAAGTAAGGAGGAGCAGACACATGGAAAATCTGAAAAAGAATCCGTTGAGCCTGCAACTCAACGTTGAGGACTTTGCCCCCGCGTCCAACGACGAGAAGAAAAGCCTTGTCGTCATGCGCGAGAGCGTCAACTTCTGGAAGGACGGCATGCGCCGTCTGCGCAAAAACAAGATCGCCATGGTCAGCCTGGTCGTCATCCTGCTGATTGCCTTCATGGCCTATGTTCTGCCCAGCTTCTGGCCCTACAGCTATGAGCAGCAGATCAAGGGCAGCAACAACCTGGCTCCGTTTGAGTATTCTGCCGCCGAGCAGAAGCTCATCGACCAGGGCGAGAACGTATTCCCCCACATTCTGGGCACCGACCGTATGGGCCGTGATTTTGCCGTGCGTGTCATGATGGGCACCCGCGTCTCCCTGTCCGTCGGCCTGCTGGCCTCTGTGCTGGTCCTGCTCATCGGCGCGACCTACGGCGCCATCTCCGCATTTGCGGGCGGCTGGATCGATAACATCATGATGCGTATTACCGATATTCTCTACACCATCCCCGACATCCTGCTCATCATCCTGCTGGCCATGGCCATCAAGGAACCGCTGGAGGGCCTGGCCACCAAGCCCGGCTTCGGCTGGATGCAGAAGCTCGGCCCCAACATGGTGTCCATCTTCATCATCTTCGCCCTGCTGTACTGGGTCGGCATGGCGCGTATCGTCCGCTCCCAGGTCCTGACGCTGAAGGAGAGCGAGTACGTCACCGCTGCCCGCGCGCTGGGTGCCTCCGGCGGGCGCATCATCAAGAAGCACCTGCTGACGAACTGCATGGGCACCCTGATCGTCACCACCACCCTGCAGATCCCGTCCTCCATCTTCACCGAGAGCTACCTGAGCTTCCTCGGCCTCGGCGTTGCAGCCCCCATGCCGTCCCTCGGCTCGCTGGCGACTGACGCTGTCAAGGGCATGAACACCTACCCGGTGCTGCTGATCGCCCCCGCGCTGATGATCAGCATCATGATTCTGGTTTTCAACCTGTTCGGCGACGGTCTGCGCGATGCGTTTGACCCGAAGCTCAAGAGCTAAAGAGGGAAGGAGGAGCAACATGAGCGAAAAAATTCTTGAAATCAAGGACGAACGCCTGTCCTTCTTCACCCCCGCGGGCGAGGTCAAGGCGCTGAACGGCGTGTCCTTCAGCATGAACCAGGGCGACGTGCTGGGCATCGTCGGCGAGTCCGGCTCCGGCAAGTCTGTCACGGCCTACTCCATCATGGGCCTGACCGCCTACCCCGGACGTCTGGTCGGCGGCACGGTGTGGTTCAACGGCCACCAGATCGACAAAATGACCGAGAAGGAGTTCCGCAAAATTCGCGGCAACGAGGTCTCCATCATCTTCCAGGACCCCATGACGAGCCTGAACCCGGTGTACACCATCGGCAACCAGATCGTCGAGGTCATCCTGCTGCACACCAAAAAGACCAAGCAGGAAGCCTGGGCCCGCGCTAAGGAGCTGCTGGAGCTGGTCGGCATCAACGAGCCGGACCGCCGCCTGAAGCAGTACCCGCACGAGCTGTCCGGTGGTATGCGCCAGCGCGTCATGATCGCCATTGCGCTGGCCTGTGAGCCGAAGCTGCTGATCGCCGACGAGCCGACCACCGCGCTGGACGTGACGATCCAGGCGCAGATTCTGGAGCTGATGAACGACCTGCGCCACAAGCTGGGCATGTCCATCATCATGATCACCCATGACCTGGGCGTTGTGGCCCAGATGTGCGAGAAGATCGCCGTCATGTACGCCGGTCACATCGTCGAGTACGGCACGACGGACGAAATTTTCTACAACCCCCAGCATGAGTACACGAAGGGCCTGATCAACTCCATCCCGAAGCTGAACGCCGAGGAGAAGGAGCGTCTGGTGCCCATCGAGGGTCAGCCCGTTGACCTGCTGAACCCGCCCGCAGGCTGCCCGTTTGCGCCGCGCTGCAAGAGCTGCATGAAGGTCTGCCTGAACAAGATGCCGCCCAGAACCGAATTGAGCGACACCCACTACACCTATTGCTGGCTGCGCCAGAAGGAAGAATTTGAGAAGGGAGGCAAAGCCTGATGAGCGAGAATCTCGTTGAAGTAAAGCATCTGCAGCAGTATTTCCCCGCCGGCGGCATGGGCAAGAACAAGCAGTACGTTCAGGCCGTGGACGACGTGAGCTTTGCCATCCGCAAGGGCGAGACGCTGGGCCTGGTCGGTGAGTCCGGCTGCGGCAAGACCACGACGGGCCGCACCCTGCTGCGCCTGTATGAGCCTACCGACGGCACCATCATTTACGACGGCAAGGTCCTGTTTGACAAAAAGGAAAAGATCGCCGTTGATATGCTGCCCTACCGCCGCCGTATGCAGATCGTGTTCCAGGACCCCTACGCGAGCCTGGACCCCCGCATGACCATCGGCGACATCGTCGGCGAGGGCATCGACATCCACCACCTGTGCGCCAACGCCAAGGAGCGCCATGACAAGATCATCTCCCTGCTCGAGCGTGTCGGCCTGAACAGTGAGCACGCCAACCGCTACCCGCACGAGTTCTCCGGCGGTCAGCGCCAGCGCGTCGGCATCGCCCGCGCCCTGGCTGTGGACCCCGAGTTCATCGTCTGCGACGAGCCGGTCTCCGCGCTGGACGTTTCGATCCAGGCGCAGGTCGTCAACATGTTTGAGGACCTGCAGCAGGAGATGGGGCTGACCTACCTGTTCATCGCCCACGACCTGAGCGTTGTCAAGCACATCTCCAACCGCATCGGCGTTATGTATCTGGGCAAGCTGGTGGAGCTGGCCGACAGCTTTGAGCTGATCGCCCACAGCGTCCACCCCTACACCCGCAGCCTGATCTCGGCCATTCCCGTGGCGGACCCCGTCACGGCCCGCCAGAGCCACC
>OHBM01000740.1_pt1 | contig 25816 bp, 21 predicted proteins | sample 1577251 | NCBI WGS metagenome assembly OHBM01 (sample SAMEA3541557, study PRJEB24748) | human gut metagenome | biome: human gut; feature: human-associated habitat; material: faeces | place: China | collected 2012 | reverse complement strand
GGATCGGATCTGACGTCACTTTTCCGGAAAGCTGTATAAATTCCTGCCACAGCTGCTCTACGGCAGCAGCATCTTCCACGTAATCGTAATCCTCCGTGCAGAAGCTACAACCGATTTTCTGCGGACATTCCTCCGGCAAAAAAGCCGCGCAGGATGCCGTCTTTGCTTCATTCTCCAACATTCCCGGATACAATACATTCGCTATGGCTATGGCTTCTTCCGGTGTTGTCGCCGGATATAAAACATAGCTGGCGGGATCCTCTACGGAGATCATCCCTTTTCCCACGTTCTGCACCGCTTCATAAATCGCAACGGTAGTCTGGGCATCCGGGGTTCCGATCCAGCCAGCCCCTCTTCCCTCCTTCAGAAATCCTCTGCTTGCTCCATAGGTAAAGAAATAATTCTGCGGTTCCTCTCCCTCTCCAACGAAAGATATCTGCCCATGGAAAGTGCTGCCGTGGATCCAGGGCAGTACCCGGTAATAATAAGTTCCGTTAACGCTCACCTGTACCTCTTCCTGCTTCCCGTAGGCATTCTCCTTCGGCATCCGAATCCCCGGCACCGTGAAATCCACCGTTTTGCGGAATTCGATGAGATTCAGCAGAAGTACCACTACCACCAATACGATTGCACTGAGAAAAATGGTTGCTTTTACGTTAATCTTCTTCATAAGCCCCTCCTTTGTTTCCCTTCTATCTACATTGACGACTTTTATACTCCGTTTGTTACAAACAGTATAACAAAATTTCACCCCTGAATCTACTTTTTTCACCCAAGCGACCGCTTTCTGTTATTTCTGGTCTGTTTATAACATAACCACTGTAAATGCACAATTGAGCAGATGGAAACTTAACCCCGGTGTCGCCAGTTTATTGTCACTCTATTTTACGAGTGGCTCATAATAGAGCACTGTCTTCGCAGGATCTTTTCCGCTGATCTCCACGCCGTCCGCCGTCGTTCCCTGGAAGCCGTCGGATGCGCCGATATAGAGAATGCGACCGTCCGGTACGAGGACCTCGCTGTTTTGCAGAATCGAATACGCCAGTCGGTACATGGGAAGCGTGTCACTCTTCACATGTTGCACAAACTCTTCTTTTGATTTCATATTAGTAGAAAAATTCTATTCTGCCCGCAGTCCGTGCAGCATCACGGTATTCTGCCATCCGCCCGCTCCACAGGTTCCGGTATGCAGAACTCCGACACTGCCGCCCGAAGCAGCTGCCTTCGTGTCCACGGTGATCTCCGACGGATATTCCACAGACGGCGGAAGCTCCTTTTCCGTCCACAGATGCGCCCGCAGCCGTCCATCACGAATCTGCACTTCGATATGGCAACCCGTCACAAATCCCGCCGTGTAACAGCATTCCCCGATGGGGGAGGCAAGCCCCTCCTCATAGTACACCGGGAATACCGCCACCGCATTGGAGGCTTCCGGGGAGCGCAGGATCCGGAGTGACGGTCCGGTCATCGTCCGCGCATCGAATCCGACGCACACATCCATATATTGTCCGGCACTGCCGAAGCCCTGTCCGGATGTCTTCGCAGGATCCAGATACACTTCCGCCCGCATTTCGCGCGCTTCCTCTGCAAAAGTATAGAATAGCTTCACACCCTGTATGGTGGGCATCAGTCCGGCGCCCACGCAGCCGTTTCCAGCAGTACGATAGCTCCAGGGAGTCTCCGGCAACTTCTGCTCCCATTTTCTCCACTCAGCAAGCGCCTCTCTGGGCGTATAGAAATCCCTCGTCCACCACTGCGGACGGATCCTGGGCTGAAGTTCCGTAGGGAAATCCGTAAAATCGGTCTGCACCCGTCCGGCATCCTCGATTCCTTCCGGTTCCAGCCTCTCGCAAACACACAGTTCTACCGTCTCCCCACAGGCACTGCAGTTCGTCCGTGGAGTGATCCGCACGTAGACCGCCGCTCCAATTGCTTCATTTCCCGGATGATACACACGATTCCCCACTCCGGGGCGGCTGACGGATACGGTTCTGCGCTCACCGTCCTGCTCCAGTTCCCAGCAGATCAGGGAAGCATCCTGTGCTCCTTCCAGCTCCAGTTCATAGTGCAGGATAAACATCCCCTTCTGCCATGTAACACAGGGATCCTGCTGCCATTTCGGTGCCGGGCGGGTCGTCGGAGGGACTATAATCTCTGCCATAGCCGCCAATCCGGTCTCTGTATGTACGAGCAGTCGGTTCTTCCCGGTACGGGCACCGTTATTTTCTCCATACAACGTCAGTTCCTGCCCCTGCCTCTGCAGACGGATCCTGCTCCCATCTTCCGTGATTTCACAAGCCAGTTCCGGGTGCTCCTGCGTCTCGCCGCTGAAATATTTTACCTGGGCGGACAGGGTCTGGCTTCGATGTTCTTCGGTTAATTCTACGCTCCCCCGGCTCAACACCAGCTGTACCGGCAGATGCTCTGTCTCTGCTTCCGGCAGGTACTCCCGCTGTCCTAGCGGATCCCAGTCGTCCGTTCCCCGTAACAGATTCCGGACGTTGTATTGCGCCCCACTTTTCGCCTCTACCAGAAAAGCCCGCAGCCCCTTTTTTCCGGTGAGATCCACGGTATGTTCCGCAGGTCCTATAGGCGTATCGTTTCCATATGCATAGCACATGGTCTCCGGCTGGGGATAGCGCGTCCACTGCACCTGCAATGCCCGGGAGGTTCCCATACTTTCCTTACGCAGATCCTCGAACCGACAGCCGATCACGTACACACACCCCTGCCCTTTCATAAAATACTGGTCTGCGCCGCTTCTGTCCCTGTGTCCGCAGATCCGGAACAGACAGTCCAGAAACGCACTTCCCGTAGCATCCGTTGCAAAGATTGGGCATCCCCCATAGAAATCAAAATCACAATGCAGATATACCGCATTGCCGTTCAGAGCATCATCGGTGGATTCAAAATGGCAGTTCTCGTACAGGCTCCGTTTTGCACCGCAGATGGGATAGAGATTCAGTCTGCTGACGAAGCGACAGTTTTTCGCATGGAACCGGTCTCCCACCACATCACCCAGCTGTGCCTGTGTGACTGCCTTGCAGCGCTTCGGTCTGTTTTTCGACGGATCTAACGGATACTCCAGATCCACGTTGCAATAGTTCCCGATGGTCAGATTCTCCAGGTACAATCCGTCCCCCTCAAAGTGCAGCATGGTATAATTGCCGATACAGCCGTGGGACTGCCCCTTGTTCGCCGCGATCACCACATCCTCCGGGTGCTCCGACAGACCGATCAACGACAGATAGCTGCATTTTATTTTCTGCTGATAGGGCAGGAACTCTCCCTCTGTCCCCCGGAAGGTTTCCCCATCCTCCGGATCATGCAGCCAGTAAACATCCGGCGCCAGATATACCGTCATCGGGGCTTCCGGCGTTCCGTCCTGCAGTGCCCCGGAGGCAAACAGCTCCTGTAATGAACGGAAGCACCATGCCGTTCCCGGGGCGGCACTGCCGTCTAGCAGCAGATGGTGCGCATCCAGTTTTTCCATCATCGCACTTTTATCTGTCATAATTTATCCTCCTCTGTTAAAATATCTCAGTGTCTCATTATACGGGCAATGCAGGTCAGAAGTAAAGTGACAGTTTCCTTCCGGGAAGTGACAAAAGGTTCCAAAAAAACAAGGCACCGGACGAATCCAGTGCCTTTTGATTTAAAATCTGCTTTAAAAATAAAAGTTAATTTCTGTTCTTCCTTTTTTAATTCGGAAACAGACATCTTTTTATATTTCTTCGGGATTATCAATACATCATTTTCATACGCAGTCATCCTCTGTTACCTCCCATGTCATACGGGATCTCCTTTACTTCAGAGTCCTTAATTCCTTCGTTCTGCTTATCCATAAAGGGTCGTCATGATGCTCCCTCGCTGAGTCTCTGCTCTGATGGAAATAAATCTGACATGGCTCTCTAGGTTTATGAATTTCTTCTGTTCCTTTCAGCACCTTGCGGCGGACGTCTCCTGAATCTCACAGTCGATCTTCTTATGCTGCCTGCGGCTGCCTGTGAATGTCAGAAAGCATCTTCTGCGCATCATAGGTCACTCCATTTGCAAGGACGGCATAAAAGACCCGTATCAGCTTACAGCTGATCGCAATCACGGATTGTTTCTTCTTGAGTGGATTATTCGCTCTTGTCGTGTAATACTCATGCAATGACTTAAACTCTGGATTCGTAGCTATCAGCGGTATTGCTGCATTGAACAGTACTGCCCGCAGATTACTCCGTCCTCTTTTACTTATGGTCGTCTGTCCTTTGTGCTTTCCAGAGCTGTTCTCCCGTAATGAGAGTCCTGCCAGCTTTTGTATCTGTCTGGGTGATTCGAAACGCCTCACATCACCCACTTCTGCCAGAAATCCGGCTACCGTGATCACTCCTATACCTTTGATGGCAAGCATCTGCTCGCTTTCGGGTATCTTCCTGCACAGCTTTTCTATCTCCTCCATAACGGCGTCAAGCTGTGCCTTTTGTATTCGTAATCCTCGAGCAACAGTTTCATTTCATACCGGGCAGCCGAAGAGCCTTTCTTTAAGCCGATGCTGCGTTTGGCTGTCTCACACAGGGTCGTTGCCCTTTTCATTCCCACAGCCCTAAGCTTTGCATCACGCCAGATTTGATTGATTTTCTCGGCTCCCAGTTCCACGATTGCTTCCGGAGTACAAACTTTCTTTAGAAGCAGCATACTGCTCTGTGCTTCATAGTCCCCAAACACATCTGTGTACTCGGGGAAATATATGGCGAACCATCTGGCAAATCTGTTTTTGATCTGGGTCATCTCCCTGATGAGTCTCTTACGATTGGTCACCATAATTCTTAAATCAGCATACACACCATCCGGTGTATACGGTGCAGAATACCGGCCCTCGGTAACCAGCTTTGCGATCACCTTCGGATCCTTCCTGTCATTCTTGCTTTGGCTGTTGTCATCCAGTTCCTTGGTCTGCTTTACCGCATAAGGGTTAACCATAACCAGGAGGATGCCCTCATCCTCAAGATAAGCGCCAAGGTCAAACCAGTAATGACCTGTCGGCTCGATACCTACGATTACATCTGACTTTCTGTACTTGTCCTGCAAATGCTGCATCCATGCTTTAAAGGCTTCAAAACCTTCTCTGCTGTTGCTGAACGTAAAGACTTTTCCGAGTTCAATGCCTCTCCAGCTTTCATGCATTCACCTCGCGCACACACTTTCTTTTATTTTACCACTTCTGTCAAGAAAAGAATAGCAGGCGAATATTTGCTTTTCAAATAATCGCCTGCCATCGAAAGGGGGTGGTTGTTAGCACATTATAATTTAAACTGGTTCACAATACTGTTTAACTCTTTTACATACTCAACCATATCATTGGATAATGCATCCGTCTTTCCAACCATCTCAAAGATTTCGAAAGACTGGTTCTCAATATCTCCAATTCCGTCTACCGAAGTATTAATAATACCGGAAATGCTGTTGATATTATTCTTAATTTCAACCATTTCTTCATTCAGTTTGTTAACGGAACTACTGATTTCACCCATGATATTTTCAATGTCTGCAGAACTGTTATAATAATTCACTCCTGCTTCCATAAATCCATGATAATCTGCCATTACCGTAGTGTCCATATAATCCATTGCCTTGTTCAGACACTCTACCATGCCTTTGGCAGCATCTTCAATTACTTCTACGACCTGTTTAATATCTCCGGTTGTCTGCTCGGTCTGGGTTGCGAGTTGTCTGATTTCTTCTGCAACAACTGCAAATCCTCTTCCTGCATCTCCCGCTCTTGCTGCTTCAATTGAAGCATTCAGTGACAAAAGATTTGTTTGGGAGGCAATCGCCGAAATCTGTTGTGCCAGCTTGCTGATTTCGCTGATTTTCTGTGCCTTCTCAACTGCAGACTCTGTTTCTCTGCTCAGCTCTTCATACATGTACTTTGTCTTCTCGTTCGCTGCCTTGGAAGATTCCTGCATTTCTCCGGATTGCAGATGAACGGAAGTCGCTTTTTCTTTTCCGCTTTGCAGCCGCACATTCACTTCTGCCAAATCTGCAGTAATTTCCGTGATGTTATTCTCAATCATCGCTACCGAAGGCAATACATTCTGCTTCATCTCATTCGACAACTGGTCCGTGGTACTAAGATTTCGATTCGAATTCTTCTCCAAAACCTCAACCATGTTCTCCAATGCATCCGAGCCGTCATGTATCTTGTTGGAAACCTGCGAAATTCGCTTAACAACACTTTGAATGTTATCTTTGAAATTTGTTATGGCACGGGCCATCGCACCGGTTTCATCGTTATTGCTTTCATACTTGCCTGTAACGGTGTTGGAAGAAAAGTTCAATTCGCCGCTTTCCTTTAATACATCGGTCATCACCCGAACCGGTCTTGCAATTGTCTTTGCAAGGAGCCAGGAAACAATCAGCATGGCAACAATACATATTGCAGCACCAAGTATTCCAATAATTACAATGGGGCGAACCACGCTTAATGCCTCCGATTTATCTGCCATAATCAGCAGCATCGGGTTGGACCCATCGCATACATAATACGCAACGAGCATGGTTCTTCCACCAACCACAGTTTCCGTCACAGACGCTTCCGGAATATCCGACTTTGCAATTCTGCTCATCAATTCCGGGACAACCGTTTCCTCCGGAAACTGGTCCAGATAATTCGTAGAGTTATAACTTGCGTCCGGGTAATAGCAAATCAACCCCGAACTGTTTACAAACACCGGATAACAGCTTTCTACACTTTCAATCTGTACGTTTTCAAAAAGTGCGTCCAGTTCCTCCTGCAACAGCATGGAATAACCATTTTTTTCCAGACGATACTCCACCAGAGAACCATACGCTTTCACAAGGTTCTTCATATTATCGCAGATACTGTCCCGATACAGAGAAGTTACCTTTGGTAGAATACTCAATTCGCTTACAACGACTGTAATCATGGAACTGATAAATACCAGCAGCATAATCTTCTGCGCAATGGAAATCTTAATTTTACCAACATCTAATTTTTTTGCTCCGGTTTCCATTTTTCCGTCTCCATTCATCCCTAAAGTATTCTGTAATCAGCGTCTCTATCCGGTTTTTCATGTAGATAATTATTTTCCTGTCTTACGTGTACGAACATCAAATGCAACTGCAATGATGAAAATAATACCCTTTACAACGTACTGATAGGAAATATCTACGCCCATCAGGTTCATACCATTTGTCAGGGACACAATAACAAGTGCACCAATAATCGTATTTGTAACACGTCCGATACCACCACTTACAGCAACACCGCCAATGTAAGAAGATGCAATGGCATCCATTTCAAATGCATTACCTGCAGTAGGTGTTGCAGACTGCAATCTGGATGTATAAAGAATACCTGCCAGAGCTGCCAGAACACTCATGGAGCAGAATGCGAACATCGTTACCTGACGAACGTTTACACCGGAAAGTTCCGCTGCCTGGTCATTACCACCAATACCATAAATGTAACGACCAAGTCTTGTCTTGTTCAACATATAATTATACGCTAAAAGAATCACTCCGACAATAACTGCGGTCCATGGAATTCCCTGATATTTTGCAAGTACATAAATAATTACCATAATAATTGCAGAAACGAATACCAGTGTACCAATAAAGATTGGCATGGAAACTACTTCAAAGTTGTATTTCTGCTTATTCTTTCTTGCCTTAATCTGGGACATAATTACCAGTACAACTGCCACAATACCAATCAGCAGGGTAAGGAAATGAATTTTATTTCCAAACAATACAATATGTAATGGTAAATCCGGAATAAAGCCATTGGACAATGCGTTAAATCCTGCATTTGGTACAATGATGGTACCGGTTTTCTGCAAGGATAAGTTCAGCAATCCACGGAAAATGAACATACCAGCCAATGTTGTTACGAATGCGGGTACACCAACTCTTGTTACGAGAACACCCTGGTATACACCAATGGCAAGACCAATTACCAATACAATCGGTATTGCAACCCATTCGCTCATGCCCTTCTGGGTCATCAGAATTGCTGCGATTGCGCCACTAAAACCTGCCACATAACCTACAGACAAATCAATATGCTTAATAATCAAAATCAAGGTCATACCAATTGCCAGAACAGCTACATATCCTGCCTGATTAAATAAGTTTGAAATATTTCTTGCTGTGACAAATCCACCATTGGTCTTTACTGCAAAGAATGCAATAATTGCAACCAACACGATGTACATCATGTAATCTCTGATATTCTTTTTTACTAAACTGCCAAGTTCCTTTCCAATAGAAACTTTTGCTTGACTATTTTCTCCCATCTTGCACCTCCTATGATTGAATAGCCATTGCCATGACTTTTTCTTCTGTTGCTTCTTCTGCTGAAAGTTCACCCGTAATGGTTCCTTCGGACATAACGTATAAACGGTCACTCATTCCTAATACTTCTGATAATTCGGAAGAAATCATGATTATACTCATTCCTTCTTCTACCAGCTTATTCATCAAGGAATAAATTTCGTATTTTGCACCTACGTCAATACCTCTTGTAGGTTCATCCAGTATCAGAATATTTGGTTTTGCAAACAACCATTTTGCAATCTGTACCTTCTGCTGGTTACCACCACTTAAGTTTCCTACCTTCTGTAATATGGAAGGTGCTTTGATATTGATGGATTCACGATATGAATTTGCCATGATAATTTCTTCATTTTCATTAATTGCCAAACCATTCTGTAATGCTTCCAGGTTTGTAATGGAGTTGTTATATTTAATATCCTGAATCAATACAAGACCATTTCCTTTTCGGTCTTCGGTTACATATGCAAGTCCGGACTGAATCGCTGCCTTCGGACTATGGAAATGTTTCTTCTCGCCATTGATGTATAATTCTCCGGATGTAATCTTATATCCTGGTGTATTACCGAAAATACTAAGGGCAAGCTCGGTTCTTCCGGCTCCCATAAGACCCTGGAGTCCTACGATTTCACCTTCATGTACTTTCATATTTATATGGTGCAGTATTTCTCTTCCCTTTACCGGGTCATCTACTGTCCAATCCTTTATTTCAAAGCATACATCTCCGATATTTACTTTTTCCCGCTTCGGATAAATGTTATCAATTTCTCTACCAACCATGTTTTTAATAATCATTGCTTCTGTAATATGTTCAGAAGCTGCATCCATGGAGCAGATTGTTGCACCATCTCGTAAAACTGTGATGGTATCTGCAATTGCCAAAATTTCTTTCAGCTTATGGGAAATCATGATACAGGTAACCCCCTGCTCCTTCAATTCCTTAATCAGCTTTAATAGGTTCTGGCTGTCATCTTCATTCAATGAAGCTGTCGGCTCATCCAAAATCAACAGCTTAACATTTTTGCTTAATGCTTTTGCAATTTCAACTAACTGCTGGTTACCAACACCAAGTTCTTTTACTTTCATGGAAGGGTCAATGTGCAACCGTACTTTTTCCAAAACTTCTTTGGATTTTACAATTGTTTCATTCCAGTCAATGGATTTTCCCTTCATAATTTCATGTCCGAAATAAATGTTTTCATATACACTTAATTCCGGAATCAATGCCAATTCCTGATAAATAATTGCAATTCCTTTTTCTTCACTGTCTGCAATAGACTTGAATTTCTGTACTTCGCCATTATATACGATATCACCCGTATAAGTCCCGAAGCTGTGCACTCCGGAGAGTACCTTCATCAACGTGGACTTTCCGGCTCCATTTTCTCCAACCAGGCAATGGATTTCACCACGTTTTACTTTAAAGTTTACATCACTTAACGCCTTAACTCCCGGGAAGGTTTTCGTGATGTCCTTCATTTCCAATATATAATCTTCCACCGCTGGACCTCCTTTAAAACAGAGCCGGCCTTATACCTCTCTAAGATGAATAAAGCCGGCTCGTCTATCTCATTATCTCACATTAAGATTCTATGTTGTTGTTAATTATTCTAATCCTGTGAAGTCACCAGCTTCATAGTATCCAGAATCAATTAATGCTGACTTAACATTGTCTTTTGTTACAACTACTACGTCTGTCTGCTTAGCAGGAACATCCTTAGCTTCGTTGTTGTAAGTAGTATCTGTTGCAGGTGTTTCGCCGTTTAATACGGAAACTGCCATTGCTACAGAGTCAGCTGCCAATGTACGAGTATCTTTGAATACTGTCATGGACTGCTTGCCATCGATGATGTACTGGATAGAAGCCTTTTCAGCATCCTGACCAGAAATAACATAGCTTGTTACGTCCTTATCGGTAGAGAATACATCTGCGATTGCACGGGATGTACCATCGTTAGGAGCAAGTACACAAACATCGCCCTTAGCATCTGCGCCGTTTGCTGTTAAGTTAGCTTCTGCTTTAGACTTAGCAACGTTGAAATCCCAGTCTGTTGTAATCTGTCCAATGATTGTACTTAATTCTTCACGAGTAAGGTCTGCCTTATCCTGAAGTGCTACAGCTTCATCAGAGTTTACAATCTTGAATGTTCCGTCAGCAATCTTTGGCTGAAGAACGCTCCAAGCGCCCTGGAAGAAGATGAATGCGTTGTTATCAGTAGCTGCACCAGCGTAAAGGTAAAGCGGAATACCACTTCCTGCAGGAGCATTGTCAATTAAGAACTGTCCCTGAGCTGCACCTACTGCAAAGCTATCAAACGTTACATAATAGTCAACTGCATCTGTACCGGTAATCAATCTGTCGTATGCGATAACGGTAACGCCTTCTGCCTTAGCTGTTTCTGCTGCTGCAGCAGCTGCTGCTCCATCCTGTGCACAAATGATTAATACGTCGATACCCTGAGAAATCAATGTTTCAACATTTGTTTTCTCTGTTGCTGAGGAACCCTGGCTGAATAATACCTGATTTGTGAAACCAGCATCGCTGAGAATCTTTTCGAACTGTGCCTGGTCCTGTAACCATCTTGGTTCATCCTTTGTAGGAAGAACGATACCAACCTGAACGCTTCCGTCTGCAGAAGCTGCATCTTCAGCAGGAGCTGCATCCTCAGCAGGAGCTGCATCCTCTGTTTTGGTTTCTGCCGGAGCAGATGTTGTAGAAGAACATCCTGTGAGTAATCCAACTACCATTGTTGCTGCAAGTAACATGCTGAGTAATTTTTTTCTCATTTTTAAATAACCTCCCTTTGTTTGTTAACTGCTTGTTACAGTAGTTACTTTAACACAGGGAGGCATGACTTTAGTTGTTATGATTCTTCACATTTTTATGTTTTTTATAATAATGCAGAGCATGTATTAGTATTTTTTTGTCTGCACTTTTTTTCAAATGCAATTTTGTCCTATTGTACTTTGGGACGTTCAATATATACATCTTCCCGCAAATGAAATCCGCTGTCGATGATGGTGGCGTCTATATTTCCTTTCGTTACTGCCAGCGGCTGCAGCTTTATGTAGGGCACATCTGTAGTTCCATCGTTCAATGTTTCTTCTGTTACTACCGTCTCCCCCTTTGCCATTGCCACCGCACATTCTGCAGCAGATTTTGCAAGCTTTTCAATCGGTTTATACACCGTCATATATTGTGTTCCCGCAACAATTCTCTGGCACGCCTCCAAATCTGCATCCTGTCCGACCACACAGATTTCTCCTGCCAGCCGGTTTTCGGAAAGTACCCGGACCACCTCTCTTGCCAGGTCATCATTTCCGCACATAATCCCCTGTACTTCCCTGATTTCTTCCAGATGTTCCGCAACATACTGTCCTGCCAAATCCGCCTTCCAGTTGTCAATGTATGTCATATCTGCAACAACAATACCTTTTTCCGAAATAGCCTCCCGGAATCCCCGTTCTACATAGGAAACGTTATTATCCTCTGACGGACCGCAAATCATAATAATTTTGTCTCCCTTTTTCAGCACCTTTGCCATTTCCGTCCCCATGAGCTTTCCAACCATCTCATTATCAAACGATATATACAGGTCCGGGGCAGCCTCCAGTGCAAGGCGGTCGTAGGAAATCACCTTAATTCCTGCGTTTTTTGCTTTTTTAATCACTTCGGTAAGAGAATAGGAGTCAATCGGAACCACCACAAGCACATCAACCTTTTTGTCAATAAAATATTCAATCTGCTTTATCTGTTCCTGCGCATCTCCGTTTCCATTCTGCACATTCACTTCTGCCCCAAGCTCCTGCGCCGTAGAAACAAAGACATCACGGTCACGCTGCCAGCGCTCTACCACAAAATTGTCAAAGCAGCAGGCAATCTGTATTTTATCTTCCTCCCGTGGCTCTTCCACTGTTATTTTGCTTTCTTTCCTGCCGCAGCCTGCAAGCAAAAATGAAATTATCAGTATTCCCATATATAAGAAATTTCGATATCTCATGCGTTTTCTTCCCTTTTCTCTTTAAACTCCGTAGGTGTAAATCCTACATTCTTCTTAAAGGTTCTGCTAAAATAATTCGGATCTGCATACCCAATCTCATTACAGATTTCCTTCATGCTTTTATCCGTCTTGGAGAGCAGCTCTTTTGCCTTCTCCATCCGGATGCCTGTAACATATTCAATAAAACTTTGTCCCATCTCTTCTTTAAACAGCTTGCTGAAATAGTAAGGACTGATATTTATCTGTCTGCTCGTCTCATCCAGAGATACTTCATTCTGGTAATTGTGGTCAATATAATCCTTTGCAATTGCAATCAGATTCGTGGCCTGTTCTTCCTTTTTGTTTACAATATTACGACAGACATCCTGTATCTTCGTAATGAACCAGGTCCTGATTTCTTCATAGTTGCTCATATCGTTGATGCTTTTCAAGTAATCATGTCTGGAGCTGAAACGGTAGACCATCCCCCCGCTTTCGTATCCGATTTTCTCTGCCCAAAGCACAAATTCCAGTACCTTCAGCTTAATATCCATCACATTTTCTGCATTGTTTTCCAGCATCCAGTTAAAAAAGCTGGTGGCTTGTGCAGTTGCTCCCTCCAGATTTCCCTCTTCTACAAAGGAAAACAGTTTTTTCTCTGTCTGAACCGGATAATTCTCCTCATAATCGCATCCAATCGGAAGGTCTTTCACATGTGCCACACTTCCACTGGATATCCGGAAAGAATTAATCGCCTCCGAATAGGAAACACCTGCCTTTTCAAGAAGCATCACCGAACCAATCCCGACCCGGAATTTTGCATCAATTCTACCCGAAAGCTTGCGTACCATCTTTCTTGCGTTTTCGATTACTTCAATACGGCTGTCATACTCCTCGGAGCTTTCCTCTATTCCTACCGGAACATAAACAATAATCATGTTTGCCATCATCGGTCCCACAATTCCGGTAAAAAACTCCTTGATAATCTCCCGGATTTCCTGATAGCTCGACTGAACACGCACACTTGTACCAACCGTATTGGTAAGATGACCATTTTCCTGGTCATCGCCACACTTGATAACCATCATGTATCCCTGTTCCTCTTCTACCCCAAGGAGCTGCTTATACCGCTCCGTATCCTCGGCGTAATTGTCCTGAAACAACACCGAATATATCAAACCGCTCTCAATAATCGGAATGACCGTCTCCAGTTTTTCCCGAATCAAAAGGTCATTGCTCCGTTTTTCCCTGGAAACATCCACCTCTTTCATTGCCTTGCGGAGAATATCAATGATTACATTTTTTTCGATAGGCTTGTTAATATAGTCCAGAGCCCCCATTCCCAATGCCTGTTTGGCATAATCAAAGCGGTCATATGCACTCAGAATAATAAATACCGTATTATGGCAGGTCTGTTTGATTTCTTTCATCGCCTCAATGCCATTGATTCCTGGCATCTGAATGTCCATAAAAGCAATATCCGGACGAAAACGTTCCGCAAGCTCAATTACGCTTCTTCCTGTCTTTGCCGACTCAATCATGCAGCTATCGCCGAAATTCTTCTGAATGATGAAGCTTAATGCATCAATTACAATTCCCTCATCATCTGCAAGCATAATCTTGTACATCCGTTTTTCCTCCTCGTTTCATGACCTATTGCATGGGAATCCGAATGATGAATTCTGTTCCCTGGTTGATTCCATCGCTTTGAATCTGTAAAATATCCTCTTTTCCGTAGAAAAGGGCAAGCCGTTTTATTACATTATCCAGGCCGATTCCATTAGAATCCTTATTGTCTGCAGAAACCTGTACGCTTCCGCTGAGAATCTGATGAATTTTGTCCTGGCTCATCCCAATTCCATTGTCCTTCACGCTTACACAAATATCATTGTTATCCCGGTATACGGATAACAGAATTTTGCCTTCCCGGTCAATCCCCCGAATTCCATGGTTTACACAGTTTTCTACGATTGGCTGTAATACCATTGCCGGAATGGATGCATTTACCAGCCGTTTATCAATTTGCTTACTATAATGCACCTCTCCGGAAAAACGCACGTTAATAATATAAATATAATTATCTACCAGTTCAATTTCTTCATATAAGGAAACACTTCCGTAATCCTTTTTTACACTATATCGAAAGAAATCCGCCACATTCTGAACATATTCATAGGTTCTCTCCGCATCCTCCATCATTGCAAGCTGAGCACCCGCATTTAACGTATTGAACAGAAAGTGCGGATTAATCTGTGCCTGCAGGTATTTCAGCTGTGCATCCTTCAGATGTGCTTCCATTCGAAGCTCCTTTTCCTGCATCTGACGTTCTGTTTCCATGCTCTGGCGGAGCCGCTTGATGTATTCCTGAATACTGAGCACCATTTTATTGAATGCTTTCGTTACAACGCCCACTTCATCATTTGCATAAACTTCAATTCTGGCTACCTCCAGGTTTCCTCCCGCTACTTCATTCGCAGTTTCTGCAAGCTTGCGCAATGGCTGTATAATCCCCTGTGTCATCCAGATAATCAATACAATCGTCAGCATTCCCGTTAAAACAAACATCATCTGATTCAACGTTTCCACACGGTGCATGGTATTCATCAGTACGTGATAATTCTGCGAATTATGATAAAATTGTTTGTTATTCAGGCAATAGATGTAGTCCCGGATATACGTGCACAATTCCGTTGCTTCTTCATAATTCTCTTTATATTTCTCAACATTATAACCACGCCGGTACTTGATTGCCAGCTCGCTCACCTTCCGGTAACGCTCGGAAAGATTCCGAATGTTTTTCTCAAGTAAAAGCAATTCATCATCGGTAATCTGATTATTCAACCCTTCTACCAGTTTATCATATTCTGTAACATCCCGGTAAAAGTTCTCCATAGAATCCGTCTGCCGCAAGTTCAGATATTCCGTCATATCATCCTGTACCAGCGTCAGAATATTCTGCAGCTCATTCAGCTCTGTGTTACTCGCATACACCTGTTCAATCTGAAGCATCATTTCATCCAGATTGGAATAAATGTATACATTCACTCCAAACAAAACCACCGTCATAATCAGGAATACCGCTATCAGCTTCATCTGGATGGATATTTCAATTTTATGAAGTTTATTCTTCAGTCTTCGAAGCATCCTCAAGGTACTCCTTTACGTTCGTTTCCGTAACCGCATTGCCTTCCATCAGGAAAAAGCCGTTTACATATCCGGTATCCAGATATTCATTCAATGCATCCACGCATCGTCTCCCCATGTCCCGATAATCCACCGCTATGGTTGCCGAAATGATATTTTTATTTACTGCCTGTAAAATCGTATCTGAAGTATAATAGCCAAGCACATATACCTGACCGACAATATTGTAATCAACCATTGCCTGATATACACTGACGGTATTTTTCTCATTCAGACATATGATAAAGTCCGGCAGTTCCTCCATATCAATCAGCATTTCGCGAATGGATTCATCTGCATTAAAGGCACTTCTTCCATCCACCGACTTGATTTCCAAATCAAGCTGCAAATGATTTCCCTCATTCGTAAGTGTTTCCTTAATTCCGTTGCAGATAATGTTTTGTGTGCTGTCATCCGTAGATGCGTCCAGAAGAATCAACACTTCCCGATTCTTCTTGGTCGCAAGCTTAATAATCTGACGTCCGTACTCTCTGCCTAAACTGTATCCACCTACCCCTACATAACTTTTTCTTTGACTGTCCACACAGTCATTCACAACGGTAACTACCGGAATTCCCTCCTGCTGTGCCTCTCGAATGACATTCTGATATTCTTCGGTCTCCTCTGCTTCAAGAATAATTCCATCCACCTGTGCAGCAATTGCAATACGGGCAAGCTCTATTCTGGAGTAATCTCCATCCAGTCCCTCTCCCATAAGCTCTACATAAGCACCTGTTTCCTTGCCTTCTTCCAGACACCCTTCAAATATTTCTTCCCTTGACTGCTCCTCCGGCTGCTCCATAATCAATGCATAATGCCTGCGGTAGCTGCTTGTTTCGCTGTTCTTGTCATGCTGTCCCACCACCATATCCATCTGCTGTCTGGACAACACAATTTCCCCGACGATAAACCCTATCATTACACACTGGAAAAGCACCAGCAGTGCTCCAAGTCCCTTGCTCCATTTTCGATTCCATCCTGATGTTGCTGCCATATCTCTTTCCTCGTTTTTGTCTGCTACTGGCATTCTAACACAAAACGGGCAGAATTATCAATTCTGCCCGGGATTTTTCTTTCGTAAACAGCCAGAAGTTCCTTTATTTACCGACCCCAAAAAGTTAGACCAATAATCTAACGATTGGAGGTCGGTATTTTTATGGCTAAGTATAGCTACGAATTCAAAAAAATGATTGTTGATGCTTATTTAAATGGAGAGGGTGGATATAAACATCTTTCATCTGTCTATGGTCCAACTAGAAGAGATATACAAAAATGGGTTCACAATTATCAAACTTTAGGAGATGAAGGTTTACTACGTTCTCGGAAAAATGATATATATTCTTTCGAAAAAAACTTTCTGTTGTAGAATTATATTTATCAAGTGAAATCTCATATCAAGATTTAGCATTGCAAGAAGGTATTACCAACCCCTGTATGATTACCAACTGGGTTAACCGCTTTCGAGCAGCCGGTCCTGATGCGTTGAGACCACATAAGAAAGGTCGAAAGAAAATATTGGATAAATCATGTAAGAATCCGAAAATAGTACCGTCAGAAGAGCCTTCCGTTGACACAAGCGCAGAGTATGTAAAAGAACTGGAAGATGAACTTCTGAAGTTAAGAATAGAGAATGCCTTTTTAAAAGAACTGAGGAGACTGCGTTTAGAGGACGAAGCAAAAGGATCGGATCTGACGTCACTTTTCCGGAAAGCTGTATAAATTCCTGCCACAGCTGCTCTACGGCAGCAGCATCTTCCACGTAATCGTAATCCTCCGTGCAGAAGCTACAACCGATTTTCTGCGGACATTCCTCCGGCAAAAAAGCCGCGCAGGATGCCGTCTTTGCTTCATTCTCCAACATTCCCGGATACAATACATTCGCTATGGCTATGGCTTCTTCCGGTGTTGTCGCCGGATATAAAACATAGCTGGCGGGATCCTCTACGGAGATCATCCCTTTTCCCACGTTCTGCACCGCTTCATAAATCGCAACGGTAGTCTGGGCATCCGGGGTTCCGATCCAGCCAGCCCCTCTTCCCTCCTTCAGAAATCCTCTGCTTGCTCCATAGGTAAAGAAATAATTCTGCGGTTCCTCTCCCTCTCCAACGAAAGATATCTGCCCATGGAAAGTGCTGCCGTGGATCCAGGGCAGTACCCGGTAATAATAAGTTCCGTTAACGCTCACCTGTACCTCTTCCTGCTTCCCGTAGGCATTCTCCTTCGGCATCCGAATCCCCGGCACCGTGAAATCCACCGTTTTGCGGAATTCGATGAGATTCAGCAGAAGTACCACTACCACCAATACGATTGCACTGAGAAAAATGGTTGCTTTTACGTTAATCTTCTTCATAAGCCCCTCCTTTGTTTCCCTTCTATCTATATTGACGACTTTTATACTTCGTTTGTTACAAACAGCATAACAAAATTTCACCCCTGAATCTACTTTTTTCACCCAAACGACCGCTTTCTGTTATTTCTGGTCTTTTTATAACATAACCACTGTAAATGCACAAGTGAGCAGATGGAAACTTAACAGTCTGGAACTATAAAACTGGCGGCATCGGCTTCCCGGTGTCGCCAGTTTATTGTCACTCTATTTTACGAGTGGCTTATAATAGAGCACTGTCTTCACAGGATCTTTTCCGCTGATGTCTACGCCGGCTGCAGTCTGTCCCTGCACACCGCCTGTGGCTCCGATATAGAGTATCCGGCCATCCGGAACGATTACCGCGCAGGTTCCTTCCGTACCGCAGGGCATCTCCCAGACTTCCTGCTCTCTGGTAAATTCCGCATCTCCCAAGCGGTAGGTATCAACGCCGCTGTATCCCCACAGGATAAAATCGGAATGATCACTCACACCTGCCACCATATTCCACTGATAGATCGTCCCTGTGCTCTGCACAGCCTTCGCATTCTCCGTTACATTCCCCTGCACTGGTAGAAAACACAACCTCTCCGGGTCTACTGACACTAATGTCACAGATGCATCCACTGCTGTCACATTCTCCATTGCCAATGCTGCTGCATAGACTTTTCCGTCCTTTCCCTGTCCCAGAGCTCCGGCGCCTTGCACTGCATACGCACCGTCATCCGACACCGTTCCGATGAGGTCTCCCTCTGCCGTATAGATCCGCACATAGCCGCCATCCTCCTGCATTCTCATCCGTGCATACAGCCTGCCCTGTGCATCCGTTGCCATACTATCGACAATATTCCACTCCCGGTCTCCGGCCGCAAAGCAGTCCAGAAGCGTTCCTTCCGGACTGATATGGTAGATCACAGGCAACCGGCCATGTTCTGCTCCCGGAGATGCCAGTCCGCGCAATGCCGCATAGACACTTCCGTCCGGTGCGATGCATAGGCTATACACCTCGCCATCCTCATCGAAATCATCATAAAACTTTTCCGGGGTTCCACTGCCGTAAGCCAGATATTCCACCCGTGCTTTTCCTTCCATAGTGAAGCCACCGACATATAATCCCTGGTCTGCCGCTGCCGCACACCGAATGCTGAGATTACCCGAATAAGCGATCTTCCATTCCTGTGCTGCCGTATCTGCCCCAAGAACTACACTTGCCGCACCTGTGCCCTGTTCCTGCTGTGATCTGCCCGTCTGTGACATTTCTCCCAGTACCACACTGTCTTCTGTCTGTGACATCTCTTCCGATACCGCACTATCTTCCGTCTTCACATACTCATAGTCGCCCGCCTCGATCTCTTCTGTGATTTTCGCCAGACTATAATCTCTCTTTTCCCGAAAATCGATCAGCTCCAACAGTTCCTCATCCGTCATTTCCTCTTCCGGCAGGAAAAATGTACTCCGCGCTGCATAGAAAGCCACGCCCTTTTTGTATTTTTCAGGACTATCAAGCATGGCAAGTTCCCTTTTCGGGAAATATCCTTCCTCCAAATAGGCCTGCCTCAGTTCTTCCAGCCTGTTTTTTTCGCTGTCCGTAAGCGGTCTGCTGTAGCTATCCGCTGCAACATCTGCCTCCTGCAACCCGGAAAAATATGTTTCCAGTTTTTCATGATTCATGCTCTCCATCCGCGCCCGGTACAATCCCGATGCCGTCACGGTAGTAGAGGCCAGAAGCAGACAGGCTGCTGCCGGAATCACGATTCGTCTAAAGCCATAATGGCGTACCGTTTGATTTGCTCTCTTTCCATCCGCGTTTTTGTTGTCCGCATTTTCCGGCTTAAGCCCCTCCAAAATATTCTCCACCGTCGTATTCAGCGACTCCGGCACTGCCATCCGTTCCGACTCCGCCATTTTTCTTATTTTTCTATCTATATAATCATCTCTCATATAAAACCTCATTTCTGCACACTCATTTGCGCATAACAAATTTGTGCCAAGTACGCACGGTCACATAAGTTTCTCCCTTAACTGCTCCTTCGCCCGATACAGTCTCGATTTTACGGTTCCCTGCCTGCATTCCAGTATCCTGCTGATCTCCTGGATCGTGCACTGTTCATAGTAAAACAGTACGATCACATCCCGGTATCCACCATCCAGCTGCATGACAGCATCCCACAGTTCATGGTGTTCATCATAAAATGCCGGGGACAGATTCTCTTCCCATGCCACCGCACCGATCCGCTTATTTTGCCGATAAATCTTTTTCGCTTCATTTGCCGTAATCTGTAAGATCCAGTTTTTAAAGCTGTTCGGATCCCGCAGTGTCCTTAACTTTTCATAGGCATGCAGTACCGCTTCACTGACAGCGTCCTCCGCATCCATACTGTTATTCAGAATAGAATATGCCAGTCGGTACATATGCAGGGTATAGCCCCGCACTTCCCGCACAAATTCCTCTTTTGTCATAACTGACAAAGTAACACCTCCTTCTCTTCGCCGGCTTCATACTATATGAGTCGCCGGACGGTAAAAAGGTTCCTGTATTTTAAAAAAAGGCACCGGATGTTCCGATGCCTTTAAATCCAATATACTCTATAACTCTTTGAATTTGTATTTTCCTTTTCCATGCCCGGATACCGGTTCGATTACATCAGCCTGTACCATATTGGATATTATTTTAGAAGCGCCTGAACTTTTCAGCCCAAGCAATTCCATAACCTCTCCTCTGCCAAAAAACTGACAATCTCCGAATTTTTCATATAATACACGGATATGCATAATTGTTTTTGTTGAAAAATTCAGCGTTTTTTCAGCCAATCTTGTTTCCATGTCCGCTTTTGATGTTTCAATGTCCATTTTTTGAGTTCCAATGTCCACTTTTGAAGTTCCAATGTCCACTTTTGAAGTTCCAATGTCCACTTTTGTATCCTTTAAAAGTCCACTGATATGCATATTTCGATTGTGCAGCTCGTTGTGTTCATTTAAAAGCATATTTCTGAGGAAGAGTTCCAAATATTCCGTTGTCTCATGAATTCCTTTTTGTAAATTCGTATAATTGGCTCTGACAAGTGCATTTCTGAAATACCATGCATTTTCCGCAAAAATATCATTTGTTGCAAAAAAACCAAGTGTTCTCAAATATTTTATGAAAAAAACCGCTGTGGTTCTTGTGTTTCCCTCACCAAAAATGTGAATTTGCCAAAGCCTTGATACAAACAAAGCCAGATGATGAATGCTCTCTTCTATCGAAAGTCCTTTATAACTAAAAGCTTTTTCCTGCGAAAAATCATATTCCAACGTAACACGCAGTTCTGAAGCACTCCCATATATGACCGTTGCGCCATCAAGCACCCATTCTTTCTTCGTAATATTATAATCTCTTATTTTTCCGGCATGCTTATATATTCCACGAAAAAGCTTACGATGAATAGCTATATACTCATTCGGTGAAAAGGAAAACGCCGTTTCAGAAAGGAGCTCCGCAATACGGCTGGAAACTTTATCTGCTTCTTCCGTGCGTTCATTATCTGATACACGGACAGGTCTCTCATTGTAATAGCTTTCTATAAGACTCTGTGCCTCTTTTAGCGTGATCTTACCTTCAATATTTTGAATTGCAGTGTCAATCAGATATTGCGAGGGTTTCAGACCATCTACTGCCTGAAGTCCAACCGCCGTGCTCCACACATACCCTTTTGTTGCTTTATTCGGTTCGGATTCTCTCAGATATTCTTTAAATGGGTCTTTGTCCATATTCATTTCCCCGCTATATATCACTATCTTAGTTTTCCTGCTACTATTTTTATTATATCTTATAATCACAATAAACCAAAATGTTTTTGCAGAGATTTTTGCGAAAATAAAAAATATTTTACCTGAAGATTCCTTCTTGACCCACGAGTTAGTCTATGCTAATATAACAATTGTTATGGAGACAGATCGTAAGAAAATCACGGAAGAAAACTTAATCCGCTGCGGCAGGGAAGAATTTCTGGAAAAAGGCTACGCCGGAGCGAACCTCCGGGATATCTGCAAACGGGCCGGAGTTACTACCGGGGCTTTTTATTTCTCTTTTACGAATAAGGAGGCACTGCTGGGGGCAATTCTGAATCCCCTGATTGCCGAATATCAGAAAATGATGTATGAAATTACCAAAAGAGAACAGGAACATCCTGAGACCGCAGAGCAGAATGAACGTGAGATCATGGAATATATCTGTGTGCACAGGCAGGAATGTGAACTGGTCCTGGAGAAATGCTCCGGCAGCAAATACGAGTCTTTCCGGGATGTCGTCTTCAACAATATGTTCACGGCCTTTCAGGGCTATTACGAAAAACAACTGGGCTATGTGCCCGATAAGGAATTGTTACGAATCCTTGCATCCATGAGGTTACATGGATTTCTGGAATTGATCAAGGGAGATTATGATATGGAACACCGTCTGTTCCTGACGAAAGCCATCGGCATCCACGCCGATGCCGGAACGCAGGGTTTAATTGCATATTTCAAGAGTAAGAAGGATGCTCACCGTTAATACGGTGGGCATTTTCTTTTATAAAAAATAACAAATATAACTTTTGTTATATTGGAAAAAAGGAGATTAGTTATGAACAAAAACGTAAACTACGGAAACTGGGTACCCGAAAAAATGTTGGCGCTGTGCTATGTTGCTGCAGCCGTGCTCGGCATTGCCGCCTGCGTGACCGGACCGGTGCTGCATCTTGCCATTCCGACATGGATTCTGGGCATCCTTGCCGCGATCTGCCTGATCTATGGCATCTACATGCACATCTGTCATGAATTGTTTGCCTTTGGAAAAGGCAACATGATGGCAAAAGTCCACCAGCACCTTGTAGATCACCTGGAATGGGATGGCGAAGGCACGCTGCTTGACATCGGCTGTGGTGCTGCTGCCCTGACGATCCGCTGCGCTAAGGCTTTCCCCAAGGCAAAGCTCGTCGGTATGGACTACTGGGGTGCCGAGTGGAACTATGCCAAGGAGCAGTGTGAAGCCAATGCAAAAGCGGAGGGCGTTGCCTACCGGATCACCTTCCACAAAGGAGATGCCGCACACCTGGAAGATCCGGATGAGACCTTCGATGCCGCTGTCAGCAATTTTGTCTTCCACGAAGTCCGTTCCGCCAAGGATAAACGGAATGTGGTCAGAGAAGCTCTGCGCGTAGTCAAAAAGGGCGGTGCCTTCTCCTTTCAGGACATGTTCTCCCAGAAAGCACTCTACGGTGACATGGAAGAATTTGTCGAAGAACTGAAAGAAGAAGGGATCACAGATATCCACTACATCGGCAATCTTGAAAAGAAACTGGATTTTATCCCGGGATATGCCGCTGCTCCCTGGATGATCTCCGGCATGGGAATCCTGTACGGTCGGAAATAATCACGAAAATCAAAAATGTTTTTATATAAAACCATCCCGGACACTGTGTCTGTCTCACAAACACAGTGTCCGGGATGTCAAATTTCTTCTTATATGTCCATCCTATAATGTAATATTGATCACCGGCATGGGAGCCGCCGGTACGCCTACGCCGACAGCATCTGCGGAAAATGAAGTCCCGGTCATGCCGACGGAAACCGCTCCGGTGTTCCCGGTGGGAATGACTGCATTGTCTTTCATTTTCTCCAGGTGGTCGAAGACTGCTTTCAGGTACTCCGCATCAGCCTTGACGATGTCTTTCATCTCTTTGTTGCGGTGTTTGATCTTCATCATCTTGAGGTCTGCGGGATCCATCTCCCTGTTCACAGAGACCGCAGTATCTGATATTCCATTCAGCCCCATCTCTTCCATCAGGTCACGTAAGCTATCGGCCATTTCCTGCATCATCTCAGAGGTGAAATCGCTCATTTCCGACATAAAGTCTCCTGCCTGCGCATAGAATGCATCCATGCCAAGAGCAATATAGTCAGATGTATCATAGCTATCCCCTGCATACGCCTCATTGCCTGCATACTCATACGCAGAGAAGTCCCCGGACACTTCATCCGCAGAACCTTCCGCAGACATTTCTTCCTCATTCTGCGCGTTTTCCGCCTCTGCGTCCTGCACATCCTTCGTCTCTTCTTCGCTGATCCGGTCTCCCTGGCAGATTCCGCCCGCGGCCTTCACCATTTCCTCTTCTTCGAGATGTTTTGCTTTCTTTTTCGCCACACGTTCCATAGCCTGTGCATGAGCAATTGCTGCATCGATCTCTTCACTGTCGCTGTCACTGTTCTGCTTCTGACGCTTCAGGCGCATGATCTCTCTCCGCGCCTGCCCGGCTGCCTGCTTTGCCGCCTGGGAAGTCTTGCTCCGCAGTATCTTCGACGAAATACTTTTAAACTGGTACTTCAGTTTTTTCAGGGCTAATGTTGTATTTTTTGTCTGCTGTCTCTGATCGCGCAGCGATTCACTGTAACTCAGGGAACTTGTAACGATGGAATCCTGAGTCCAGCTGTTCGCCGCCTGCATCTGGCCGTTCCGGTCATCTCTCGCCAACATCCGCCGGATATCGGTAACAGAACTTTTATTTTTTGCTCCGAAGATACTCTTCTGATTGTTCTGCGTCTTCTTTCCTCCGGAAAATGCCTGCGGCAAACCGGTATTGCCGCTTCCGTAAGCACCTCCGGGCTTCCCCATAGAAATCATACAACCTCACCTTACCCTCTGAAGTCAAAGTTCTGGCCGATCTGCCGTTCACCTGCGGTCTGTACACTGTCACTCCGTGTGTTGAAATTGTAGGTTTCTATCTTAGTCAACAGTTCTTCTATGGAACCGGCGCTGATCGTTACCGTATCCTCTGTGCCGGCTTCCTCCTTGCTGTCTGCTATCTTATCAGACTTCTTGTCTTTTAGCCGTTCTTCCTTTTCTTTCTTAGCAGCCTTCTTCTCCGCAGCTTTTTTCTCTGCTCTCTTCTGCTCGCCTTTTTTCTCGATTCTTGCCTTCTGATCTGCGCTTGACTTCTTCAGCACTGCAAAAAATGACAATGTTCCGCCATCATTTACCTGCATTCCGTAACCCTTGACCTGCGCCCCCGAACTCTGCAAGCTGGTCTTTAACTGCTGTATCTGTGCAGCCGCACCGCTTAAGATTCCCTCATACTGCTTCCGGAATTTCTCATCTGTCGCCATCCGCTCGATCTTGTCTTCATCGATCAGTACCACAGTCTTAAAGCTGTTGGCGTACTGCGCGGCATTTGCCTTTGCATTTTCCTTCTGGTCACGGCTGACCAGAATAAAATCATAATTGCCGTACTTCTTTTTCAGCTGTTCGTAGTATTTCGCAGCCTTCTCCGACAGCTCCGGCTGACCGATGGTTCTGCCGTAATCCGCAGTCTTTCCCCTGGTCTGTGCCGTTTCGGAAGGCTTTCCCGCACTTGTTGTGCCAGCTGTCTTATCCGATGTTCCGAATACCTCCGGCTTCTTCGTCTTCGTACTCTTGCTGTAATCACTCTGCGCAGCATACGCACCTATGCTGCCGGTTGCTCCGATTCCTGCCATAATTATTTCCTCCTTGAAAATAAATGCCAAATCCGTTTGTTTACCTGGTTCCCCTATTGAGAATATCGGACAGTTTCTCCGACTTTTTTATACACATCAAAAGGAAACAGGCAAAATGTGCAAAAAAACCGCCTTTCTGTGCCTTTGCGGATCAGAAAAACGGTTTTCCTGTAAACTATATTCTAAATTACTATTGATTCAAATGGTTGATCGTTACATGCAGCTCTCCCAACAGCTTCTTAATGTCCGCACTTGAGGTCGCCATATCTCTCGCTAACTTCTGTACTTCCGTTGCCACCACGGCGAAGCCCTTGCCCTGATCTCCGGCTCTTGCTGCCTCAATCGAAGCATTCAGTGCCAGAATCTGCTGTCTCTTGCTGTAACCATCGATTTCCTTGGTCTTGTCCGTTGCTTCCTCGATCTGTTCCGCAGCTTTCATGATGCCACCCTTTAATTC
>OHBM01000721.1_pt1 | contig 26241 bp, 25 predicted proteins | sample 1577251 | NCBI WGS metagenome assembly OHBM01 (sample SAMEA3541557, study PRJEB24748) | human gut metagenome | biome: human gut; feature: human-associated habitat; material: faeces | place: China | collected 2012 | reverse complement strand
AGGCAACAGGAGTTTACCATCGTGTCCTTAAGAAAGTGCTTGAAGACAACAATATCAAACAGTTTATTATTAATCCACTATTATCAGCTAAAACAAGAAAGAATGATTCACTAAGATGTCCAAAGACAGATAAGCTTGACCCAAAATCAATCGCAAAAACATATTACAGCCATAGCCTTCATAACAGTCATAAACCAGAAACGATATATCATGAACTGAGGGAATTATCACGCTATTATGAGGATATATTGGTTCATATAAGAAAGGATAAGGTTGCATTCAGAGCTCAGCTGGATATTGTATTTCCAGGCTATGATACGCTTTTTGATGATCTGTATAGTCCTGTCTCTTTAACTGTCATTGAAAAATATCCACATCCAGAAATGCTTCAGAAAAAAAAGATTAATACTGTATCTAAAGTGATTCAGAGTAAAACATGTCATCGTCAGGCAGCAAGTGATACAATGGCTGACAAGGCAATAGAGTATTCTAAAACCATCTATTCAGGATGTGATAAGGATGATATTGAAGTATTAATACTTCAGAGATTCATCAAGAAATTAAAAGAAGATATGGCAGAAGCTGAAAGAACCATTGGTGAAATGATTAAGCTAGCACAGGAACTACCTGACTTTAGTATAATCAAATCTATTCCAGGTATTGGAGATAACCTAGCTGCACGTATTATTGCAGAACTAGGTGATATGACAAGATTCAAAAAGAAGAATGAGCTAGTAGCCTTTGCCGGACTGGATCCAAGAATCAGTGAAAGTGGACAGGATGATGGGGATCATATGCACATTACTAAAAAAGGCAATAAACGATTAAGGTGTTTATTATATCTGGCTGTAACGTGTTCTATAAGGCTTAAAAGAGATAATAATAGTATTAAGGATTTCTATATAAAGAAAAAGCAGCAATCAAACCCTATGTGTTCGAAAGCCGCCAAGACTGCATGTGCCAGTAAATTAGTACGAATAATTTATAGCATGTGCAAAACTGGTGAGTTATACCAGTACAATAAATAACAACCAGATTATACACCTAAACCACCCTGAAAAAAAGCGCTTTTTCTTCAGGGGTTTTCAGCATGCAGTAAAAACCATAAAAAATTATTGATATATTTTTTAAATTTTCACTTGATTTCTATTATCCAATTTTTGTTTACATTAATATTTAGGTGTTAATCCTACATACATATCTTTGTAGTGTTTTGCACTCTGTTCCCAAGATACATCTTTGTTCATATTACGAACTACCATATCATCCCAGTATGGTCTACTTTCGAAGTAAAGTGTCTTAGCACGATTGATTGCATCATATAAAAGACCACTTTCATATCTATCGAATGTAAATCCATTACCAGTGTTATCAAATAAGTTATAAGGCTGTACTGTATCTTTTAATCCACCAGTTTCTCTTACGATTGGTACTGAACCATATCTCATACTAATTAACTGAGTTAATCCACATGGTTCAAATCTAGATGGTACTAATAATGCATCACATCCAGCATAGATGTTATGTGCTACATTTTCATTGTAGGCAATATAAGCACAGAAGTTACCCTTATACTGGTTTTCATAATAACGGAATGCATTTTCATATTCTGCATCACCTGTACCTAATACAACAACCTGTGTATGTTCATCCATAATATGTGGAATTACACTATTTACAAGATCTAGACCCTTCTGGTTTGTGAGACGTGAAATCAAACCAATGACAATCTTATGATCATCTACTTGTAATCCTAATGATTCCTGTAAAGCTTTCTTATTTGCTTTCTTGTTTTCAATAACATTCTGACTGTCATATGGTGCAGCTAATAGTTTATCAGTTGCTGGATTCCAGATATCTGTATCAATACCATTTACGATACCTACAAGCTTGTTATGATGATATCTTAAGTGTTCTTCAAGACCTTCACCATATTCTTCAGTCTGGATTTCACCAGCATATGTATTACTTACTGTAGTTACAACATTACTATAAGTAATACCGCCCTTTAACATATTTGCATCCAACCAATTCTGTGTGAGGCAGTCTTTATTAAATACATAATCAGGAAGTCCTGACCAGTACTGAATAGTTTTTCTATCATAGATTCCCTGGAATCTTAAGTTATGAATAGTAAGTACACAGCTTGCACGTCCCACATTGCTGTCTTTAAAGCATGTTCTTAAGTATAGAGGAACTAAAGCAGCCTGCCAGTCATGACAATGTACAACATCAGGTGTCCAATCTAAATAGTTAAGTGCTGCAAGAGCCGCTTTACCAAAATAACAGAATTTAGGAATATCATCGATTAGATTAGTATATGGATTACCCCAAGAGAAGAATTCATCGTTATCAATAAAATCATAAACAACGCCATCTTCCTGGTATTCCATAATACCTACATAATACTGTTTACCATCTGCACATAAGTCCATAGAGAATGAACCTTTATATTCCATCTTTTCCTGGAACTTCTGAGGAATACATTTATATCTAGGAATAATAACCTTAACATCACAATTCAACTTAGCAAGACTCTTAGGAAGAGCAGACATAACATCTCCTAATCCACCTGTCTTTACAAATGGATAACATTCAGAACCAATGAATGCTACACTTCTACGTGGTCCTAAATCAACTGGTGCTGGAGCAGGTGTTTCCTGAACGACTACTTCAGGTTCTACTTTCTTTTCTACTTCAGGAGCAACTGTTTCTTCTACTTTAGGTTCTTCCTTAACTGGAGCTTCCTTCTTAGTAGTTGTAGCCTTCTTAGTTGTCTTCTTTGCAGTTGCTTTCTTAGTTGTCTTTTTAGGTGCTTCTTCTCTTACAGCTTCTGTCTTAGCTGCAGCTTTTTTAGCTGTAGTCTTCTTAGTTGTTGTTTTCTTTGTTGCAGTCTTTTTAGCTGTTTCCTTTTTAGGTTCAGCTTCCTTTACTGTTTCCACCTTAGCAGCTGCTTCCTTTACTGGAGCTTCTTCTTTAACTGCTCCTGTTTTTGTAGTTGCAGTTTTCTTAGCAGTTGTCTTTTTAGGAGCAGCTTTCTTAACTGTAGTTTTCTTAACTGTTTCCTTTTTAGGAGCAGCTTCCTTTACTACTTCTACCTTAGTAGCTGTTTCCTTTACAGGAGCAGCTTCTTTTGTTGTATTCTTAGCAGCTGTTACTGTTTCTTCCTTAACAGTAGCTGCTTTTGTAGTTTTTTTCTTTGTAGTTTTCTTTCTCATATCTTCTTCTCCGATCTCTTAGATTAAATCAAAACATAAAAGCCTAACTTTCTCATTTTCTCTTGCAACATCCCCTACTATTACAATCAAACTTTAAGGTTCACTTAAAGTTAGTTTTGTATTCAAAATATTTCTTTATTTATTGTACCATAATATGTAAATGTTGTTTATACAAAAGAGGTTTATTGTAAAAAAAGGATTTATAAGTCTTCATAAATAGCCTTTATTATCAAATATATTCTCATCAGTATAGACATTGACCTTATCCCAGAAAGCATCATAATCATTATTAATAGCTAATCTCTTATAGCATTTCTCTGCATTCTCTTTCATAACCACAAAGTACTTCTGCTTCTTCTATAAGTCCTATCTCATCAAATACTTTCACAGCATCAGCATATGATTTTAGATCTAATCCATCCATACCTAATTCCGTATCACAATCAATAACAGCAATAATATTCTTAATCCACGAAGGATACTTTTCTAATTCACTTCTTATCTCAAGATATTCATATATATCAGTTATTACCTATACCAAGTCTTCACCATTTATGATTTCTGATATTGCATGATCCATAAAGTTCATTTCTTCAGTCACCTCTCTTGTAATATATTTTACAATTATTCTCACAAGCAATAGAAAAAATGAATCACTCGCAAGGATCATTTCAAAACATTCCATGTATTTAAACGGGGATTTGCGTATGTTTGGTACTTATACGAACGGGGATTTGCGTATGTTTAGTGCTTATACGAATGGGGATTTGCGTATGTTTAGCACTTATGTGAACAAGGATTTGTGTATTTTCATTTACAATAAAATCCAAATTATATATGAAATACAGTACTAAAAAATGTGCTACGCAACCTCATGTGTAGCACATTTTTTACAACTATATTAATTATTTATTTACGTATTTGTGAATTGTTGCTTTTACAGCACCTTTGCCAGCAATCATTTCACTAAATATTTCTTCAACCTTTTCACCAACGCCATCCTTGTAAAGATCAGTAAAGAATAGACGTTCATTAGATAAAATTGGTTTCAACTGGTCTTTGAATGTTTCTGGTTTTCCAACAACAATATTACCAAGCTGTTCCTGAAGTTCTTCATTCATTGGATCTGGTGCAAGTTCATATGTATTACCTTCATCATCTACACCTAACATATATCTGAGCCATCCAGCAATTCCTAGAGGGATTGCAGTAAGCTGAGACGCATCACCAAACTTTTGAACATATGCTTTAATTGTTTCACCAAAACGAATACCAACCATCTGAGATACATCTACTGAAAGACGAAGATTTGTATCACCTAAATATTCGTTAGGGAAACGATCATTAAATAGTTCATCCACAAATGCCTGAGGTGAAAGAATTCCTGGATCTTTTACAACTGGTAAACCTTCATCATAAGCCACCATACGAGCCATCTTCATCATATCTGGATTAGTATTTAACATATGAGCAAATAAATCATATCCAAGCACAACACCTAGTGGTCCTGTTGCAGAATGAACTGGGTTTAAGCATACTGTTACTTTCATTCTTTCACTTAAATTAACAGTTTCTCTATCGGCCATATATACACCAAATCCTTTTTCTAATGCTGGACGTCCATTTGGGAAATGATCTTCAATAACAAGATATTGTGGCTTTTCAGCATTTACGAATGGTGCAATATAAGTCTTCTTACTTGTAATAACTGGCTGCATGTTTTCTACACCAAGTTTTTCTAAATCATCAGCAATCTTTTCACTTGGTCTAGGTGTAATCTTATCAATCATTGTCCAAGGGAATGCAACAACATTTTCATCACTTACATAATCAATAAAATCAGAATCTACAAATCCTAATTTTTCCCATTCTTCTGCCATCATTAATACAGATTCACGAAGTTTAGCTCCATTTTGAGAGCAGTTATCCATAGATACTAATGCAAGAGGATATTTACCTGCTTTATATCTTTCTAACAACATTGCAACAACAACAGCCATGGCACCCGTTGCATGTTCTGGTCCATTATTAATATCTGCTTCTACAAATGGGAACCAGCTGCCATCTGCTTTTTGAAGTGCATAACCTTTTTCAGTAATAGTGAAAGATACCATCTGTAATGATTCACTAGTAAAGATTTCCTTTAAACGATTCCATTCTTCTGCGTTAGAAGACTGTGCTTTAACTGCTTCAGCCAATGATCCAATGACTTTATATTCACGAGTACCATCACCATGAAGAATAACGCTCAGTCCAAGATTATCATATGGCTTATAAATCTTATCCACTACATCATAATCAAATGTTTCTACACAAGTAATTCCTCTGTCAAGATTTCCATCTTCTAGAAGACCATCTGCAATTCCACCAATAAAGATTCTAAAAATATTACCTACTCCAAAATGTACCCATTTAGGTGCATCTTGTGCTTTCTTTGAAACCTTCTCTACATCATAGTTTGGGAGCACAATATTTGCGTCTTCCCATGCTTTACGATTTTTAATACCTTCCAATGTTAATTTCATATCTGCCTCCGTTTAGACCTCTTTCTTTGGCTTTTAACTTATGCTTATGTCTAAGTCATAAGTTAAGTATATACCCGTCGAAAATAAATGTCTATCAAAAAATATAGCGTTTTCATTTTTTTGCAATTTAAAGTTAAAGTTTAGTTTATAAGTAGAAAAGTAAGAAAATCCATTATAAAATATACAACAGATTAGATAAGGAGAGATTGTTATGGTTGAAAAAGGAATGAATCCAGCTGCACTAAAAAAAATAAACCGTGATAAGGTTTATAAATACATTTATCAACAAAAAGAGGTTTCTAAACAACAAATCGTTCAAGATCTGCATTTAGGTCTTTCTACTGTCAGTCAGAACTTAAATGAATTAGAACAAGAGGGTCGCATTCGCCGTGATCGTTATTTTCAATCAACAGGTGGAAGAAAAGCACAAATCATCCAGATTGTTGAAGATGATCGTATTAGTATTGGACTTGGTATACTGAAAGATATGTTTCATATTGTGGCAGTCAATCTATATGGTGAAGCAATTGCAACAGAAACAATTGAACTCTCATATAAAAGTGATGATGTATACTATGATACACTTGCGAAAGAAGTTGAACAGTTTATCCAGAATCAACACTATGACACACATAAAATAGAAGGTATCTCTATTGCCACACAAGGAATAATCTCTCTAGATGGAACATATATGACTTATGGAAACATCATGGGGAATATAAAAATGAAGCTTTCAGATTTCTCATCTCGATTACCTTATCCTTGTCACTTAGAACATGATTCTAAATCTGCTGCAGATCTTGAATTATGGAATCATCCACAATTAGATAGTGCGATTGTTATTCTTTTGAATCCAAACCTTGGTGGAGCCATCATCACTCATCATGAAGTTCATGTAGGACATCATATGCGTAGTGGTTTGATTGAACATATGTGCATTGATCCAGCTGGTCCAGAATGTTATTGTGGACATCATGGGTGTTTAGAAACATATTGTTCAGCCAATGCATTAAAAGCAGCTGCAAATATGCCAATAAAAGAATTCTTTAACACATTACATACAGAAGAGTCTCCAAATCTGCAGCAAATCTGGAAAGGTTATCTAGATCATCTTACATTTGCGATTTCTAACTTAAATCTTGTGATTGATTGTCCAGTAATCATCAGCGGATACCTTGCACCATACTTTCAAAAGGAAGATATGAAATACCTCATAGATCAAATTAATGAACATTCTCCTTTCCAAATGGAAGAAGATCAGATACTCGTTGGTACGCATGGACAATATACTCCAGCTATCGGAGCGGCACTGTATTATGTAAAACAATCATTAGAATTGTAATCATAATTTTCAATACTAAATCAAATATCTCAAAGCACCTGCTATCCTCAAAATTTTCATAAAACGCAGGTGCTTTTCCTATAAACAAAAAAACGAAAACCCAAAAAAGGCTTTCGGCATTATTTGTTGGTGCCCAGATAAGATTAGAACTTACGTCCTTTCATATAGGAGGATTAGCCACTCTTGACTGTAGTACCATTTTAGTCTGATAGAGTTATATTATAAGAATAATGATTTCAATCATTCTTATGGTAATTGCAGCGTGTGCAGCTTTTTTTCTTTGGTACTGGAATTAAGTTGAGGTAGTTCACTATATTTCAAATACTCAATTGGCTAAACAGTGTTTCCCCAATTCAAAAACTGCTCTATCACAATTACTGGACATAAATTCTACTAATTTCTCCATAAGAATCACCTGAAACAAAAAGAGATTTGAATGATGAACATACATCAATCAAATCTCTTTTATCATTTACAAGCTAAAAGCCTGTCAATATTTTAAAATGGCGTCCCAGATAAGATTCGAACTTACGACCTTTCGCTTAGAAGTAGACCCGATACGATGAAACCAAGTACAACACAGTGCAAGAAAATTATTGGAAACACAAGGTTTTTCACTATTTCAAATCTTATTCATTCTCATGCAGGGGGGCTGGTGTTTCGAACACCTATTTAAGTCTGTTTAATATATCGTTTCAAAATTAATTTTTAACAAGAATCATTAAGAATTTCAAAATTATTTTCAGACTCAATAATTCTATGTAGTTTAGACCTACAAAAGCTGCTATGGTTATTCAATTGAAAGTTCAAAATGAAAAGCTGTTTTTTTTACTCCTTCTTCGCTGTTCTTCTCTCAAACTCATTTTCTGTTGTAATATCTTTACTAATAAGTCAAAAGATGACACCATTTTTGTTAATCTTCTATGATGCTTGCGACTGTGATGATGATGTTGCCTTAGCGTAATCACAATATTCTTCATTTTTTGCCATTTTTCGCATTACAATCAAAGCCGCCAACATAATTAAAGGAAATATGCATCCAGTCAACAAACCTACCTGGAGATTATCTCCTGCCTGCTGTGAAAAATATCCTACCATGCTCGGACCAAAAGCACCACCCATATCTCCAGCTACAGCCAACAGTGCAAACAAGGCTGTACCTCCTTTTTGAATCCTCGGAACAGTAATGCTGATACTTCCGGGCCACATAATACCTACTGAGAAGCCACATATGATACATCCTGCCAAGCCAAAAATCGGCATTGCAGATAAACCAGCCAAAAGATAGCTCAATACACAAAGAACTCCCGATACCAGCATGAACTTTATTAAATCTATCTTTTCATCAAATTTGCCGTATAGCACACGGGCAATTCCCATTGTGATTGCAAACAAACACGGACCCGCTAAATCACCAACGGATTTAGATAATCCTAATGCGGATTCAGCAAAAGCTGATGCCCACTGAGCCATTGACATTTCAGAAGCTCCGGCGCAAATCATTAGGATAATTGCAACTCCAAAAATAGGTGTCTTCAGTAATTGACGCAACGACATTCTCTGCCCATCCCCTACCAAATGCTCAATAGGGCAGGAAGCAAAATTGTAAATATTGTACAAAGGAATCATTGCCCACAAACAGGCTAAAATCCTCCATCTATCAATACCAAAAACAGCAAAGAAAATTGTAGAAAGTAAAATCACGCCCACACTGCCCCAGCAGTAAAAGGAATGAAGTAGACTCATCACTTTTTCCTTATGATCAAAGGGACAAGCTTCCACAATAGGGCTGCACAACACCTCAACAAGACCACTTCCGAGTGCGTAAAAAAACACTCCAATCAGTATTCCGACATAAGGAGATATTATATGGGGCAAAACCGCAAGTCCAATCAACCCCAAACCCGCAAATAGCTGAGAAGCCACAATGGATTTTCGGTATCCGATAGAATCAACATATTTTGCACAAATTAAATCTACGCCTAATTGTGTTACATAGAACACTGCAGGAATTAAGGCAATATTTCCAAGTGGGATGTTAAAATCTGAATGAAACACCAAAAAAAGCAATGGGGCAAAATTAGCTGCGATTGCCTGTGTGATAAGTCCAAGATAACAGGCTCTTAATGTTTTTTTATAGTTCTTCATAGTACAAAGTTCTCCTTTCAAACATTTTTGAATATTATCATGCTTTTGTTTGGACAGCAATGGACTTTATCACGTTTTTATTGTATATTATCACAATATAAGGGAAGGGTGATATGATTGGCAGACACCAACAAATTAAAAATCATTACAGATGAAACTCTCATGGAAAAAAGAACCCACGGACAATCGGCATTTCCATTTCAATACTATCTAGAAGATATCTGGGACTTCGACTTCCATACAATCGGTTGGCATTGGCATCAGGAAATTGAATTTATGTATGTGCAAAGCGGTGAAGTGCAATGTTATATCGGAAAAGATAATTTCTCGTTACCAGCAGGCAGCGGTTTATTTATCAACACAAAAATTATTCATCAATTAACAGCAAAACAGACCACATTGATTCCCAATATTGTTTTTTCTCCTTTTCTGTTGGCTTCAAAGGAGAGTTTGATATATCAACAATATATTAAGCCAGTGCTTACTTCAGATATTGACTTTTTGGTTTTTGAGCCATATACCCAGTGGCATAAAGAGATACTTTCTTTACTAAATCAAATATTTGAGATACAGGAACAAGCAAATTTTAGGGAGCTTACAACGATGCGATTGTTGACATCCATTTGGGAGTTGCTGTACGGAAATATGGAATCCATGTTTCTACAAAGACAAACCGTTAAAAGAAACAGCAATACGTCTCGCCTTCAAATGATGATGAGTTTTATTCATAGTCATTATGCCGATCAGATTCAACTTGATGACATCGCAGATTTTGCCCATGTAAGTAAGAACACTTGTATGCAAATATTCAAGAATGGTATCCGTCAATCTCCCATTTCTTATTTGATACAATACAGACTGAAAAAAGCTGCAAAACTACTATCAACCACGGAAATGAAGGTTATAACCATATCAGAACAATGCGGCTTTCATGATGCGCCTTATTTTTGCCGTAAATTTAAAGAGGTTTACGGAATTTCTCCTATTAAATACAGAAAAAATAACCTCTAAATTTACATATCAACCGCAAATTTTTATTGCTCCATGCAAAGGTTAAAATAAAAATGTAGGTAAAAGACAACATAAGGATGTTGGAAAACCAATGGTGTTAAATTAAGGTGTCAGCCACAAACGGCAGACACCTTTTCTATTATTACTAAACACATTTGAAAAAAAACTTTGATTTTAATCTTCATGCTCTTTTTTCAGTATGACCATATTTTATTCAATCATGATCTCAGATTGAATCTCTACATCATCAATTAAATAAGTTGGCGATTTGTCTTAATAGAACCGTTCGAATCTGGAGGGGTTATCAAAAATCGAATTTTAGATTGTAATTTGACCTCATACAGTGAAAGAGTTTCTTCTTACCTATTCATAAAAAAAGCCGAAAACCCTTGAAAACAAAGGCTTACGGCATTATTAGCTGGCGTCCCAGATAAGATTTGAACTTACGACCTTTCGCTTAGGAGGCGAATGCTCTATCCAGCTGAGCTACTGAGACACTTATATAGGGGCTTATGCCCCTTTTTATAATTCGCGATGTACTTTGACACCATTCTCTTTCACAATCATACCAGGAACACCTACTACTGTACAGTTCGGTGGTACATCTTTCAATACAACTGAATTCGCACCTACAATACTGTTATCTCCAATAGTAATATCCCCAATGATTTTTGCACCGGCAGAAATCATTACATTATTGTGTAAGGTTGGATGTCTTTTACATGTATGTTCTCCTGTACCTACCCCTCCAAGAGTCACACCTTGATATAATAAACAATCATCACCAATAATGGTTGTTTCCCCAATTACAACTCCCATACCATGGTCAATAAATAATCGTTTACCAATCGTTGCACCTGGATGTATTTCAATTCCTGTAAAAAAGCGTGCTACTTGTGACAGGAAACGTGCAATTAATTTCATATGACATTTTGTCCATAAGAAATGATTGATGCGATAAAAAAAGATAGCATGTACACCTGGATAGTTCAATATTACATTGAACCAGTTACGTGATGCTGGATCATTTTCTAATACTGCACCAACAATAGTTTTCGCCATTCTCCCCACTCCTTTTTCCCTATTATAAGGATTTATCATTTGATGGTCAAACAATGTAATAATAAATCCTAGTCATCTTAGGGAATAGATACTGTCATTGACAAAATATAATATATTTTTTATTATCTCTCTAAACAGGGAGGATGTTATGTTTCATATTGCAATTGTAGATGATGATCAATCGATTCATCAAAAGTTAGAAGAAATGATTACTTCTATATTATTCAAATACCCTATACATTTTAAAGTATCTCACTTCTTTTCTGGTAATGAGTTTCTCAACAAAAAAAATACATTTTCTCTTATTATATTAGATATAGAAATGAATGATGGGGATGGTATTTTAACTAAGAACTCATTAGAAGTTCATACTCCTATTATCTTTCTCTCTTCATATCAAGATAGAATGATAGAAGCATTTGGTAATCATGTAATTGCTTATTTATTAAAAAATAGTCATACCTTGTCACAGGACTTAGAAAGATATCTCATTCAAATATCAAAGACAGATTGTATCTATTTAGATAATCAGATGATTAATTATAAAGAAATCATCTACTTAAAGGCAGATAATGTTTACACAATAGTCCATACAAACAGTAAAGATTATCTCATTCGCAAATCATTAAAAGATATGGAAAAAGAACTTCACTTCCCTTTCTATCGTGTTCACAAGTCATACATTATTAACTTTGATTATTTGAAAGATATCAATCACTTAGAACTTACACTCACAACTTCGGAAGTAATCAAAATCAGTAGAGGCAAACTAAAAGATATCCAACAAAACTATTATGATTATATAAGGAGCACACTATGATTTCATTTTGCGAACAAATACTACTCATGTTGAATGCTTTGATGATCAGTTATTTATTATTCAATAAAGAGTTCAATAAACACCATTGTGTTAAGGGAATAATTTGTTTCTTAACTTCATTAGTTATGATTGTATTAAAGAAAGAAATCAATCCTTCTATCATCAATATTGCCTTTATGTTTCTTGCATATACTTTTATATTTGGTTTATCCTTGGAATCTATCAAAGAATTTATTTCTTCTTATATTGTCATGGTATTCTTTCAAATATGTATCAATTCGTTCTTGTCATTCTACGATATCAATCACTTATCATTCATCAGTGCACTTGTGTCATTGATTCTTATAACTCTCCTTTGTTTTATCACAAAGCGAAATCATTTAATCATTAATAACTCTATTTTGATTATTCTATCTTCTGTCTGTATATTATTATCAGCACAGCTTGTCTTATTGACTAATCTCTACATTTCTATGAATAAGAGTATAAAATGGAATATCATTTTATTTCTCATTACATCACTATTATTGATGCTCTTACTATATTTCTGTTTGAAAATGAATTATGAAAAGAAAAAAGAAGACATATCAAAACAGAATCTAGAAACAATCATCCAGCTGCAGCAGTCATATCTTTCTTCTTATACACATAAATATCAGGAACTTAGAAAATTCAAGCATGATTATAATAAACAGATTCTCATGATTAAGGACTATTATTTAAATCAACAAGATCAACTGCTTCCTTATTTAGATATTCTCAGTCATCATCTATATAAAACCAATAATGATTCACAAAATCATATCATTAATATGCTGTATCAGTATTTCAAAGAGGAATATCCTCAAGTCCATAGTCATATAGATGATCAAGTACTAGGAACTATAACAATGAATGATTCAAAGCTATCATCGTTAATATATAATCTGTTTAAAAATAGCTTTGAAGCATCTTCTAAAACAACAGATAAAAACGTTTCTATCTCTTTAAAAAATAAAAGCAACAATCTATATATTCAAATAAAGAACTCAATTGATCAGCCTATCACTCTTAAAGAAGGCTATACAAGTAAAGAAAATAAAAATGATCATGGTATAGGACTCACAATCATTAATGAGATTGTAGATGAATATCATGGAATCAATCAATACCAGCAAACAGACCTATGTTTAGTGAATGACATCATACTCTTTGATGTGATTCACTAAACAACAACAAACTGCACTTTACAACAATTCCATGTAAGTGCAGTTTTTATTATGTTAGAGTGCATGTGAAAGAGAGATTACTATGAAAAAAGCTATTATTATCATCTTTTGTATCCTTACATGTAACTTCTTTTCTGTAAGCTATACACTCACAAGTCATGAATATTTTAATCATATTGTATATGCAGAAAAAGAATTACCTGGCTTTTATTCTATTCAAATTCCTCATGATATTATGAATAATGATTCGACTCAAATATTGCATACTGTAGAGAATTGTTTAGATAAATATCAGGGTAATTTGTTTATCACGAAGAATAAGGATAACCATTACAAGAAATATGTTTATCTTACTCATGATAAGAATCAATATTTAAAGTCTACTCCTATGTTTGATCATACATTTACTTTTAATGTTTATAATTTGGATAAACTATTGAGTGATGGATATCAGTTAGAGGGAGAAGTATATGTTACCTTTCCAAATGAACAGTCTTTCAATCAATTTAAAAATGAGATGAATGCAACATTACATATATCTATAAAAGACCTCAATGACTCAAGCGGACAGGTTGATTATATGATTTGGATTATCATTTGTTTAGCTGCTTTCTATTTCATTCTTATGTTAGTGATTATTTATGACTTACTGCAGAATTATAAACTTTTCAGCATCAAGAGACTTGAAGGATATAGTTTATTTTCTATTGGGTATGATTATATATGTCCCATTATACAATCACAATTTCTTATTACTTTCATAGGATTCTTTGTCCTTACATTACTAGTATGCAGGCATATAAATCAATCTGTCATTCATTTTTTAATTGATCATTTCTTGATTCTATTCTTATTTCTATCACTCACTTTGATTATATGTGTTCTTATCATCAATCACTTTAAAGATGCGAAAGCAATAGACTTCCTCAAAAACAAAGGTCCATCTAAAACAATCATTTATTTCAATCAAATAGTTTTATTCATGATTGTTTTAGTTATTCTATTTCTCTCATCTATTGGAATAGAGACTGGTTATTCGCTATTAAGTAGAATGAATAATCATAATGAGTGGAATACAATGAAACATTATTCTATCTTGAGTGAAGTCTCCAATGTAGAGAATAGTGACTTGTTTACTAGTCAGAATTTTTTAAACAAACAAAAAGAACTTTATCAAGAATTCAATCATCTTGGTAGTCTCTATGCAGACTTTAATGAATTTGATAAAGAAACATATACAAATACAAGTATGGCCTATGTCAATACAAACTATCTAAAGAAACAAGTGATTCAAGATATACATGGCCATACTATTCACATCAGTGAAGATGAAAAGAAAAGAGTAGTCTTAGCACCTCAAAACTATTCAAAAAAGAAGATATATAAGATGACTCAGGCTATGTTTGATACACCACATGGTATTAAGATTATCTATTATAAAGACAATCAGAAATTCTTTACTTATAACTCTTTAATCGTATCTGATTATTCAAACAGTATTACAAATCCTGTTGTACAGGTTCTTACAAATGAAAATGGATTACCTGAAGATTATGATGTCATTCTAGGATATAAATATAATCCTTATAAGATCAAAGGCTCTCAAAAAAGAATTCAGTCCATTTTAAAAAAATATAGTTTAAATCAATATGCTTCTAAAATCATTACCGCATATGATGAAATGTCTCTTTTAAATCATCAAGAACAAACACTCTTTATTGCGGTTATTATGATTTCTGTCGCATTAGTCAGTTTAATGATATTAATGATTTACCAGAATATTCATATATTCATCCAGTATCATGCATCACTTCTTGCGATAGAGACAATGGAAGGTTATACACCTCTTAGCAAGTATTTCTATTTTGTGAAATCAACAGTTGTTTTATTTATATCTACATTCTTAATTTCTTTATTATGTCATTCTTATTTCATCTACACTCTTATTATTCATCTGATTCTTATGACTCTATGGGGTATGACTTATGTACTTTCCATAAAGAAATTTGAGAGAAAGAATATCATTCATCTATTGAAAGGAACTTTTTAAATGATTGAATTAAAAAACATAACAAAACATTATGATAAAAAAATAATCTTTGATCATTATAATCTCACTATAGAAGAAAATGAACTTGTCGCAATTGTAGGAAATAGCGGTTCTGGTAAATCTACATTACTTAATATCATGGGGTTATTGGAAGAGGTAGACGATGGAGAAATTATCATTAATCATCATTCAATTTCAAATAAGAAAGATGCATTATTACTTATGAGATATGATATAGGCTATATGTTTCAAAACAATGCACTAATAGATGATTATACCGTCAAAGAGAATCTTGATATTGTATTGAAGTATTCAAAACTCAATAAGAAAGAAAAATTGAATGCAGTAAAACAAGCACTCACTACTGTTGGGCTAGAAGGATATGAGAATAGAAAAATATATTCTTTATCTGGTGGAGAAGCTCAGCGTATCGCATTTTGTAAGTTGCTTCTTAAAAAGCCAAAGATTGTGTTATGTGATGAACCAACTGGTTCACTTGATGAAACAAATACAAAAATGATGATGAATCTATTATTGGAATATCATCATAATGGTGCCACTGTAGTGATTGTGACTCATGATCTAGATGTTGCGAAGCTTTGTGAGAGAGTTATTCATATTTAATCAGTAATAGGCAATATAGTACTTTTTCTATATTGTCTTTTTACATGCACAAAAAAATGAGTCTCTCAACTCATTTCTAATACTCTTTACTTAATAAGAAATCCACTATGTTCATTGTTTTTATTCCTTCATAGTTACCACCCGCAAAATTATCTGCCATCACAACATACTTAGGATAATTATCTCTGATTTCTAAAAGCTGTTCATATTCCCTTTTCTGTGTTTTTTCAGACTTTATTTCCTGTGTTACCTGAACATAGATTTTTTCATTTTGTTTTGTTGCAACAAAATCAATCTCTTTATCTTTTATCTTACCAATATAAACATCATAGCCTCTTCTTTTAAGTTCTAGATATACAATATTTTCTAAAGATGCTGCGACACTATCTACAGTATAACCTAATACAGAATAACGCAAAGAAACATCCGCAAGATAGAATTTCTCTTGTGTTTTTAATATATCTTTTCCCTGCAAATCATATCGAGAACACTTATGAAGAATATAGGCTTTCTGTAATTTCTCTAAATAGCTACAAACTGTTTCATTGTCAATCTTTCTCTGTTCTGATTTAAAATAATTAGAAATCGATTTTGCAGAAAATGTATTCCCAATATTATTAAAAGTATATTTTACAACTCTTTCTAGCTGGTCTATCTTCTTGACCTGATTTCTTCGTACTATATCAGAAAAGATAGTAGAATTATAAATGTCCTTCACAATCGTATAAACTTCATCCTGAGAATAATCCTGTAAATGAGTTGCAGGGAATCCACCCAATCGTACGTATTGGCTAAATTCCTGCTTCAAATCCTTAAGAGTCGTATAGCTTTTCTTGAACATAAGATATTCTTCAAATGACAAAGTATAAATATGAAAAGTAATATATCTTCCCGTTAGATATGTGGATATCTCCGAAGACATCATTCTTGAATTGGATCCTGTAATATAGATATCTACATCAAAGTCTGAAGCAAGAGTATTCACTACTTTTTCCCATCCTTCAATTTCTTGTATCTCATCTAAGAATAAGTATGTCTTTTTTGATTGTATTATTTTTGACTTCAATTCCAGATACAATTCTTTTGTAGTCATATCTTCATATTCCATAGAATCAAAGCGATAACTAAGAATCTGTTCATCATCCACATGCTTCTCTTCTCTTAGTTTTTTAATAATCATCTTCAGAATTGTTGATTTACCACAACGTCGAACTCCAGTCAATATTTTCACAAATGGAGTATCTACAAAAGGCATGATTTTATCTAAATATAATGGTCTATCTATCATACAATCACCTCTTTCATATAAATTTTATCGCAAAACTATAATTGCCACAATAGTTTTGCGGTTTAAAACCGCAAAACTTTATTATTTTATGAATTATTGCGATTAAAAAGGTGTCAGTAAAATGACACCTTTAGCCTTTATTAGGAAACTTTGAATATACGAATTGACGTAAACGTGGATGCTCTCTCTTATAAATGAGCTGATAGAGCACATATGCGATTATACTTGCTGCTACAGCATCCATACATGAATGCTGTTTGATGAACATTGTAGATAATGTAATAAGTACTGCTGAGATAATCGCAAATATATGCATTGGTTTATTGTCTTTGAATTTCTTTGATTTAATGAGTGCAATCGCACATCCTATTGAATTAAATACATGAATACTTGGAAATACATTGGTTGGTTTATCTGCCCCATAAATGAATCTTAACCAGAACTGTTCAAAGGCATTGCCTGTAAGTACTTCTGGACGATGACAGAATGTTGTCGGGAAGATTGTGAATATGATGAGTGAAATGGTCATACCACAAGCTAAAAATGAAAAGCCACGATAGAATTCATCTGCATCATAAAAAAACAAAAATAACAAAGTTCCTGCAACAAATAAAAACCAATAGATATAAGGAATAATAAATGCTGGTACAAATGGTATGATATGATCTAATCCTACATACATATCAAAGAAATGACTAATATCTCTTTGTTGTAAGCCAAAGTACCAAGGCATATAAAATACAAAATAGACAAGAACCCATGCATGTTCATGAGTCTTTATGAATTTCTTAATCATTTAATCACCCAAAGTTTATTCTATCGATTCAGTAGGTAATAGTCAACATAAAAAAACAGTGATAGAATCACTGTTAATTGAAACCGAATAGTTTCTGTGCAAGTTTATATCCACCAACGATTAGTTTACGTCCTAGTGGATCATTTAATTGCATAGCAAGACCTAATGCAGTCTTCTTTACTTCCTTATAAACGGCAGGCTTTGTATCCTTCATATAAGCCCATAAATCATTACGTTTCTGTAAGTTTTCTTCTGTACCACTCTTTACGCAGAGTACTGTAGTTACTGTAGTAATCATAGATAGATACTTAATTAAGTATTTTCTCATCTTACGTGATTTAAGCTTATCAATATCAATCGCATCAATCATACGTTTATTCACTCTGATTTGCTGATCAATACGTCCAATCATCACTGTTTCATTCACTGACTGATCATCACGACCAATGAAATAGTGATATAAATCAACATTTAGATAATACATAGTCTGAACAAATGGAATAGGTTCATACACAAATAAGTTATCTACATAGAATGTATGTTTAGGAAGTACAAGACCACTTGCACGTAATACTTCTGTACGATAGATAATTGAATGCATTAATAGGTTCTGTGATGGATAGAAATATTTCACATCATACCATCTAAAAATCTTATTTTCAGGTAATGCATTTGTATAGCGAATAGGCTTCTGTGTATTCTTTGATGGTTTATCATAAACATAGTTACAGATCATCATATCAACATCATTACCTAGTTTCTTTAATGTCTGAATCACTTTAACTAAAGATGCTTCATCAAACCAGTCATCACTGTCTAATACTTTAAAGAAGCGTCCGGTTGCATTCTTTAAACCAGTATTCACTGCTTCACCATGTCCACCATTTTCCTGATGTATACATCTGATTGTTGCAGGATATTCTTCCTCTAATAAATCTCCTATCTCTCCTGTCTGATCCTTAGAACCATCATCAATGATTAAGATTTCAATATCATTTTCACATATTAATAATGGTTCAATAGCATGTCTCATATAATCTTGTGAATTATAACAAGGCACTGCAACTGTAAGAGTTTTCATATTTTTACCTCCATATAGATTTATTTTACCATAAATCACCTTAATAAGGCTATAATTTATCAACTATCGCTTGTGTTTACATCTAAAATTAATGTAATATATACTGTATACGTAAGGAGTTGAGGTAAACAAATGAATAGAGACGTAACATATAAGGATAGTTTACTATTTCATATTAGTACAATGAAGTTTCTTTGTCCTGTATTTGGTATTATCATGTTAGTTCTTGGCTTTATAGAAGCAAAAGACGGTTATTATGTGATTACAGGGCTTGGTGTCATCGGGCTTCTACTTATGATTTATATCACTTTAAAGGTGAACAAGAAGAAGACTTTCTCTTATATGATGACTGAAGATGATATTACTTTTAAAGAAGGTAATAACGAAAAGAAGTATGCTTATGAAGACATTACTAAACTAGTAGATGATGGTAAGACACTTACTATTTATTCTGAAGAAGGTGTGATTGCACAGCTCTCTTCATTAGAATTTGAAGTGGCTGATTTAGCTGAATTAGTTGAAGAATGTACTGATCATAAGATCCCTTATGAAGATATTGAAGGTATAAAGGAAGCACCTAGTCGTATGCCTTCTGTATCAGTTATTAAACCAGTAATGCTTGTATTAACACTTATCCAGTTAGTGTCATTAGTGGCTGGTATGATTGGTGCACTTGATTCTCTTGTTGTGGGTGGATTAATTTCTATCGTTATCCCAGTGCTTGCAGGTATTTACTATTTAGGTCTAACTGCCGAAGGAAATCAGCCAGCAATCAAAGAATTATATGGATTGTTCTTCGGTAACTTTATTATCCCTACTATTACAGGATGGTTAATTCTATTTACTAAATATGCAATGGAAAATACAAGACCTCTTATTTATGCAGCAATTATTGTATTCTTAATTATCTTTGTATTCTATCGCTGGATTGGTGAAAAAGCTGGATTACCTAGAGATGCATTATTTACATGCTTCCTAATTATCTTTATTCCACTTGCATTATGCTGGATCAATGATCCTCTTGCAAAGGTAACTAATACAGATGAATGTATTATTACTAAGACAGAACATTATACAACTAAGTTCTCCCAAGTATATCATTTCAATGTAAAAACAGGTGAAAAGAAATTTACTTATCGTGCTACCGCAAAAGAATTTAAAGAGTATAAAAAAGGCGATACAATAACAATCGTTACTAAAACTGGACCTTTCGCAATCAGCTATAAAGAAATCAAGAAATAGGCATTTGTCTATTTCTTTTTTTTATGCAAAAAAAATAGAGTTCCATCATGGGAACTCTATTTTAATCTTTGTGAATAAATGAATTGATGCAATCCACTAGTTCATCAAATTCCACAATAATCTTATCTAAATATTCCTTTCCGGCTGGTTCTAGGTGATAATACACTCTAGCTTTATTGTGGTAAATGATTGTATTGCTTGAAATATAGCCATTTTCAATGAGTTTGTAGATAATAGGATACATAGTACCATTCTTCGGTTCAATACGACCCTTAGATTTTTCTGCAATCTCTTTAGTTAGTTCATACGCATATTGATCTTTTTCTTTCAATAAGCTTAAAATCATTAAATCGAGTTTAAATAAATAGTTTGAAGTCTTTGCCATAATTAATCACCTATAATAAGATTATCAAATCTTAGAAGCGTTTTCAATACATTTTTTCAATAAAATGACGTATTTGTGCACCAAACTGTACTTTTATACTGTTTTCAATAAAAAAAGCGTCATTTTTTTAAAATAGTGTGTAAGAAAAAGAACTCTATGCCTTAAGAGTTCTTTTTCTTACCATATCAATATACTGGTCTTCATGTAGGATTCTAATATCCTGACCTTGTCTTGATAGTGTCATGGCTTTTTTAATCTTCTTATTGCCTTTTTGATATCTTGTCTGCTTGTAATCCTTTTTCCCAATAACGAGATATCTTGTCTGTGTTGTGACATGGAATGATGGTGTCATACCATCCTGTTCTACAAATGCTTCTATTTCTTGTTTTGTATGAGCAAGTTTTCCAGTGAAAGCGACTGTTTCTTTCTGTATTCCCATCTTTACTTCCTGTACCTTATCACTTGATACAAGAGGTTCAATAAAAGAACTTGTCATACGTCCTAAAGGGACATTTTCCTTCTCGTGGAGCTCTTTAATACTTGTATAGTGATGTTCATCCATCATCTTCTTTAAAAGCTCTGCACAGGCTAAAGAATCAGCTAATGCATTATGGGCATTCTCTAATTCCACTGAATAATAATCACATAGAGAACCTAAGCCATGCTTTTGTAATTCAGGATGAAATAGCTTTGCGAGTACTAATGTACATGATAAGAAACAAGTAGGCTTTCTTATACGAAACCTTCTAAATACTGCCAATAAATGATTAAGATCTGACTGAATATCATGAGATATCACAATACTGTTTTCAAAATATTGACTAATCTTTGGCCAGATTTCTGGAAATGTGGGTTGTTTCTTTAAATCCTGTGGTCTGATCTTATGAACCTTATAACGATAAGGATCAAAAGTCAATTTAGGAGGTCTAATAAGTGAATAGAATGTTTCTTTTACTTTCATATCCTCCAATACGACTATTCCAATAGAACAGATACTAACAGGATCATTATTTAATTCTTCAATATCAAAGATTGTTATTTTTTCACTCATTCAATTCCCACTGCTTTCTTTGCTAACTGATCTGCCTGTTCATTATAGAAGTCTCCTGTATGAGCTTCTACTTTCATAAAGACAATAGGCAATTGTTTACGGTATTTAGCCATTTTATCAGCATAATACTGTGTTAACTTCTTATTAGCTTTCCATTCTCCAATAGCCCACTTTTCAATACCCATATAATCATAATAAATCACAATACCATCATATTCAGGATGTTCTACTGCATACTTTACAGCTGCAAGTGCCCCAAATATTTCTCCTGCGACATTACGACTAGATATACATTCTTCATTATCTCCATGTCCATAAAGACATTTAATGACCTGCTGTCCATCAATTAGTACAGCACCATAACCATATACTTTCTTTTTCGCATTAAAAGAACCATCTACATAAGCAATTAACCCATGTTCCATTTGAGGTATTTCTTTTTTATCAGAAATAAACTCTTCTGCTTCCTTGCGTGATGTAAAGGACTTATAAGAAGCATTCTTAAAGCCATGAATCTGCTTCTGACATTCTGCCCAAGAGTTATAAATACCTGGTACTCTTCCGTTTTTTACGGCATAATATTTCATTTTTATCACCTACCCCATAATAATGAAAACAATAGGCGTTGTCTAGTTAATTATGCAAGTTCACAAAAACTATTTACTATGTTAAAATGAAAGAAATAAACAAAGCGAGGTTATTTTATGTTGATTGAAAAGAGATTTTTGAAATATGTGAGTTTTGATACACAGTCTGATGAATCTTCTACAACATCTCCTTCTACAGAAAAACAATTTGATTTAGCTGATTTCTTAAGTGAAGAAATGCAGATTTTAGGTGTAGATGAAGTAGAAAGAACAGATCAGGGAATTGTATACGGAAAGATTTATAGTAATTCTGATGAGCCTATGAAGGCAATTGGATTTATTGCCCATATGGATACTTCTCCAGATGCAAGTGGACATGATATTCATCCACGTATTATCCGTTCATATCCAGGGGGACGTATTATTCTTAATGAAGAAAAGAAAATGTATTTAGATCCAGAAACAAATCCTGAATTAAAAGGACTTGTGGGTGATGATTTAATTACAACTGATGGAACTACACTTCTTGGTGCAGATGATAAAGCAGGTGTAGCTATTATTATGAGTATGGTAGAGTATATCTGCCAGAATAGAGATTTTAAGCATGGAGATATCTGTATTGCGTTTACTCCTGATGAAGAAGTAGGTAGAGGTACTGAAAACTTTGATGTCAAGAGATTTGGTGCTGATTATGCTTATACAGTAGATGGTGGTAAAATTGATGAATTCAGTTTTGAAAACTTCAATGCCTATAAGGCTGATGTCACTATTACTGGTAAGAGTTATCATCCAGGTGATTCTAAAGGTAAGATGGTGAATGCTCTTACTTTAGGTCGTCAGTTTGATACAATGCTTGGTGATAATAAGCGTCCTGAAGCGACTGAACATAAAGAAGGCTTCTATCACCTTCATCATATGGAAGGTGATGTTTCTACAACTAAGATGACTTATATTCTAAGAGATCATGACATGGATAATATGCATGATATGATTCATACAATGCAGTTAGCTGCTTCTTATTTAAATCAGGTCAATCATGGTCATTATATTGATATTGACTTTACTTTACAGTATAAGAATATGATTGAAGTTATCAATAAGACACCTGATATTGTATATAAGGTAAAACAGGCCATGATTAATATAGGACTTGAGCCTATTGCATCTCCTATTAGAGGTGGCACTGATGGGGCTAATTTAAGCTTTATGGGACTTCCTTGTCCTAACTTAGGTACTGGTGGATATAACTACCATGGTCCTTATGAATTCTGTAGTATTAATTCTATGAAAAAGGGTGTTAAGTTACTTCTTGAATTGATTAAGGAGGCATGATATATGAAGTGTTTGTTTATTATTAATCCTTCTAGTGGTACACATGCATTCCAGAAATCTATTGATCAGTTTATTGGTCAATTAATTCTTCATACTAATGTGAATACGATTGATACTTACTTTACTAGAGGAAAGAATGATGGATTAGAACGTGCTGCAAGACTGACTAAAAACGAATATGACTTTATTGTGGCAGTAGGTGGGGATGGTACTATTAATGAAATCATAACAGGACTTATTAAGAGTGAATCTAAGATTCCTCTTGCGATACTAGCTGCAGGTACTGTCAATGACTTTGCGACTTACCTTAATCTTCCTAATACACCAGAAGCATTCCGTGATATGATTGCTCGTTTTAAGACAAAGAAGATTGATGCAGGTTATGTAGATGATCATTGTTTTGCGAATGTATTAAGTGGTGGTATGTTTAGTGATATTGGATTTCTTGTCACTAAAGAGGAAAAGAAAAAGTTTGGTCCTCTTGCCTACTACATCAATGGATTGAAGATGTTACCTGAACAGTTAGGCTTATCACTTCATCTTAAAATAAAAGCAGATGAAATAGAGTTTGAAGAAGATGCTGCCTTATTCATGATTACGAATAGTTCTCATGTAGGAGGATTTCCAGGAGTGACTCCATATGCTTCTACAAGTGATGGTAAGTTAGATCTTATTATTATTAAAAAAGGAAATGTAGCTGAACTACTTAATGTCTTTATGGATTATAAGCGTAATCTTCATCCTCAAAATCCAATGATTCGTTATGTCCAGGCAAAGGATATCACAATCAGTTGTGATGAGGATATTGTCTATGATATTGATGGTGAAAAGGGACAGACTTTCCCTGTTCATGTTGAATGTTTAAGACATGCAGTTTCACTTATTATTCCAGATCAAGATGAAAAATAATCACAAAGAGGAAAATCGATTGATTTTCCTCTTTTTTAGTTCATGATGTTAAGTTATTTATTTCTTTGTAAAGAACTTGATACTTCTATAGATATAGTAAGCGAGGGCGGCACCTGCCATATAATAGAAGAAATCAGTGATATCAAAATAGCCTCTTAATGAAAGTAATTTAGCTACTTCGAAAATAAAGCTAGCACCTAGAATAAATGTGATTAACTGTCCTAATGTACAATCCTTCTTGATCACATAATATAATGCGATTGGCATCACTAAGAATATCTTCACGATAATATTCATCTGTAACGCCTGATAATTCGTATTAGGATCATAGTAGAACGGAACAAGATTAGTCGCATTGGCTATTCTAGAGAAATAAGGTGTACTATTACTTAGAATAGGTCTTTTCTCTATTATAAATGCGATAAATACAAGTAAGTAGAATACGATAATGCATGATTTAAACGATAGGGTCTTTTTCATAATTTCCTCCTGTTAATATAATCATGAACTATATGACTATCTTTACTACTTATTACTACAACTTTATTATACACTATCCAAAAGAAAAACTGATAAAAATCAGACTTTTTGTGCATTTTTTCCCTTTTCTACTAATTTATTCAATAAAGCCACATACTCTTCAAACTGTGTTCTACCTTCGTCAGTCAAATGATAAGTTGTCTGTGGTCTATTATTTACAAATTCCTTTCTCACTTCCATAAATCCTTCTTGAATAAGCTTTTTAGTATGTGTCGTCATATTCCCGTCTGTACAACCTAGAATCTCTTTCATCTGTTTATAAGTGAGATCTTCAATACTTAAACTGGCAATCATTTGAATTCTTATGTGCGATTCAAATACCTTTGATGTATTATTCATAACGTTTTCCATTAGATTTCCTCCCTAGCATCAATAGAATCAGCATTACCAAGATGCATTAATTCCTAGTTATTTAGTATATTTTTCACCATATATAATAATTATATAATTTATATCAATAAATTTAAAGGTTATGGGCAATAAAAAAATAGAAATCATCAATGATTTCTAATTTTTTAGAAGGTTATACAAATTATAAATCATAATTACTGTTGTTATCACAATCAAAGAAATATTATTATATGTGAATTGTGTAATCACATTTGTGTAAAGATGATTCTGAATAGTGGCAGTATATTGGTCAAAGAGAAGGAATAAACCTACTACAGCATAAACAGCACTGATGAGCTTAGTGACATTATTCTTGGTTGCCATCACAAACATGAGAATAAAACATATCGCAATTAAGATATTTGAGATAATGGAAAAAGAAATAGCAGTAGAATAATTCTGATCCTGTGTAAGTAATGTGAGTGCATGCTGGAACTTCTGTACATATTCTGTTGATGAAGTTTGTATGATATAAAGTGCTATAGGAGTTGCCCCATAGATAATTGATTTCGTCGTATCTTTCATAGTGATTCCCCTTTTATATGTATTTTAATCTATTTTAATGTAAGTTACAAGACTGCCACTCTAAATGTGATTAAATATACTCACATCGAGATAATGTAAGTTCTCAC